>JAABUH010000171.1_pt1 | contig 98780 bp, 93 predicted proteins | sample 5559121 | NCBI WGS metagenome assembly JAABUH01 (sample SAMN10711871, study PRJNA513364) | rock metagenome | isolation source: Antarctica rocks | place: Antarctica: Victoria Land, Battleship Promontory nord | collected 2015-12-28
AACCTGCTCGGCCTGACCATCGTCTTACAGCAAGTCACGCTCGACATCGTTGCGGTCCCGGGACCGGGAAACCTGCTCGGCAACCTGCTCTGCGGCCTCGTGAACCTGCTCAACGGGCTGGCCCCTCGACCCGCCTAAGGCCGCAGCTAAACCGCACGGCGCCGAACTCATAACGCCGCCAACATCATCGCCGATACGCGGACAGCTTTCAGCCAGGTCAAGTCGCTCCAGTCACGAATAGCGCTGACGAACCACCGCCGTTACCCAACGACTGCCGCCACACGGACTAACGCGAACGACCTGTGATGTGCGGGGTGGCCCGGCTTGGGTTGCTGTCAGGCTGGTTGCCGGTGACCGCGCGGCCGCGCATACAACATGTCCGCGTGGTTGCCGGCGCCGGCCTGGCCCACCGGGTGAGTTCTGATCAGGAGCATGTCGCGCGTTGCGGCGTGACCCCTCGCACCTATCCCATCCGCGGTGATCTCTCCCCAGACCGGCGTCGACTCGACCGCCCCCCACCAGGGAGGAACGGCCCATGCCCATGCTGGCAGATTAGAGGGACGCCGTCATCGGCGTCGACAACCACCACCACACCCACACCGCCGACGTCGTCACCCCACTCGCCGGCGAGTGGGGTGACGTGCAAGCCCCGGCGGACGCTGCCGGCTACCCCGCGCTGCTCGACCTCACCCGGTCCCCCGAACTGGAGAGCAGCCGGTCGTCGGCCACCCTGCCCCCAGATCCGGGCGGTCGGCGACCCCCTTGCGCGCCCATCGGAGGTGAAAGTCGCCCGTCGCCGAACGGCTACTTCGGACAGCCGGATGCTGCGGCCGACGGTATGGCAGACGTTGCCCTAGTCAGCGCCAGCGTCAGCTCGCCGCTGCGTCGGGGCAGTACCCAACGCGATCGACGCGTACCGATCGCTTCCGGAGACAGCGCCCGTGGCGGGTGCGGGTTCGGCGATGAACACCACCGCCTCACACGGTGTAATCGGCAGCGGTGCTCGACGTACCCCGAGGTTGTTCGACGTCTACGGGCTCTATCCGTCGGGGAGCGGAATGTGTAGCGTTCCTGGTGATCTGCAGGGCAACCCACCTGCAGCGCACACGCTGGGAGCGTCATGATTACCCTTGGTGTCATCCTGCTCATCGTCGGATTCCTCATCAAGATCCCCATTCTGTGGACGATCGGGATCATCGTCCTGATCATCGGCTTGGTCCTGCTGGCGATGGGCTCCATGGGCCGCGCCGTCGGCGGCCGCAGGCACTACTACTAAGCAATCCCCGCCCTGCGAAGCCGGTGAGTTAGGGCGACGAGCTGACACCAGAATCCAGCTCGTTCATCACCGGCCGGGTCCGTGCCTCGGCGAGTTCGGGCACCCGGCGGTAAAGGGTGGCGCGGCTGACCCCGAGGACTTGGGCGACCTCGGTCACCGGGGTCTTCTCCCTGATCATCTTCCGGGCCTGCTTCAACTTCGCCGGGCTCAACGCAGTGGGCCGCCCGCCGCGGCGGCCGCGTTCCCGCGCCGCGGCCAGCCCGGCGAGGGTGCGCTGGATGAGTTCCCGTTCGAAGCTGGCCAGTGCCCTGAACACATGGAACACCAACCGCCCGCCGGGGGTGGTGGTGTCGATGTGCTCCTGCACCGACTTGAACCCCACTCCCCTGGTCTCCAGGTCACCGATGGTCTCGATCAGGTGCGGCCACGACCGACCCAGCCGGTCCAACCGCCACACCACCAACGTGTCCCCCGTCCGCAGCTGATCGAACACCGCCACCAGCTGCGGACGGTCCGTCCTGGTACCGCTGGCGGTGTCCGACCAGATCCGGGAACACCCGGCGGCCCTCAGCGCGTCCTGCTGCAACACGGCGGTCTGCTCCGCGGTGAACAACCTCGCGTAGCCCAGAAGTTCGCTCATGACCACGCACTGTTGCACAACCCGCCGACAAGCCAACCAATGACACACTGGTTTCGTACAGTGCTTCTGCAACACCCTGCCGGCACAGCGACGTGCACGTCAGTCCCGGCTGCTGGAGTGTTGCTTTAACGCTGGAAGTACGCTTCGCAGGCCTGCCCGCACGTGAGCCCTGGGGCAGCGTCGACTGGGATGCCGACCCGCACAGGGAGTTCCGCACTGCGGCTCACCTCGAGCCGGAGCAGCTGCAGAGTCGCTACCGCGAAGCCTGTAACCGGAGCCGGCACGTCGTGTCCAATGCGGCAGGCTTGGACCAACCGTCGGCAAGGGCGCTGCGGGACGGACGGCACTTCTCGCTGCCGCGCTCGCCGAACGGCTTGAGGGGGCTCGAAGTCAGGTCGCGGAGGCAGGCCTGGACCCGCAGATCATCGATGAGGCGGTCATCGCTGCGCGGCGTTCTGCTTGATCCGGGTCGTCGCCGACACCAACACGTTGGTATCCGGGTTCGGATGGCGCGGGGCGCCCGCGGGCAGCCACGGTTCCTGCTCGGCCGCCAAGACGTTACCGGCGTGCAGGTCGGTGCACAGGAGCACCTCCCGCGCGCCGCAGGACGGCAACGCGCGGAACAGGGCCAGCCCTTCTGGAGCCAGACCGGTGTCGAGCCCGGTTGGCAGGGCCTTGGCGGTCTTGCGCACGAACTCCTGCGCCCAGAACTCGCACATCGAGGCGAGCCGCCGGAACTCGTGCCCGGCTGGCGGGTCGATCCACATGCGCCGGAGCAGCTGCGCCACCACCACGTTCTGCCCGGGTTCAGGAAGAACGCCAAGGCCCGTCCCGGGCCGGCACCGCTCTCCAGAAGCAGAGCCATCTTTTCGGCGTCGACCTCGCACGCGGCGTGCAACCGCACTGTTGCCCTTCCCATCCCACGCCGAAAGCCCGTCAGCCTCGTGCTCAGCCTCGGGGTGACGCCACAACACCTTCACCACAAGGGCCTCACCGCCTCGCCGAGCCGGACTGTCCCCCAGGCTGGAACGGCTCACCAGCGGCGAATGACCACTGCGCTTCAGACGCCACATAGTCGCCAGCAAGCTAGCCAACCCGGCTTGCCGTCCTTCGCGTTCAGGGGCAGCAACTGGAGGAGCCAGCATCAGCAAGGCGACCGGAGAATTCATCGTGACCTCAGCATGGCCCAACACCAGTCTGTTGACTGCAGGCGGACCCCATCCGGGCTCGGTGTCGTCGGACCGGCTGCTTGTTGGCGGTCGATGACAACATTGAGGGCATGGCTACGTCGCTGTCAGCGCTTGAGACTGATGGCGCCGTGCCGCCGTGCGCGTGGTGCTGGTCGATGATCATGCGATGGTGCGAGAAGGCTCGGTGCTCGGTGCGAACCGGATCTTCGCATCGTGGCGAAGCCGCTTCGCGGGAGCAGGGACTCGCACTGGTGGTCGAGCGGCGCCCAGATGTGGTGCCGCTCGACCTCAAACTCTCGGCACACTGAGCAGCATACACCGGCGTATCGTCCTCGCCGTCCCCTACGAATAGACCCCGAACGCCAACTGTAGGCAGGTTCGCGCTTTCACCGCGGCACATCTGCGTGCCCTCGGCGACGACGCCGGCTCCGGCTGGTCCGTCGACGTCCACGAGCACCACGGGGGCTGGATGGTGTTCGACCGCCAGCAGATTTCCGAACCCAAGGACCGACCATGAGCACAGCCGAAACCACCCATGACGACGAGCATGCCCGGCACGCTGCCGCCGATGCGGGCAATCCCGAAGCACCCAACATCGTCACCCCGCCGGGCAACCCGGCACTGATCGGGTTGCCGGCCTTCATCGTCGGGTCGATCGCGCTCGGCCTCGTGCTCGTGGGCTACGTGCCCGCGGCGGCCGTCGGCGCCTCTATCCCGATCATCCTGACGGCCACCGGCTTCGGCCAGACCTTCGCCGCGGTCTGGGCCGCCAGCCTCGGTGAGAGCGCCGTGGCCAGCGTCTTCGGCGTCTTCTCCGGCTTCTGGCTCAGCTATGCCGCGCTGGTTCTCGGGCTCACGCATAACTGGTACGGCATTACCACCGAGAACGCCCTCGGTGTGCAGAAGTTGTTCCTGCTGACCTGGTTCATCACGATCGTGCTGTTGACCTTGGTGTCGCTGCGGCTCCCGCTCGCCTTCACCGTGCTCTTCGTTCTCGTCGACCTCGCGCTGGCGCTGGTCTACTTCGGCACCGCCAACGCGAGCACCACGGTCACGGCGGCGGGCGGCATCGCGGTCTTCGCGTTCGTGCTCGTCGGGATGTACCTGTATATGGACGCGATGAGCGCGGCGACCGGCGGCAGGACCTTCCCGCAGGGAACACCGCTGCTGCACTGAGGCGCAATCCAGGCAAGAGCGGCCACCATCGCGGTCAGATGAGGCCGCTCTTGCTCGCCGCGTACACGGCTTCGGCCCGGCGGGACACCGCGAGTGAATCCGAATCGGTCGGCTGAGCGCGAGCGTCACCGTGCACCGGCCTGAGATGTACCCCTGATACAACACCTCACGCGCGAGTTGTCTGGGCCGTACTCAACGAGGAGTGCTCCGTGACGGAGCGACCTGTGAATCTGCGGGGAGCAGCTGCATGGTGTGGTCGAGGACAGGACCGCCGGCACAACGCACCGCCACCGCACGAGACGTCCCCGCGCCACTCACGTCCTAGTTCCACGGCACCGCCCGGGGCCTCTCGTGTCCGCTGTTTACGAAGTTGCCCCGTCGCCGCCATCCTCAGCTAGTCCAATCGACCCACTGAAAGCAGGAAGAATGCCCCAGCAGGTCCACGGAGTTATCGCCCGCAGCAAGGGCGCGCCTGTCGAGCTGGTCGACGTGGTCGTGCCCGACCCGGGGCCGGGCGAGGTGGTCGTCGCCGTCGCCGCGTGCGGCGTGTGCCACACCGACCTGACCTACCGCGAGGGCGGCATCAACGACAAGTTTCCGTTCCTGCTCGGCCACGAGGCCGCAGGCACGGTGGAGTCCATCGGCGAGGGCGTCACCCACGTCGCGGTCGGTGACTTCGTCGTCCTCAACTGGCGCGCGGTGTGCGGGGACTGCCGCGCCTGCCGTCGCGGCGAACCCTGGTACTGCTTCGACACCCACAACGCCGCGCAGAGGATGACGCTCACCGACGGCACCGAGCTGACCCCCGCGCTGGGCATCGGGGCGTTCGCGGACAAGACGCTGGTCCACGAGGGGCAGTGCACCAAGGTCAACCCCTCGGCAGACCCTGCCGTCGTGGGGCTGCTGGGCTGCGGGGTCATGGCCGGGCTGGGTGCGGCGATGAACACCGGTGGGGTGGGGCGCGGGGACTCTGTGGCCGTCATCGGATGCGGCGGGGTCGGCGACGCCGCCATTGCGGGGGCGCGCCTCGCCGGGGCCACCACGATCATCGCCCTCGACCGGGACCCGCAGAAGCTGGAGTGGGCGCGGGAGTTCGGCGCCGTGCTGGACAGGTCGGTCCTCTGATGGTCGGGCTGCGGGTCGACCGCGTCGTCACCTCGGGCACGTTCTCCCTCGACGGGGGCACCTGGGAGGTCGACAACAACGTCTGGCTGCTCGGTGACGATTCCGAGGTGGTGGTCGTCGACGCGGCGCACTCCGCGGACCCGATCATCGACTCCGTCGCCGGTCGCCGGGTGGTCGCGGTGGTGTGCACCCACGGGCACGACGACCACGTCACCGTCGCCCCCGAGCTCAGTCGGCGCCTTGACGCCCCGGTGCTACTCCAGCCGGCCGACGACGTGCTGTGGGAAATGACCCACCCCAGCGTCGCCCACCAGGTGCTCACCGACGGGCAGCGCATCACCGTGGCGGGCACCGAGCTGGTGGCGCTGCACACGGCCGGGCACTCGCCGGGCAGCACGTGCCTGCACCTGCCCGAGGCGGGCGAGCTGCTCACCGGTGACACCCTGTTCGCCGGCGGGCCGGGAGCCACGGGACGGTCGTACTCAGACTTCCCGACCATCATCGGGTCAATCCGCGACCGGTTGTTCGCCCTACCGGCCGAGACCCGGGTGCGCACTGGGCACGGCGAGGACACGACGATCGGCGACGAGGCCCCCCACCTCGAGAAGTGGATCGCCCCTCGCAGCTGAAGGCGCTGGCCACGGCGAGGTGGACGGCGGATGGCCTGCTCGTCGCGGGCAGGCGCGGTGGCCTCCCGATGCACGTAGGACACGTACGGACCGCGGTTCAGCCGCGATAGCCCAGGGGATGGACGACCGGCGTCGGCTCTCACGACAGTCTCCCAACAGCAAACGCTCACCCGGCTTAAAGCTCACGGCTGCGGAGTTGGCCGGGCAGATTTCGGTGAACGCCGCAACGCGGGTGAGTTCTGGGCGGCGGAACGGATTGAGGCTCAACCGCAAAGAGCCACTTACCCGAACAGAATCGGCAGCAGGATGGCCGACGCGATGAGCGCGATGCCGCTGACGAGGTCCGAGCGGATTCGAACGAGCCGGGCGACGAAACGCCCCAACCGCAACCCGACCAACGACATCACCGCCGTGATGGTCCCGAACAGAACGGACGACAACCAGGGCGATAAGCCGAGCAGCCCCAGGCTGGCGCCAGCCACCAGATTGTCCAGGCTCAGCGAGAGCGGGATGCCGAACAGCGCCCAGGGATGGTCCAGTTCGTCGGGCTCCGGTTTCCGCAACGCGCCGATGAGAAGGTATAGGCCATACCCGCCCAGCATGACCGGCCCCGCGAGATCTGCGAACGGGCCGATCGCCGAACCGACCTGACGACCGAGCACCAGGCCGACCAGAGGCATGATCAAGTCCCACAAGCCGAAGGTCAGGGCGACCTGGACGGCACGGCGAAGACCGAAAGGAACCGTCCCGAGCGCTACAGCTACCCGGAAATTGTCAAGGCTGAGGACGAAGCCGAGGCCGATGACCTCCCAGATCATGTGGTCGCAGATTTCTGAAGTCGAGCGGAACACGCCCCAAAACACTCATCGCGTGGACTTTCGCGCATCAATTCCGTCCTTTCGAAAACCCATTGCTTCACGAACGCGATGGTCACGGATGTTGGCCCGGGGCTTTCAACGCGGGAGTGGTTGAGAGTGTGTCGATGGTCTGAAAGGTGCTCCTGAGCAGCGAGGATGGGACTTGTCTAAGGACCTGTCCGCGCTGATCAAGGAACCCCCTTCAGGTGAGGGATCGTAGCGCGCTGTATCCGCGTCCGGAGGTTGCGGTCGGCCCGGTGTCGGCGGTGGTCAGGCCGGTGGCGCGCTGCTGACGGAGACGGCCAGGGCCTCGGGGTGGGCGTCGGGCTGAGTGTGCTGGTTTGGCTCGGTGGGCGGCGCCCGGGTGCGGTGCACGACCCGGCTGTGGTGCTCCTGGACCTCGCGGTGGCGCTGCGCCCGGGCAACGGGGTCGAACACCGCCGCCGACCACATCAGCGTGACCCGAGCGGCGCTGGCGCAGCTCCTCACCCAGGCCCGCCGCGCCACCACCCCCAACCCCGCGACCGCCACCGATCAGGAGGTGACCCCCCGCAGCCCTGACCGGCTAAGATCAGCCCCCAGGATCACGTGGAACACCGGCTCACGCACCACCTCCGCGGACACGACCGGGTTAGCCAACTCCGCGCGGCCCGGCCCTGTGGAGCTCAGGCGGCCTACGCAGGGCTCCGGCGAAGCCAGGCGGTGCAGTTTGCACTCTGAGCCCGACCACCACGCTTGGCTGCGTAGAGCCGGTTTCCCCGCAAGTCGTACCACCGACCACGACCGCAGCGGAGAACCCGTCGAACTCCGGCGTGATCACCGCGGACGGCGTAAGTGCGTCAGCGCAGGCAGGCCGGACCACTGAGGCAGAATACCTGACCGTGACCGACAGTTTTCCCCGCCGCCAGGCCCGCACCCGGCGCTTCACCCTCGGCGCCCCGCGCGGCGTAACGCTTTCCCCCGACGGAGACCGCGTCGTGTTCCTGCGCAGCCGTTGCGGCACCGACCCCGTCACCTGCCTGTGGGCGCTCGACCTGGTCACCGGTGAGGAGCGGCTGGTCGCGGATCCGCACAAGCTGGACACGGGCAAGGAGGACCTCCCGTCCGAGGAGAAGGCCCGCCGGGAACGCAGCCGGGAGCAGGCGGGCGGCGTGGTCGGCTACGCCACCGACTGGCCGATGACGGTGGCCGCGTTCGCGCTGTCCGGGCAACTGTTCGTCGCCGAGTTGGCGGCCGGGCTGACCCCGCGGCTGGTCGAGACCCCAGGTGGCGTGATCGACCCGCGGCCCGACCCGACCGGACGCCGGGTGGCGTTCGTCAGCGGCGGGGCGCTACACGTCTACGACGTCGCCGCTCACACCACCAGCACCCTCGCCGAGCCGGACGGACCTCAGGTCACCTACGGCCTCGCCGATTTCGCGGCCGCCGAAGAGATGGAGCGGATGCGGGGTTACTGGTGGTCCCCCGACGGCGACGCGCTGCTCGTCGCGCGGGTGGACGAGTCTCCGGTGCAGCGCTGGCACATCGCCGACCCCGCCCACCCCGATCGTGCGCCTACCGAGGTCGCCTACCCCGCCGCCGGCACCCCGAACGCCGCCGTGGCGACCGAGATCATCGCACTCGACGGGACTCGCACCCCCGTGACCTGGGACGACGAGTACCTCGCCGACGTGGTCTGGGACTCCCGCGGCCTGCTGGTGGTCACCCAGCCCCGCGACCAGACCGCGCTGCGCACCCGGAGCGTCGACTTCGCGACCGGCGCCACCACGCTCGTCGACGAGCGGGCCGACCCGGTGTGGGTCGACATCGTGCCCGGCGTCCCGGCACACACCGAGTCGGGAGCACTGGTGACCCTGGCCGACGTCGAGGATGCGCGCCGGCTCGTGGTCGGCGGATCGGTGGTCACGCCGGCATCCCTACAGGTCCGTGGCGTTCTCGACGTCGACGGAGACACCGTCCTGTTTCGCGCGAGCGAGGAGCCGTCGTCGGTCGGGCTGTGGACGTGGGGTCCCGACGGCCTCGCCGCGCTGACGCCGGAACCCGGCGTGCACTCCGGCCGGTTGCGCGGCGGCACGCTGATCGTCACGCGCACGGGCCTCGACGCCGACGGCACCACCACCACGGTGCGCGACGCGGTGGGTGCCGAACTGCCCATCCCGTCGTTCGCGGAGCCGTACGGGCTGGCGACGCAGATCACGCTACTGACGGCCGCGGGCCTTCCCACCGCCCTGGTGCTGCCGTCCTGGTACGAGCCGGGAACGTCGCTACCCGTCCTCATGGACCCATACGGCGGCCCGCACACCCAGCGCGTCATCGCCGCGCGAGGTGCGCACCTGACCAGCCAGTGGCTCGCCGAGCAGGGGTTCGCCGTGGTGGTCGTCGACGGGCGGGGCACGCCCGGTCGCGGGCCCGCGTTCGAGCGCGCGGTGCACGGCGATCTCGCCGGCCCCGTCCTCGACGACCAGGTCGCCGCGCTGCAGGCGCTCGCAGCCGACCATCCGGACCTCGACCTCACCCGCGTCGGCATTCGCGGCTGGTCGTTCGGCGGGTACGTGGCCGCGCTGGCGGTACTGCGCCGGCCCGACGTCTTCCACGCCGCGATCGCGGGCGCGCCCGTCACCGACTGGTCGCTCTACGACACCCACTACACCGAGCGCTACCTCGGCCTCCCGGGCTCGGACGCCTACCGCCGCTCGTCGCTGATCGAGGACGCCCCGAAGCTGACCCGCCCGTTGCTCCTGGTGCACGGCCTCGCCGACGACAACGTGGTGGCCGCCCACACGCTGCGGCTCTCGTCCGCGCTCCTCGCTGCGGGTCGGCCGCACAGCGTGCTCCCGCTCTCGGGCGTCACCCACATGACGCCGCAGGAGATCGTGTCGGAGAACCTCCTGCTGCTGCAGGTGCAGTTCCTGCAGGACAACCTGCGCTGACACTCAGACCGACGAGGCGCCTCATGTGCCCGCGTCGCGCCCCGCGCGCACACGGCCCTGCCTCCACCACCAGCTCGGCGCGCACCTCGCGCGTGCGGCTAAGGTCCTGCATCCAGTCAGTGCCGCGGAAGCTCGGAACACCGGTGAGCACGTTGGGTAGAGACCGAGCCCGGTGCCGCTCCGCAGATACGGCTGCGTGCGTGCGGACGCGGGGCGAGGCGTTGCGCAGGACCCATCGCCGGCGGTCGGCGCCTGCGCCCGGTCGCATCCAGTGCTTTCCGCGGGTAGCGTCCCGGCTAGGTTGGGAAGGCACCAGTGAGAGGCACCTGCCGACGGTCGGAACCCGCCGCGCAGGGTAACTCCGGGACGCTCGAGTTGGAGGAGCAGGTGAAGAAGGTCAAATGATGCTCCCGCAGACGCTGTCCGAGAACCGAGAACGCCACCACAGGCGATCGCCACAGATCAACTTCTCGGCGGGCGAGACGATCTTGGCGCCAGTCATGGGGCATCTGGCCAAGGTATGAGCGTGGGCGGACAAACACAGGCAAAGCCGGAGACCAAATGGTGGATCTGCGAGCCCTGCGGCTTCATCTACGATCCCGAGGAAGGTGACCCGGACGGCGGCATCGATCCGGGGACGCCCTTCGAGGCCATCCCTGATGACTGGATGTGCCCCATCTGCGGCGCCTGTAAGGCAGATTTCCGCGAGCTGGAGCCGGGAGAATATTTCCCGGAGAACTGAGGACGCCGAGTCATGATCACCGGATACGCCCACTTCGTGCAACTCGCCGACTCGCTGCAGTGGGACGAGACGGCCATCGACTACTCGGCCGACCGCGAGGCCTGGCCGACGCTCCGGGACGCCGAGAACGACAAGCTTCTCGGATTGGTCGCAGGCTTCTGCATCGCCGAGACATCGGTGGCCGGGCAGCTCGGTTCCTACCAGGCGGCTGCGTCGGTTGACGACTCGATGGAGGCATGCTTCCGCGCTCAGGCCCGTGACGAGGCGCGCCACGCCCGCTTCTTCGACCTGGTCGCGGCCGAGGTAGCTGGCGTCCCGGGGGCCAACGCCGCGGCACGACAGGACGTCCTGCGCACCTACGTCAGTTCCGAGCTTATCGACCTGTTCGAGCACCGCCTGCCGGCGACCTCCCAGCGGCTCGCCGAGGACCACGGGGGCCTGACCGCCGCTGTCGGGCTCTACCACATGGTCATCGAGGGCGTGGTTCTCCTGGCGGGACAGAATGCAATGCTCGACACGCTCGAGAAGCTGTCCGTCGGGCTCCCGGGAGTTCGCAAGGGGATGGAGATGGTCCTCCGTGACGAGCGCTGGCACATCGGGTTCGGATCGCGCGTCGTTCAGAGCGCTGCGATCAGCCACGACGAGGCTGGCGCGATGCTCGAACAGGGGGAGACGGCGGCGAAGGTGTGGGGGGACCTCATCTCCCCCGCTGCGATCGAGACCGCGGTACGGCAGCACCGGCGCCGGCTCAAGGCCGCCAACATCAAGTTCTGGTGACCGAGGAAGATCGCGCTCTGCGTCGACGTCCGGCGAGGACTACTTCCACCGTCGCATCGCCCCCGGCCGCCCGTGAAGCACAACGCACTTGCCCCCGCTCGTGCCAGTCCCAAGGTCCTCGCGAGCCGCACGACGCGTGATGCTGGGCAGCCCGCCCCAACAACAACGGCGGCGGACGTACGCGCCGCGGGACCCGGAGATATCGAGGTCACCCCTTACGCTTGGTCTAGTGCCGTCCAGGTCGTCGTGTACGACCTTCGCGCGCGTTGATGGGCGTGACAACGAGACGGCCACCACGTGGACCCGGGGCGCCGGCGCACGAGGGCCTCGTCGAGGGCGACTTCACCGCCGAGAGCTCCAAGCCCTGTGGCTGACCGACATCAAACAACGGACCGGCGAGGGCAAGCTCTACCTCTGCGCGATCAAGGACGTCCGGTCCAACCGAAGAGTCGGCTACTCCATCGACTCGCGCATGAAGTCCCGCCTCGCCGTCGCGCCCTGGACAACGTCGTCGCCCGCCGCCGCATCGACGCAGCGAAGTCGCCGGCTTTGTGGTTCACTCCGACCGCGGCAGTCAGTTTCGATCACGGAGGATGCACGGCGCCCTGACCCGCCACTCGATGGTCGGGTCGATGGGCCAGGTCGGCGCCGCCGCCGACAAAACCGCGATGGCCGCGGGCAGAGCCGCACAGGTACTCGAGGCGTCCGTTGATGGCCTCGGTCGGGCCGTTGCTGGTGCTGGGGCGGTCGAAGTACGCCAGGACGTCACCGGCACGCTTGCTCAGGGTCCGCCCGAGTTGCGCAGCTCGGTCAGCACGGCGGGGCGCCGTGGCTGAACCGACTCGATCAGCTTCGTCATCAGTGCGCGCCTGTGGGCGTGCCCGTCGGTCGCGAACGGGTTCCCCAGCCGCCGGCACTGCTTGTACGTGCGCAGGTCGGCGCCGGTGTACAGGGTTCGCCGGGCGGCGTAGCGGGGGCGCCCCTGCGGCCGCGGTGTCCACGGGTGTCCTGCTGGAATCGTCGGCGGCACTGATCCACGGCGTCGCCGACCAAGCGGACGAAACGTGGTAAGGGGTCCACCACCGCCACCTAGAGCCACCGGAGCAGCCCAGATGATCTTTCGTGGTGGTGGGGATCATCTTCGATGCCAGCTGCCGGTCTTCGCGGCGAGAGCGGCGACGGTGTGGTGCGCGGGGTTGACGTCAGCACCGGGCAGGCGGGGTTGACGTCAACACTGGGCAGTGTGATGCTCGTTACATATTCTGTCCCAAAACGTGTTTCGGGAGGATGAAGTCAATGACGACTACTGCAGGTGAGCCATCGGCCCAGCTGGCCGACGGCCTGGCCCGGCAGAACGCCACCGGGCTGGGCCGGCTGCTCGGCTCCGGGAGCGTGGGGCACGCCGAGGAGGGACCCGGCGGCAAGATGACCGCCACGATCCGGATACCGGAGGACGAGCTGTGCTTCGAGCCCGGGACCCTCATTCTCCCCCACGGCGGCGACGTCGAGCTCACGCTCATCAACGACGACAAGAACACCCACTGTGCGGTCCTGCCAAACAACGGGGACCCCAAGTTCATCTGGTTGGTGAACCACGCCAAGGGGACAGCTCTCCTCAACCTGGACGGCCCGGGCACCTACTACTACAGCTCCACGACTGGTAACGACGAGGGCCGCGGCCTGACCGGGGCGATTGTCGTCGGCGGGGAAGTCCCTGACCACGCCAAGCTCGACCGCCCCGCGCAGCCGCGCCCGTAGAAAGGAACATGAGATGACCGAATACGTCGACGCAGGCGAGGCCATTTCCTACATGCAGCTCAGCGCTGTCAAGGGAAGCGCGCCGGCCACCGGAAACGTGGACTACGAGCGCATTCTCGATGCCCGCTCAGAGCCGCAGAACTGGCTCACCTACTACGGCACCTACGACGGTCAGCGCTACAGCGAGCTCGACCAGATCACCAAGGAGACCGTCAAACGCCTGTCCCCCGCGTGGGTGTTCCAGGCTGGCTCGGCGGGAATGCAGTCCGGGTCCTCGACCTACTCGAACGAGGCCTCACCGATCGTCGTGGAGGGGGTAATGTACGTGTCCGGCCCAGACGGAAAGTGCTGGGCCCTGGACGCCAAGACCGGCGAGGAGCTCTGGCGCTACAAGCACGCCTCCCCGTATGACGTCTCGCTGTGCTGCGGGAACGTGAACCGCGGCGTGGCCGTGGGCCACGGGAAGGTCTACATGGCCACCCTCAATGCCCACGTCGTCGCGCTCGACGCGACGACCGGCGAGAAAGTCTGGGACACCACCGCCGGTGACGTTCGAGCCGGAGAGAGCCGTACAGCCGCGCCGGTGCTCGCGAAAGACATGGTCATCGTCGGGAGTTCGGGCGGGGAGTTCGGGACCCGCGGGTGCCTGGACGCGTTCGACGCGCACACCGGCGAGCGCCGCTGGCGTCGCTACATGATCCCGAAGCCGGGCGAGCCCGGCTCCGAGACCTGGCCGGCCGACGGTGAGGCGTGGCAGCGCGGCGGTGGAAACTGTTGGGTCACCCCCACCTACGACCCGGAGCTGGAGCTGCTCTACCCGGGGACGGGCAACCCGGCACCCGACTTCGACGGCGCCGTGCGCCCGGGCGACAACCTCTACACCGACAGCGTCGTCGCGGTGGACGTGAACACGGGCGAGATCCGCTGGCACTACCAGTTCACCCCGCACGACCTGTGGGACTACGACTCCACGATGGAGAACCTCCTGTTCGAGGGCCCCGACGGGCGCAAGCTGCTGGCGCACGCGGACAAGAACGGGTACTTCTTCGTCCTGGACCGGACAAACGGCGAGCTCGTTCGGGTGTTCCCCTTCGTCGACCGGATCACCTGGGGTGAGATCAGCCCCGAGGGCAAGGTCACGGCCAAGGTGTACCCGGACGAGGAGGGTGTCCCGGTACACTTCTGGCCGGGACCGGCCGGGGGTAAGGAATGGACGCACATGTCCTACAGCCGCCAAACGGGTCTGATCTACGTACCGGTGCAGGAAGTCGGGGCGACGGCCACCCGCCGGCGCCGCGAGTTCAAGGAGAGCATCCCGTACTGGGGCGCGGGCGTCGCCGTGGACATCGAGGACTTCTACGGGTACGTGGCCGCCATCGACCCGAACACCGGCGAGGAGAAGTGGCGCTGGCGCAACGAGTACCCAATGTGTGCCTCGACGCTGACAACGGCCGGCGGGCTAGTGTTCCAGGGCACGCCGACTGGTCAGTTCGTCGCGCTGGACGCCGAGACCGGTGAGAAGCTGTGGGAGTTCCAGTGCGGAAGCGGGCACCACAGCAGCCCCAGCACGTACAGCGTCGACGGTCGCCAGTACATCGCGGTTCCGACCGGATGGGGTGGCTGGGTCGAGGGGTTCCTCCCGGGGTTGCTCGGGGCCGGGGCGGGCGACTCGCTGTTCGTCTTCGCCCTGCCCGTGGAGTAGGCCGGGACTAGGCCTACCGCACACCCATACGCCATCGAAGATCGCAGAAGGGAGGTGAGCAAGTGGAGTTTCGTACCGAGTGGAAGACACCCGACTTCGAAGAGATCGAGTGCGCACCCGAGGTGACGATGTACATCGCACGCTCGGAGGCCTGAAGCCGACGAAAGTAAGTGGCCGAGGGGCACCGGAACGTGGTTCCGGTGCCCCTCCCGCGGCCGGCCCTGCCGTGTATGACGCGAGGGGCCGACACGAGGAACGGGGGAACGTGACATGTGGCTGCGGGTGCTCGGATCAGCGGCCGGGGGTGGCTACCCGCAGTGGAACTGCAGCTGCCCGACGTGCCGGGCGGTCCGTGACGGCACCCGACCGGCCCGGGCGCGAACGCAGTCCTCGATCGCGGTCAGCCCGAACCGTGAGCGGTGGTTCCTGTTGAACGCCTCTCCCGACATCCGGGCCCAGTTCGAGGCCTTCCCCGGCCTGCAACCCGGTGAAGACCGGGCCACGCCGCTTCAGGCGGTGCTGCTCACCGACGCAGAGATCGACCACACCCTGGGGCTGCTCCTGCTCCGCGAGGGACGCGGAATCCGTCTGCACGCCACCGAGGCGACGTACGCGACGCTCACCTCGGGGACCGGGGTGCTGACCACGCTGGAGCGCTACTGCCCCGTCGAATGGACACGCGTCGTCCCGGGGCAGGACGTGTCGCTGGGCGGGTTGTCGTACCGGGCCTTCGACGTCCCCACCGCCAAGCACGACCGCTTCGGCACCGGCCCCGGCACCGAGAGAAGTGTCAGCGGAACGAACATCAGCGCCGGCCGGGTCGTGGGCTACCGGCTCACCGACGAGAGCACCGGGCGCACCGCGGTGTACCTGCCAGGCGTGCAGGAGCTCACCCCGGCTGTGCTCACCGAGCTCGAGGACTGCGCCTGCCTGCTCATCGACGGGACGTGCTGGCACGACGACGAGTTGATCCGCCTCGGTCTGGCCCAGAAGACGGCCCGCGACATGGGTCACCTCTGCATCGGCGGGCCCGAGGGCAGCCTTGAGCAGCTATCCCGGCTGCCGGTCGAGCGTAAGATCTACATCCACATCAACAACACCAACCCGATTCTGCTCGAGGACTCGCCCGAACGGTGCGAGGTCGAGCGGAGGGGCATAGAAGTGGCCACCGACGGTCTCGAAGTGGAGGTCCACGCGCGATGACGACGACGATGAGCTCGGCAGCGGACACGGGTCCGGCGGCGACCAGGACGGCAGAGATCGACGGCCTCGTCGAGCAGCTGCGTGCGCAATCGCAGAGCTATCACAGTGCGCACCCGTTCCACCTGCGGATGAACGAGGGCGTGCTGAGCCCGGACCAAATCCGCGGCTGGGTGGCGAACCGCTACTACTACCAGGAAATGATTCCGCGCAAGGACGCCGCGATCCTGGCGAACTGCCCCCACCCCGCGGTGCGCCGGCGCTGGATCCGCCGGATCACCGACCACGACGGCGCCGCGGACGGTGAGGGCGGCATCGAGGCATGGTTCCGGCTGGGGGAGGCCTGCGGCCTGACCCGCGAGGAGATCGCCGACCACCGCCACCTCGTCCCGGGCGTGCGGTTCGCGGTGGACGCCTATGTCACCTTCGCCCGCAGCCGGCCGTGGGTGGAGGCGGTCGCGTCGTCGCTGACCGAGCTGTTCGCGCCGGACCTGATGGCCGAGCGTCTCGCCGCGTTCGAGAAGTACTACACCTGGATCGAGTCGGACGGCCTCGCATACTTCCGGGCCCGCCTCTACCAGGCGCCGCGCGACTCCGAGCACGCCTTGGAAGTGGTCACCGAGCACTGCCGGACCCAGCAGGATCGGGACGCCGCCGTCGCCGCGCTGTCGTTCAAGTGCGACGTGCTGTGGTCCATGATGGACGCGATCGAGCAGGCCCATGCCGAATGACGGCGCGGCCGCCTACGCCCCCTCGGCCGCCCGTCCGGCGCCACCGGCCGTCCCGCCGTCGGGCCGCCCGGCGTTATCGCGTCACGTCCGGATGCGCTTCGACCATACCCGTGCGCGACACGTCCTGCTGGGGCCAGAGTCAGTGATCGTGCTCAACCCGACCGGCGCGGACATCCTCGACCTCTGCGACGGCCACCGGAGTGTGTCCGACGTCGCGGCGGCGCTGCAGGAGCTTTACGATCGAGTGGTCGACGACGAGGTGACGGCCTTCCTGGCTCGGCTCGTCTCTAAGCGGTGTGTGGAGATCGACGATGGGCCATAGTACTGGTGTGGACAGGCCCTTCGGACTGCTGGCCGAGCTCACCTACCGGTGCCCACTCGCCTGCGCCTACTGTTCCAACCCACTCGAGCTCGCCGCCTACGACGACGAGATGAGCACCGCGGAATGGCAGCGCGTGTTCACCGAGGCCGCGGAGATGGGTGTGCTGCAGTGCCACCTCTCCGGCGGCGAGCCGCTGCTGCGCCGGGACCTGGTGGACCTGGTGCGCACCGCCGCCGAGCTGGGCATGTACACGAACCTGGTGACCAGCGCGATCGGCCTGTCGCGCAGCCGGGCGGAGAAACTCAAAGAGGCCGGCCTGGACCACGTCCAGGTCAGCGTGCAGGCCGACGAGCCCGCCACGTCAGACCGGATCGCCGGCATCCCGTCGTTCGAGCGCAAGCTCAAGGCGGCCGCCGTGGTGAAGGACCTGGGCTTCCCGCTGACCGTGAACGTGGTGCTGCACCGGCAGAACATCGACCGGGTCGCCGAGATCATCGCGCTGGTCGAGGAGCTCGACGCCGACCGGATCGAGCTGGCCAACACCCAGTACTACGGCTGGGCGTGGCGCAACCGGGCCGCCCTGCTGCCGAGCCGGGAGCAGCTCGCCGGCGCCGAAAAGATCTTGCGCGCTGCACGCGAGCGGTTGACGGGCCGGATGGAAGTCGTGCACGTCCTGCCCGACTACTACAGTGAGTACCCCAAACCCTGTATGGGCGGGTGGGCCGCACGCCAGCTCACCGTCGCCCCCAACGGCGACGCACTGCCCTGCCCGGCCGCGCAGACCCTGCCGCTGCCCCGCGCGAGCGTGCGGCAGGACACCCTGGCGAAGATTTGGGACGAGTCCCCCATGTTCACCGCCTTCCGCGGCACCGACTGGATGCAGGATCCTTGCCGGACGTGCGACCGCCGCGAACTCGACTTCGGCGGATGCCGCTGCCAGGCGTTCCAGCTCACCGGCGACCCGGCCCGCGCGGACCCGGTCTGCCACCTCTCCCTCGACCACATGCTGGTGACCGACGCGGTGGCCGCGGCGAATGAGGAACAGCGCGCGGAGCACGAGATCCTGGTCCCCCGGCCGCACCGGTCCTAAAGGTCGGGGTCCAGCCGCGTATATCGGGTCCCCGGTGCCCGTGGGTGTCCTGCTGGACGCGCCGGCGGTGGCTGCGGACTCGAGCTAGATCACGTGGAGCCACTTATCCGGACAGAAGCGGCAGCAGGATGGCCGACGCGATGAGTGCGATGCCGCTGTCAGGCGGGTGGTGCGAAGAACTCCAGCGCGGTGCCGTCGGGATCTTTGAAGGACAGTCCTGAGCCGTAGGCCGCGTCGACGATCCCGTCGTGAGCGATCCCGAGTTCATCGAGGCGGGCCTGCCAATCGGTCAGCTCGTCGCGGCTCGCGCAACCAAACGCCACGTGATCCAGCCCCGGCCGGGTGGCGCGGAACTGCTCACCGTTGTCCCCACCGGGATGCAGGTGCAGCCCAAGCAGCATGCCGCCCGAGAGGGGATACACCTTGCCCGCGCAAAGTTGGAGCGCCATCTTGCCCAGGACCTGGAAGTCCTCCAACCTGAGCATTGCGAGCGCGTCGGCTGGCCGAGCAAGCCGCTCAGTTACGGTGTGCTCCGTGAGCTTCATCCGAAGATGTTGTCACCAGAGCATGAAGGTCGGAGAGATGTCCCTATCATCGTCCACAATGGATCTCCCAGTCCGCAGGAAGTCCGCAAAAGATCCGACGCAGGCCAATTGCTATCAACACGCACCAACAGTGTTTAGGCAGGTCAGACGGGTACACCGTCAATACCCAACGAGTGCAAACGCCGAGCGCCTACTCGGAGACCAAGAAGGCTGCGTGATGTGACGCCGCCGCTTCGGCGACGTCCACCCGCCGGGATGTACCACAGGGTCGTTTCCATGACCACGAAGCGACCCTGTGGCGCATGTCGCTGTGAGCGCTCCGCCGCAACCCTGCCCGAGCGCACACTCCAGCCGGGCGGCACGATGGAGCGATGAGCGCAGAGCACCGTGTCGTTCTCCTGCGCCACGGGCAGACCGAGTGGTCGCAGTCCGGCCAGCACACCGGCCGAACCGATATTCCGTTGACCGAGGACGGCCGGGCGCAGGCCAAGGCAGTGGGCCCGCTGGTCGCTCGCCTGAACTTGGTCGAGCCATACGTCCTGTCCAGCCCCCGCACGCGGGCGCGCGACACGGCGGAGCTCGCGGGCCTGGTCGTCGATGCCACCACCGAGGACCTGGTGGAGTGGGACTACGGCGAGTACGAGGGGTTGACCACCGAGCAGATCCGTACCGATGTGCCTGGGTGGACAGTGTGGACACATCCGTGTCCCGGCGGCGAGACGGCCGACGCGGTGCAGCAGCGGGCGGACGACCTACTGGGACGCGTCGTCGGGCACCTCGCACAGCGCGACGTGGTACTGGTGGGGCACGGGCACTTCTCCCGAGCGTTACTGGCGCGGTGGGTCGCCCTGCCCGTTACTGCCGGCATCCATTTCGGGATGTCGCCCGGCGGGGTTGCGGTGCTGGGCCATGAACACGGTCAGCGACAGATTGCCGCCATGAACCTCACCGGCGACTGACGTTTTCAGCCGTCGTCCTCGGACGCCGCCACGTCGTACTGCTGGGCCATCCACCGCCGCGACGGCGCGCACAACAACAGCGCCAGGGTGAGCACCGCCAACGCACCGACAAGCAGCCCGGCCAGTACCTGGTCGGAACCGGTGAGCAACGACCAGGCCACCGGCAGCAGCACCACCTGCACCACCACGGCCACACCCCGGCCGCCGCGCATCGAGCGGATCAGCGCCACTCCCCCGATGGCCACCCCCATCCCGAGCACGGCGAACAGAGCCGCGGTGCCGTAGCCGACGGTCGCACTCCCGTGCCCGCCGATCACAGTCCGAACGGCGAGCGCCAGACCGGCAGCGATCCCGGCCGCACCCTGCAGCGCGACGACGGCCCCGGCGGCGCGGATCGCGCGCGGACCGACGGCGGAGCTGACTTGGGCCACTCGTTCAGGTTAGGGCACCCGTACGCTGCCCAGCTGTGCGCGCACTGCTGGTTGTGAACCCGAACGCAACGTCGACGAGCGCCGCGGGGCGCACGGTGCTCACGCGGGCGCTGTCCAGTGGGCTCGACCTCGCGGTGGCGCACACCGACCACCGCGGCCATGCCACCGCACTCGCCGCACGAGCGAGCGCCGACGGTGTGGACCTCGTGGTCGTGCTCGGTGGCGACGGCACGATCAACGAAGTTGTCAACGGGATGTTGGGGCCGCCCTGCGGCCACCGCGAGCGCAAGGACCCCGTTCCGGCCCTCGCGGTGGTTCCCGGTGGCTCTGCGAACGTCTTCGCCCGCGCGCTCGGAATCTCGCCGGACCCCTTGGAGGCGACGCAGCAGCTGCTCGAAGCGATTACCGCCGAGAGCCGGATACCGGTGGGACTGGCACACACCGGCGACCGGTGGTTCACCTTCAATGCCGGCCTCGGGTGGGACGCCGAAGTGGTCCGCGTCGTCGAGGAGCATCGGGAGAACGGCAAGGCCGCGACTCCGGCGCGGTACTGCTGGGCCGCCGCGAGCCAATACTTTCACTCGAAGCATCGGCAACCACGACTCACGGTGGAGTTCGAGGGCGAAGACCCGATCTCCGGACTACACATGGTCTTCATCACCAATACCGATCCGTGGACATACCTCGGCGCCCGCGCGGTACGCACAAATCCGGGCACCACGTTCTCCGGCGGACTCGGCGTCTTCGGGTTGACCAGCCTGAGCTGGCCGGCGATCGGGCGCACCATTCCCCAGATGCTGCGGACCTCTGGCAATCCTCACGGGCGACGGTTGGTGCGCAGGGACGACGTCACCCCCGTTCGGGTGCGCTGCGCCGTGCCCACCGGGCTGCAGCTGGACGGTGACTACCTGGGGCTGCACACAGACGTGACATTCGCCACAGTCGCGGATGCAGTGCAAGTGCTGGTACAACCGAAAGGGCACGGGGAACGACAGGGTGACGTGTAGCACGGACGTTCATGAACTCTTGACATCGGCTGGGTTCGTGAAAGCATTCACAAGCAACAGCGCAGAAAACATCGGGGTTTGAGAATATGAAAGCCACCCCACGAGACGGCGCACGACGAGGCGCCCAGCAAGGAGCAGAGGATGGATTGGCGCCACAAGGCGATCTGTCGTGATGAGGACCCCGAACTTTTTTTCCCGGTGGGAAACAGCGGACCGGCCCTTGCGCAGATCGCTGACGCGAAGGTCGTTTGCCGACGCTGCCCAGTGATGTCGGATTGCCTGGCCTGGGCTTTGGAGTCCGGCCAGGACGCGGGAGTCTGGGGCGGAATGAGCGAAGACGAGCGGCGGGCACTGAAGCGGCGCAACGCCAGGACCCGCGCCCGCAGCGGGGCCTGACCGCACTCGAGAGCAGCACCCGAAACGGGCTCAGCACATACAGTGCTGAGCCCGTTCCGCGGACCTCCGGTCGAATCCGCCGCTAGCGGGACCGTCGGCTGACCGGCAGGCGCAGTCGTGCGTCCGTTCCGCCCCCCGACGCGGGCCGCACGCTCAGCGAGCCGCCCAGCTCCGCGTCGACCAGCGTGCGCACGATCTCCAGACCCAGCCCGCCCGCATGTTCCAGTGCGAATCCTTCCGGTAGCCCCCCGCCGTCGTCATGCACGAGTACGTCGAGCCACGCCGCCGACCGTTGCGCACGCACCACCACCGACCCCACGGCGCCGGGCGCGAACGCATGCTCCAAAGCGTTCTGCACCAGCTCGGCCAGCACCATCACCAGAGGGGTCGCCAACTCCGCGCCGAGTTCGCCGAGCACACCCTCCCGGCGCACCTGCACCAAGTTGTTCACCGTGGCCACGTCGAGCATCATCGGCACGAGGCGGTCGAGCACGTCGTCGAGATCGACCCGCTCGTCGGCTGACATCGAGAGGGTGTCATGCACCAGTGCGATGGACGCGACGCGGCGCACCGACTCCGTCAGCGCCGTGCGCACCTCGTCGTTGCTCGAACGCCGCGCCTGCAGTCGAAGGAGCGCGGCCACCGTCTGCAGATTGTTCTTCACCCGGTGGTGAATCTCCCGGATGGTGGCGTCCTTGCTCAACAATGCGCGGTCACGATTGCGGACCTCGGTGACGTCACGCACCAGCACCAGCGCGCCCCGCGCCGCACCGCCCGGTCGCAGCGGCAGGGCACGCAGCAGCACCGTCGCTCCACGGGCGTCGGCCTCGATCCGCAGCGTGGCGTCTCCGTCCAGCGCCGCCCGGATGCGCAGCACCACCTCGGTGGCATCGAAGGAGTCGGAGATGAGCTCGCGCGTCACCTGGGCAAGATCGGTGCCGACCAACTCGGTGGGCATCCCCATCCGGTGATAGGCGGACAAGGCGTTGGGACTCGCGTAGGCGACGGTGCCCGTGACCCCGAGCCGGATGAAGCCGTCGCCGGCACGCGGACTGGTGTGCACATCGGAGACCGCCTCGCTGGCCGGGAAGCTGCCGTCGGCGATCATCTGGCACAGATCGGCGGCGCACGCGAGGTAGGCGGCCTCCAGGGGGCTGGCCCCGCGCACCGTCGCCAAGCTGGTGTCGCTGCTCAGCACGGCGATCACCTCGGCACCGCAGCGCACCGGTACTGCTTGGCGGCGCAGCGCCAAGCCGCGGTGTACGTAGGCCTGTTCCTCGACCTCGATGCATGCCCCGGCCATGGCACGCGTCAGTTCCGGGCGCACGGCAGTTCGCACCACGGTCGCCACGGCATCCACCGGGTAGGCCGTGTGCGCGGTGGTCGGTCGCACCTGCGCCACGCACAGCAGGCCCTCGCGCACCGGAACCCACAGGCCGAAATCCGCGAAGGACAGGTCGGCCAGCAGCTGCCACTCCCCGACCACCTGCTGTAGGTGCTCGGCTGCCGCCCCGGTGAGTCCGGTGTGATCGGCCAGCAACTCGCTGAGGGTGGACATCGCCCAGCTACGGAGCTTCCGCCTCGGGCGCGCTCACGCCAGCACCGCGAGCAAGTCTCCGGGCTGCACGTCATCCCCCTCTACAACGCCCACCGACTCCACCGTTCCGGCGTCCTCGGCCAGCACCGGAATTTCCATCTTCATCGACTCGAGGATGACCACCGTGTCACCCTGGGCCAGTACATCGCCCACGGCCACCGACACCCGCCACACCTTGGCGGGTAGTTCTGCGCGCACTTGCTCGGACACCGGACACCTCCTTGTCGCCTTCCTCGATCCAACCACAGTGGGGAGGCGGCATCGGGCCCCCGGCCGACGTGGGACACTTGCTGTAGACAACGCTGGTTGCCCACCGGCGCCGGAATCGACGAGGAGACATCATGGGAAAGCGTGGGCGCAAGAAGCGCGACCGCAAGAAGAACGGCGCCAACCACGGCAAACGGCCCAACTCCTGAGGTCAGTACCGCACCAGTTGACGCAAAGCAGGCCCGACGCTCCACCGGAGCATCGGCCTGCTTTGCGTTAATCGACTATTCCGTGCGGCTCCCGTCGGGGATTTCCACGTACTCGATCACCGTCTGCTGGATGGTGAGCACGAGGCGCTCGCGTAGACCCGCGGGGGCCTGCTCACCGCTGCACTTGCGGCTGAGCAGGCTCTTCACCTGCTCCTCGATGCCGAACTCCGTCAAGCACGGGCTGCAGTCGTCCAGGTGCCGCTGCACCCGTCGCCTGCTCTGCTCGTCGCACTCACCGTCGAGGAACACCCAGACATCCGCCAACACCGCCGAGCAGTCGACCTCGCCTGCAGAGCATCTCTGCTCGCTCGGACGTCTTCCCACGTCGCTTCGCTCGCTCCCGTGTCCTACCCCCACGTCGCTTCGCTCGCTCATCTCGCGACCTCCTCCGTGGCGTGGGAGAAGCCGCGCTCCCTGGCCACATCGGCCAACATGCCCCGGAGCAGCTTGCGTCCGCGATGCAGCCGCGACATGACGGTGCCGATCGGCGTGCCCATGATCTCGGCGATCTCCTTGTAGGCAAAACCCTCGACGTCGGCGTAGTACACCGCCATCCGGAAATCTTCGGGCAGCGACTGCAGGGCCTCTTTGATGTCGGAGTCCGGTAGCTTGTCCAGCGCCTCGACCTCCGCCGAGCGCAGCCCGCGCGAGGTGTGCTCCGCCGCATCGGCGAGCTGCCAGTCGGTGATCTCCTCGGTGGGGTACTGCTGGGGTTGGCGCTGCTTCTTGCGGTAGCTGTTGATGTAGGCGTTGGTGAGGATTCGGTACATCCACGCCTTGAGGTTGGTCCCCGCCCGGAACGAGCCAAATGCCGCGTAGGCCTTCAGGTAGGCCTCCTGCACAAGATCTTCCGCGTCGGCCGGGTTACGGGTCATCCGTAGCGCCGCACCGTAGAGCTGATCCAGCAGGGGCATCGCGTCCTGCTCGAACCGTACGGTGCGCTGCTCAGGGGTCTCCGCCGCCTGTGCAGCCGCCTGTGCTGGATCCTGGGCGGTTGCTGGGGACGCTGGGGGCGTAGACGCGGCCACGGTTCTCCTTCCGCCGGTCGATGCTTGCCTCGACGACGCGGCGGTGCGGCGCTCGGCGTGCCGCCAGCCTACCGGGGTGCTCAGGTCGACCGCGCGCTGTAGGTCCGCACGGCCCTCCGCTGTTCGTGCGCTGCGCACCATGCACTGCGCTGCCATTGCTGCTCCCTGCTGATCGCCTCTGGACCTAGCTTCTCGACCGTCTCAACACGCCTGGCTGGGACGATGTTCCCCGTCGGGTCGCATTGGATCGCGGACGGCGGTGCGATAATGGCGCCGTGACCCCTGTGCAGCCGTGGTCGGCGCCCCAGGCCGACCACTCGGTGTGCGCTCAGGTGGGCGTTCCCGGTTCGAAGTCGATGACCAATCGGGCCCTGGTGTTGGCCGCGCTGGCCGATTCACCATCACGGCTGAGTGGCGCACTGCAGAGTAGGGACACTCGCCTGATGGCCGCTGGGCTGAGCGCGCTGGGCTGCCAATACGACGACGATTTGGTCGTTCCCGGACGGCTGCTCGGGCCCACCGAGATCGATTGCGGGCTCGCGGGCACGGTCATGCGCTTCCTGCCCCCCGTGGCTGCCTTGGCCGAGGGGGTCGTGCGCTTCGACGGCGACCCGCAGGCGCGTCACCGCCCGATGGCCACCGTGCTGGACGCGCTGCGGGGCCTGGGCGCGGAGATCGACGGTGACGCGCTCCCTTTCACGGTGCGCGGGCGAGGAGCCCTGCCGGGGGGCGAGGTCACCATCGACGCCTCCGGGTCGTCCCAGTTCGTCTCCGGCCTCCTGCTCAGCGGTGCACGGTGCACCGAGGGCGTGACCGTTCGCCACCGCGGTGCGGCCCTCCCGTCGCTTCCGCACGTCGAGATGACAGTGGCCATGCTGCGCACCGCGGGCGTGGTGGTGGAGCACCCCGAGGACGACGTCTGGCGGGTGCATCCGGGCGCCGTGGCGGGCACCCGGTGGGCGATCGAGCCGGACCTGTCCAATGCGTCACCGTTCCTCGCTGCCGCAGCGGTGACCGGAGGCAGGGTGCACATTCCCGGTTGGCCCGCGCGTACCACCCAGGCAGGCGACCGGATTCGCGTGATCTTGGAGCAGATGGGGGCGACCGCGACCCTGGACAACACCGGACTGACGGTGCGGGGCCCCGCGGCGTTGACCGGACTGGACGTCGACCTGCACGAGGTGGGTGAGCTCACGCCCACCGTGGCCGTCCTGGCGGCGCTGGCTCAGGGGCCCTCGCAGCTGCGGGGCATAGCGCATCTGCGTGGACACGAGACCGACCGACTGAGCGCGCTGTGCACCGAGATCAACGCGCTGGGCGGATACGCGGAGGAGCTGGCGGACGGTCTGTGCATCACCCCGGCACCGCTGCAGGCCGGGACGCGTCCCTGGCACGCCTACTCCGATCACCGGATGGCCACGGCCGGGGCGATCGTGGGCTTGGCGGTGCCGGGGCTGACGGTCGACGACATCGCCACCACCGACAAGACCTTGCCGGGCTTCGACGGTCTCTGGCGGGCCATGCTGGCGGGGGTAGCGCCCTGAGCAAGCGTGTCTACGACGAGTCGGACGTCCGGATCCGTCCGCGCCCGGGCTCGCGTCCTCGGACCAAGACCCGCCCGGAGCACCTTGACGCCGAAGCCGCGATGGTGGTGTCTGTGGATCGCGGCCGTTGGGGCTGTGTGTTCGACGGGGATCCGACGCGACCGGTGGTGGCCATGCGGGCGCGGGAGCTGGGGCGCACGCCGGTGGTGGTGGGCGACGAGGTCGGCCTGGTCGGTGACGTCAGTGGGCGCACGGACACCCTCGCCCGCATCGTCCGCGTCGCCGAACGGCGCACTGTGCTGCGTCGCACCGCCGACGACACCGACCCGTTCGAGCGCATCGTGGTGGCCAACGCCGACCGCCTCGCCGTCGTCGTCGCTCTTGCTGACCCGCCACCACGCACGGGGTTGATCGACCGCGCCCTGGTCGCCGCCTACGTCGGAGGGCTCACGCCCTTGCTCTGCCTCACCAAGGCGGACCTGGCAAGTCCCGACGAGTTGATTGCTGCCTACGCCGACCTGGACGTTCCCGTGGTGGTGCTGGACCGGGATGCGCCGCTGCAACGGCTGGAGTCGGTGCTCGACGGGACGGTGACGGTACTGCTGGGACATTCCGGCGTCGGCAAGTCCACGTTGGTCAATCGGCTTGTCCCCGAGGCATTTCGGGCGACCGGTGTGGTTTCCGGGATCGGCCGGGGGCGGCACACCTCCACCCAGTCGGTGGCGTTGCCACTGCCCAGCGGCGCCGGATGGGTGGTGGACACCCCCGGCATCCGCTCCTTCGGTCTGGCGCACGTCTCCGCCGACGATGTGGTGGCGGCATTTCCCGACCTGGCGGCGGTGGTAGCCGGGTGCCCGCGAGGCTGCACCCACCTGGGCCCGCCCGCCGATCCGGAGTGTGCGCTGGACTCCTTGACCGGTACGGCGGCGCGACGGGCTCGGGCGGTACGGCGCCTGCTCACGGTGTTGGGCTCGACGCCCGACTGGTAGTGCGGGTCAGAGCAGCTCGAGCAGAAACGGCAGCTCCTGCGTCGCGTACCAGGCCAGCTCGTGATCGGCCGCCTCCCCCAGCACGAACTCCGCGTCGTGCTCACCCATGTCGGCCTCGTCGATCACGCGCACCGCGGCCCGCACAGCGTCCTCGGCCTCGGCCCCGTCCACGTGCACCGCGGCCACTTCGCTCAGCTGCACGGGACGGCTGAGCCGGACCACCGCAGCGTCGAGGTCTGGGCGCAGGCGCGCACCCTCGACGTCGGCGCTGATCACCGCCCGGCGCGCCAGGACATCGCTGGCACCGCCGTGATGGCCCCCCAGCTCAAGGTCCCCTTGCTCGGCGGCCAGCAGTCGCAGGGACGCGCGCCCCGCCTCGGCCATCGCCGCGTACGACAACTCCTCCTCGTCGCCCGCCGCATAGGACTCACGCAGCGCGGGCGTAAGGGCGAACGCGGTTCCGCCCAGGGCGGCCAACTCCCCGTCCGCTTGCAACCGTCGCAAGGTGGCGATGGTTGCGGGCACATAGACCCTCATCAGGCTCCTTTTCTCACGCGACGACCTGCACCAGCTCGCGCAGACTCTGCTCGATGAGCTCCGCGAGCTCCGCGACGTCGGGCAGCGCGTCACGGTCGGCGTTCAACCCGTAGTACAGCTTCCCGTCGTAGGAGGTGATCCCCACGGTGAGCGCCTGCATCGGCGCCAGCGGCACCACCGGAAACATCTCGACCAGGCGGGCCCCGTCGGCATAGAGCGGATGCTGCGGTCCGGGAACATTGGTGATCAGCACGTTGAAGGAGCGCCGCGCAAGCGTCCCCGCCAGCCGCGCGCCCAGCGCGTGCAAGGTGGGCGGCGCGAAGCCGGACAGGCGCGCGAGGGTACCCGCGCCGACCAGTCGGCGCGAGGCCGCCGCTGCGCTCGTCGCCTTGGCTATGGCGGCCACCGTCAATAGTGGATTGGGCTGGCCGACCGGCAGGTCGATGAGCAACGGGGACACCCGGCTGTTCGGAGCTCCCATCGAGGACACAACGTCGCGGCTGTTCGAATCCTCGAGCACCGACACGGGCGCGAGCGCCCGCAGCGTCGTCGCTGTGGTCACGGTGTCCCCGCGGCCCAGTAACCAGCTGCGCAACGCGCCGCTGACGACGGCAAGCACCACGTCGTTGATCGTGGCACCCCGAGCAGCACGTACGCGCCGGTAGTCCGCCAAATCGGTTCGGGCCGTGGCAAAGCGGCGCTGCCGGGAGACGGTCACGTTCAGCGGAGACGGCGGATCCGCTTTGCCGAGGCGCCGCAGCTGCGTAGCGCTCCGCGTGGCGACATCGGCCACCGTGCACGCCGCGGCGGTGACGTCCCTGGCTATCCACCGCACCGCACCGACCAGCTCGGCAGGGTGCCGCACCACCCCCCCGAGCACCTCTGCCAGCAGCGACACGTGACCGGGTTCGGCAGCGGGCATCCACAGCTGCCCTCGGCTGGATGGGTTGCTCGGGTGGTCGTCGAGGATGACGTGGCCGAGCTCCAATGCACCCACCCCGTCGACCATTGCTTGATGGGACTTGCTGATGATCGCGACGCGCCCGTGTGCCAGCCCCTCGACCAGGTAGGTCTCCCATAACGGCCGGGCAGGGTCGAGGCGTCGGGACACCAGTCGAGATACCAACTCGTGCAGCTGAGCGGCGCTGCCCGGCGCGGGCAGCGCCGAACGCCGCACGTGGAAGCTGATGTCAAAATCGTTGTCGTCCACCCAGACCGGGCGAGTGATACCCGCAGGAACGGTGCGGATCTTCTGCCGGTACCTGGGCACCTTGGCGATCCGTTGCTCGATCAGTTGGACGAGGGCGTCGTAGTCGAAGCCGGACCGAGCAGGAACGAAGACGCTGAGACTACCGATCTGCGCCGGGGTCCGCGCCCGCTCCGAGACCAGGAACGAGGCGTCGAGCGCGCTCAGTCGATTGGCCATTGCTGCAGCCTAACCGGCGGGCCTCGATTTGCTGGTGCACACAGTTTTCCACCGACATGGGCGACCGGCACCGGCTATGGGACTGGTCGGACATACTTCCTTTCAGTGACGAGCCGCCCTCCCCGACCGCCACTGTCTCTCGGATCGGCCGGCTACCGCTGTAGGGCCGAGCTTCTCCGCCGAGTACATACCAGCACCCGTTGGCGACGCTTGTCGCGCCACGTCAGCTCCCAGGGAGTCCGCCATGCCTGTCCGCTACGAACTCGATCCCATGGTCACTGCGCCGCCTGCCGTTCCGCTGCTGCGTCGAGTGCCGTGCTACGAGCCCAACCCGAACAACCGGGGCGTCGAGCCTCGAGGGTGCCTGCGTTCGACACGCCAGCGGTGAGCGTGCTCGCAGCGCCCCAACCGCTCCGGCCGACTCCGGTGAATCCCGCGGCCCTGGTGCGAGCGCAACAGGTGTTTCGCCTCACCTTCGAGGTCTTGGAGGGCAGGCGCGGACCCCGCCAGCTGCAGCAGCTCATGGCACCCGAGGTCCTCGCCAAGATCACGACGTTAGCGCGCGCCAATGTCGGTCAGCGCGCCCGTTCCACCGCTCGGCTGCACCGGGTACACGTCCAACAGGTCACTGCCCGGATCGCGGAGGCGTGCGTCACCGTGGACCGCGGCGCCCGGGTGCACGCCGTGGCCGCCCGGCTGGATCTGGACCGGGGAGGTTGGCGATGCACCGCTCTGCTGATCGGCTGACGCCGGGGACTGATGCTCAGCCTTTGCGCTTGGGCGTCTTGGGACCCTTGACTTTCTTGCGGGCATCCGCGCGGCGGTCTCGGCGTGTGCCGGCGCTGTTGGCGACGCCGTTGCTGCTGCCGGCGCCGCCGGCGCGCACGGCCGTGCCCCCTGATTCGTCTGGCCCCGAGTAGGTCATCCCTTGCTTTTGCTCTTCATCGACACCGTTGGCGTCCAGGCCTTTGGCGCGGAACGCCACCGGCGCGGCGGACGGCTCGGACTGCGGAGCTTGCTCGGTGGGCAGCGGCTGCGCCGCCGGCGCGCGGCTTGGCTGCGCCGCACCCACGGCAACAGGTTCTTGGACGACCGATGGCGCAACCGCAGGGGCAACTTCGACGGCGACATTGAACAAGAAGCCGACCGACTCCTCCTTGAGGCCATCGAGCATCCCGCGGAACATGTCGAAGCCCTCCCGCTGGTACTCCACCAGCGGGTCGCGCTGGGCCATGGCCCGTAGGCCGATGCCCTCCTTGAGGTAGTCCATCTCATAGAGGTGCTCGCGCCACTTGCGGTCGAGCACACTGAGCAGCACCCGACGCTCCAGGTCGCGCATGCCGCCCTCGCCGGCGATGGCGTCGATCTCCCCGGTCCGCGTGGCGTAGGCGCCCCGTACGTCGGCCAACACCGCCTCCAGCAAGGCCTCCCTGGTGAGGTCGCCCTGCTCACCGACCTCGGTGTCCCCGGCCAGATCCTGCCAGCGAATGCTGACGGGATACAGCGTCTTCAGCGCGGTCCACAGCGTCGCGAGATCCCAGTCCTCCGCGTACCCCGACGAAGTCGCTCCGTCCACGTAGGCCGTCACGACGTCGGTCATCATGCCTTCGATCTGGCCTTCGACGTCCTCGCCGGACATGATTCGGTGCCGCTCGCCGTAGATGATGGTGCGCTGTTGGTTCATCACCTCGTCGTACTTCAGCACGTTCTTGCGGATCTCGAAGTTCTGCGCCTCAACCTGGGTCTGCGCGCTGAGGATCGCCTTGGAGACCATCTTCGCCTCGATCGGCACATCCTCCGGCAGGTTCAGCCGGTTCATGATCCCCTCGATCATCGGACCGTTGAACCGGCGCATCAGCTCATCGCCCAGAGACAGGTAGAAGCGGGACTCACCGGGGTCGCCCTGACGTCCGGAACGGCCACGCAGCTGGTTGTCGATGCGCCGCGATTCGTGCCGCTCGGTGCCCAGGACGTACAGCCCGCCCGCCTCACGGACCTTGTCCGCCTCTTCCTTCACCTCGCCCTTAAGCTCTGCGATGAGGCTGTCCCAGGCACTCTCGTACTCCTCGGGCTCGCTCACCGGATCGAGCCCGCGTTCGCGCAGCGCGACGTCGGCGAGAATGTCCGGGTTGCCGCCGAGCACGACGTCGGTGCCTCGCCCCGCCATGTTCGTGGCCACGGTCACCGCACCGGAACGCCCCGCCTGCGCGACGATGACGGCTTCCTTGTCGTGGAACTTGGCGTTGAGCACGTTGTGCGGCACGCCTTTGCGCACCAGTTGGTTGGACAGATACTCCGAACGCTCCACGCTGGTGGTACCGATGAGCACCGGCTGCCCTTTTTCGTGGCGCTCGACGATGTCCTCGACCACGGCGTCGAACTTGGCTTCCTCGGTCTTGTAGATGTAGTCGCCGTTGTCCGCCCGGACCATCGGCTTGTTGGTGGGGATGGAGATGACCCCGAGCTTGTAGATCTCGTGCAACTCAGCGGCCTCGGTCTGCGCGGTACCAGTCATTCCGGACAACTTCTCGTACAGGCGGAAGTAGTTTTGCAGGGTGATGGTGGCCAGGGTCTGGTTCTCCGCCTTGATCTCCACCTTCTCCTTGGCTTCCAGCGCCTGGTGCATGCCCTCGTTGTAACGCCTGCCGGCCAGTACACGACCGGTGAACTCGTCAACGATGAACACCTCGCCGTCGCGGACGATGTAGTCCTTGTCCCGGCTGTAGAGCTCCTTGGCCTTGATGGCGTTGTTCAGGTAGCTCACCAGCGGTGAATTCGCGGCCTCGTAGAGGTTGTCGATACCCAGCTGGTCCTCGACCAGCTCCACGCCCGCCTCGTGCACGCCGATGGTGCGCTTCTTGATGTCCACCTCGTAATGGGTGTCTAACTTCATCAGTGGGGCCAGTCGGGCGAACTCGCCGTACCAACGGGAGGACGCGTCGGCCGGTCCGGAGATGATCAGCGGGGTGCGGGCCTCGTCGATGAGGATGGAGTCGACCTCATCGACGACGGCGAAGTTGTGCCCGCGTTGCACGCACTCCGCCAGCGAGTGGGCCATGTTGTCCCGCAGATAATCGAAGCCGAACTCGTTGTTGGTGCCGTAGGTGATGTCGGCCGCGTAGGCCGCGCGCCGCTCCTCCGGGGTCATCCCGGAAAGAATGGTGCCCACCTCGAGGCCGAGGAAACGGTGCACGCGGCCCATCCAGTCGGAGTCGCGCTTGGCGAGATAGTCGTTGACCGTGACCACGTGCACCCCGCCGCCGCCAATGGCGTTCAAATAGGCAGGGAGTACGCAGGTCAGCGTCTTGCCCTCACCGGTCTTCATCTCTGCGATGTTGCCCAGGTGCAGTGCTGCGCCGCCCATCACCTGCACGTCGAAATGCCGCTGGCCCAGTACCCGCATGGACGCCTCTCGGGCCACCGCGAACGCCTCGGGCAGTAGCTCGTCGAGGTGCTCGCCGTCGGCGTAGCGCGTACGGAACTCCTCGGTCTTGGCGGCCAGCTCTGCGTCGGTGAGGGCCTCCACGTCCGGGGAGAGGCTGCTGACGTGGTCAGCGATGGACTGGAGGCGTTTGACCATGCGGCCCTCGCCTGCACGCAGCAGCTTTGAAAACGACAACACAGCTAGTTTCGTCCCTCGGTCATTGACGGCCACGGTCCGGCCAAGGCGAGCACCCTGGCCGGACCCCATGGTAGGCGGATCCGCACAGCCCGTCGTCCATCATGCCTTGCCGACCAGGCGGCCGGGGTGCTGACTCACACCAGGCGGATCACTCCGTAGTCGAAGGCGTGCCGCCGGTAGACCACGCTCGGCTGATTGGTCTCGGCGCACTGGTACAGGAAGAAGTCATGGCCGACAAGCTCCATCTCATACAGAGCCTGATCGACCGACATCGGCACCGCAGGATGCTCTTTGGTGCGGACTATCCGACCGGGCCCCTCGTCGATGACCTCGCTCTCAGCGGGGCTCTGCACGGCATCATCCAGTGCTGCGAGGCCTGCCGTTGCCTCGGCCACCGACACCGGGGTACGCCGTCCGTGGTGCACGGTGCGACGGTCGTGCGAGCGGCGCAGGCGCGCCTCCAGCCTGTTGATGGCCAGCTCGAGTGCGGCACCGAAGTTCTCGGCGCATGCCTCCGCGCGGACAACGGGTCCCTTGCCGGTCGCGGTGAGCTCCACCCGTTGGCAGTTCTTGGCCTGTCGTCGGTTGGGTTCGTGCTGCAGCTCGATGCCGAAAAGGTAGATCGAGCGGTCGAACCGCTCGAGCCGGGTGAGCTTGTCGCTGACGTAGGCGCGGAAATGCTCGGGGACCTCGACGTTGCGTCCCTTGATCACCAGCTCAGCTGGTGCTCGCTCCGCGGCGCCGGCCTGGGCGGCCTCCGCGGACTCGTCGACGACGAATGGTGACGGTGTTGGTTGCTCTGCGGTGGCTGGGTCGTCGGCTCCCATCTCCACGCGCTCACTGTCGATGGTGTCCGGTGTAGTCGTCACTCAAAACCTCCCACGTTGGGCCGGCCGCGGCTGCAGGGCCGGCGCTCATCGGCTGCGCCGGGACGGGAACCGCCCGGCGCCACTATTCGAAGGACCTCCTCCGCTCCGCGCACATTTGGCTGCTGATGCCGACGGTAACCCCGATCACCTCGCATAGACAGCCCCTGGTATCCGCGGCGCGTTCACTGCACGGCCGCCAGGACCAGGACCGCCTGCACCCGTACGCCGTGCCTGCCCAGCGCCACCGTGCTTGCGGCGGCTGTTGCGCCGGTGGTCAGGACGTCATCGACCAGCACCACGGTCGCGTCCGCCGGTGGCATGCCGCGCGGCGAGACCACTACCCGACCCGCCAAGTTGGCCATGCGTTCATCGGCACTGAGACCCACCGAGTCGCGGACCCCGCGTCCGGAGCGCAGCGCGGCCCACACGCTGGTGGCGTCGAGCTCTCCGGCGCACGCCCGCGCGGCCTGCAGAACCGGGTCGCCGCCGCGGCGTCGGGCAGCTGCGCGGCGGCTGGGCGCAGGAATTAGACAAAGCGGCGCGAGCTCGGGGGGATCCAGCTCGCCCCACTCCCACAAGCAGCGGATGGCCGCCGCCCACGCTGCGCCGATCGGAGACACCAGATCACGGCGGCCGCGTTCCTTGGCCGCGATCACCATCGCCCGACGGGGGCCTGCGTACGGTCCCGTGCCCCACGCCCGGGGAACGCCATCCACTCTGGTGCGCAACAGAATCGGCTCACTGTGCAGTTGCTCGGCACAGGCCGAGCACCACCGCGTGCCCGGCGCGCGGCAACCACCGCACTCGGTGGGCAGGATCAGATCGAGCAGAGCACGCATGTGCCCATCGTGCCCAGGGTTGGTCCTCGAAACGCGCCGATTCGCCGTTCCTGTGCACAGCCGGGGCCCTGTGGACTAATGCTCAGCCCGGCAGGATCGGGATGTTCTTGTCCCCGCTGAGCCCGGCGATCTCCCGCCAGTAGCGGTCCGCCGCAGCGTCGCCCACGTTGAGCTGCAACACGCCCCGACTATCGGCCGCCAGCACGGAAGAGGTAGGCGAGGCGGAGACGAAGCGCACCGGCGGCGAGAGGTTGCGGCTGGGCAGCGCCTGCACCTGCGCGCCACCGACACCCACGGTGACCACCGGGGCATCGTCGGCGCGTACCGCGACGACCAGGGTGTCGGCGCTGCTCCAGTCCAGCGACACCCCGGTGTCGGCCAGACTGGGCGCGACCACCTTGGGAGCAATCAGTGCCAGGCCACCGTTTGCGGAGCGGGCCACGATGGCAACGTAGACCCGACCACCCACCACCAGGCCCGCCCGGACACCGTCCCGGGACAACCGCAACGCCCCGATCGGGCCACCCAGGGCGGCGATCGAGCCGACGTCCACCGGCGAGCTGGACACCTGGCCGGTCGTGGGCTCACGGACCGCCCGTACGACGGTCGCCCCGTCCACGGCCACCCACACCGCACGGTCGTCACTGGCCCAGCTCGGCCGCGTCATGGTGTTGCCCATGGCGGCCGGTACCGCCGTCGGGCCACCCAACCCGCCGAGCAACAGTTGCACCACGGCGCCTGGCGCAGGGGCGGGCGTCGTCGACACCGCGGCGACCTGCTGCCCGTCGTGGGAGATCGCCGCTGTCTCCAACGAGCTCGCGTGCCCCAGCGGACCCGCGACCGCGGCCACCCCTGCGTCGGTCACCTTGACCAGGGAACCACCCGAAATGGCGTGCAATCCGGTATCGGCGCCCGGTGAGGATCCCGGATCGGTGGAGGCGACGTCGGTGGTGTCCCAGCCGCGTGGATGCTTCTCGTCCAGTGGCGCCCCATCGGCCAGCAGAACGTACGGCGCACGCACCTGCGCGGCGTCCAGCGTCCACACCACCTGCGCGGCGAGCAGCTGACGTTGGGCCGCGTCGCGGGTGTCCAAGCCCCCGAAGTCAATACTCACGCCCGCCGACCCACCGGCAGCAGGAACCCCGATCCCGCTGGCCGTGGTCACGTTGCTGCGCAGGCGCACGTCCTTGCCCAGCTCGCTCACTACTCCGGGGGTGAGCTGCGGGCTCGCACCACCGATCAGCAGCTCGACCAACCGCGCAGCCACCGAGTCGGAGTCGCGAGCTACCCAGCGCGGGTCGGGAACCACCTTGCTCAGGTCAGGATTCAGGAAGTACACCGGCAGCCGCTGGTACTGCGCGAGGAAGTCGCTGCGCTGCAGCAGCACCCCGGCAGGCAAGGCGTCGATACGCCACTGGCCGTCGACCTGCACGAGCGTCATCCGCGCCTCGTAGCTGCCCTGGTCCACCGCGTACACGCCGCTCGGACTCAGGGTGCCCACGCGATCGGCGCGCAGCAGAATTGTGACCTGGTTCGCGGAACGGCTGTCGTAGAGCGTGTCGAGGTTGGCGACCACCGTGGTGCTGGCGCCGTCGTCCCAGTTCTTGGAACCACCGGCCGTCAGATACTGCCTGCCGAGTCGGTGCTGCCCACGTTGCGAGCCACTGGCCGAGACGAAGTCGCGCACCAGTAGGTCGGGGTCGCGCCCCGAGATGGGCGCCTGCTCGGCTTGGGCGCTCGGTTGCACGCCCACGCTCGCGACGACCCGCGGTGCCGAGTCCGTCGGCACTGCGGCACACCCGGCCAGGACGACCAGGCAGGCCAGCGCAGCCAGGAATACGCGCACGCGGTTCATCGGAGAGCCACGGTAGCCGAGGGCGGTACGAGTGGCAGTGGACTGTCGGTGAGCTCGGCGCCCTGACGCAGCGGCAGGGTCAGCCGGAAACAGGCACCTTCGCCTGGGCGCCCCCAGGCGTCGAGCCAACCACCGTGCAGGTGGGCGTCCTCCAGGCTGATCGCGAGGCCGAGACCGGTGCCGCCCGAGCGTCGTACCCGGGAGGGGTCCGCACGCCAGAAGCGGTGGAACACCAGCTCGGCCTCCCCCGGCCGCAGGCCCAAGCCGGAATCGCGGACGACGACCGCCACAGCGGTGTCCGACGCCCGCAGCTGCACACGGATCGGTTTGCCCTCGCCGTGATCCAGCGCATTGGCCAGCAGGTTGCGCAGCACCCGCTCCACGCGTCGGGCGTCCGCCTCGACCAGAACCCGCTCGTCGGGGAGGTCGAGCACGATCTCGGTACCGGTCTGCGCGACGAGGTTGCGCACCGTCTCCATGGCGGCGCGCACACACAGCCGCACGTCCAGCGGCTCTGCCGCGAGCTCGGCCATACCCGCGTCGTGTCTGCTGATCTCCAGCAGGTCGGCGAGCAAGTTCTCGAAACGATCAAGCTCGGCGACCAGCAGCTCGGCCGAGCGTCGCAGTGCCGGGTTCATTTTCTCGCTGCCCGCGTGCAGCACGTCGGCGGCCATCCGCACCGTGGTCAGCGGGGTACGGAGCTCATGACTGACGTCGGAGGTGAAGCGCCGCTGCAGGGCGCTGAACTCTTCTAGCTGCGCGATCTGCTCGGCCAGGCTCGCGGCCATGTCGTTGAACGCGAGACCGAGCCGGGCCACGTCATCCTCTCCGCGGACGGGCATTCGCTCCTCCAGGTGGCCGTCGGAGAACCGTTCGGCGACGTCCACGGCGACCCGTACGGGCAGCACCACCTGCCGGGTGACCAACGCGGCAATCCCGGCCAACAGCAACAGCAGCACTGCGCCACCTAACGCCAGGATGCCCTGGATCAGGCTGATGTTGCGTTCCTCGCTGGTGAGCGGAAATACGAGGTACAGCTCCAGACTGGCCACGTCCGACGGTGCCGGCGTACCAACGACCAAGGTCGGCACGCCCGAGACGGTGGTGTACTGGTAGGTCAGTTGACCGGCCTGGACGAACGGTCGCAGTGCCGCGGGTACCTCACCCACCGGCCCACTGCTCACCGCACCCCGGGGCCCGTCCCCCCGCACGATGAGCACCGGTTCGAACGCGCCCGCCCCACTGCTGGAGGAGCCGGAAAGATTGACACCCGGGCTGGTGAGCGCCGATCCTGCGCTGGTCAGCCTGCTGCGCAGCGAGTTGCTCTCATCCGCGCCTGCGAGTTCGCGCTGCACCGTCGCCCGTGCCCGCTCGACCTCCTCGGTCGTCGCGGTGACCTTGGCATCCAGCAGCCGTGCGGTGACCTGGCTGAGCAGCACCAGGCCGAGGGCGAGCAGGACGATGAAGGACAACACCATGGTCGAGGTGACCACCCGCAGCTGCAGCGACCGCCGCCAGGAGTGGGCGAAAACCCATGCCGCGGCGACACCAAGGCGCCGGAGGTGGCGCAGCGCTCGGCCCAGCGCGCGCAGTGCCCTGCTGTTCCGCAGTGCGCGGACAAGGCCACCGATCACGGCGGCCCGGCTTTGTACCCGACCCCGCGAACGGTGAGTACCACCTCGGGGTGCTCGGCGTCGAGTTCGACCTTGGCGCGCAACCGCTGCACGTGCACGTTGACCAAGCGGGTGTCGGCCGCGTGGCGGTAGCCCCACACCTGCTCGAGTAGCACGTCCCTGGTGAACACTTGGCGTGGTTTGCGAGCCAGCGCCACCAGGAGGTCGAACTCCAACGGAGTCAGCGCGATGTGCGCTCCGCCGCGGGTGACCTGGTGGGCAGGGACGTCGATGCTGACGTCGGCGATCTCCAGCAGCTCAGCAGGCACGTCGTCGGTGCGGCGCAGCCGGGCCCGCAGCCGAGCGATGAGCTCCTTGGGCTTGAACGGCTTCATCACGTAGTCGTCCGCCCCGGATTCCAGCCCGAGGACCACGTCGACGGTGTCCGTCTTGGCGGTCAGCATCACGATCGGCACACCCGACTCCACCCGGATGGCGCGGCAAACGTCGATGCCGTTCATTCCCGGAAGCATGAGGTCGAGCAACACCACGTCGGGCTTGAACTCCCGGACGGCGGCCAACGCGCGCGAGCCGTCGCCGACCACGGCGGCGTCCATTCCTTCGCCGTGCAGCACGATGGTGAGCATCTCCGCCAATGCTGCGTCGTCGTCGACCACCAAGATCCGAGGCTTCATGCCGCCTATCGTGTCATCTACCGGCCCCGACGTGCGGCTGCGACGCGGGCTCGAGACCATCTAACCGGCCGAATACAGCACACGATCAGCGAGCACAGCGACGCTGGCACGCCCGGAATCGGGCCTCTGTTCGGTATCAGGGGCATACACAAACCACGGCGACGCCCAGCCGTCCGCCGCCAATTCGTCGTACACCGCCGCGGTGCGGGCCTGCAGGCCATCATCACGCTCGAAGGCGTCCCTGCTACGGCTGTCGTCGGCGCCCGCACGCTGCACCGCCCGCGCTGCCGCCACCGCCACAGGCACCCGGAGCAGCACCTGCAACGCGGGTACTGGGAGCGCGCATCGACCGAACTCCAGCTCCTGCACCCAGCCCGCGAACTCCCCACGCCCGTCCTGGTGCAGCCGCGCCGCACCGAAGGCGGCGTTGGACGCGGCGTACCGATCCAGCAAGACCACGTCATGCTTCGCGCGCATGCCATTCAACTCCTCGACCGCGGCGGCGCGGTCGAGCGCGAACAGCGCCGCCATCCCGTGCACGCTCTCCCCCAGGTCGCCCGCCCTGCCGTGCAGCGCCTCGGCGACCAGGTCGGCAGGCACCGATTGCCCGTAGCGGGGGAAGGCCATGGTGCCCACCCGCACGCCCCTGGTGTCGAGCTCCTTGGCCAGCGCGGCGTTCAGTGTCCGCTTGCCCGCCCCGTCGAGGCCCTCTACCGCCACCAGTGCACCCACGGCGGGTGCCTCCTTGCCCCCTCCTAAAGGGCACTCAGTGACCTCAACGCCCATTTTCGACCCCTCAGCGCGCATTCCGGTCACTGAACGCCCTTGGACGGTGCGTCAGTAGCGGTAGTGATCGGGCTTGTACGGGCCCTCGACGTCGACGCCGATGTACTCCGCCTGCTCCTTGGAGAGCTTGGTGAGCGTGCCGCCGAGCGCCTCGACGTGGATGCGGGCCACCTTCTCGTCCAGGTGCTTGGGCAGGCGGTACACCTCGTTGTCGTACTCGTCGGGCTTGGTCCACAACTCGATCTGCGCGATCACCTGGTTGGCGAAAGAGTTGCTCATCACGAAGCTGGGGTGCCCGGTGGCGTTGCCCAGGTTGAGCAGGCGCCCCTCGGACAGCACGATGATGGAGTGCCCGTCACCGAACACGAACTCGTCCACCTGCGGCTTGATGTTGATCCGGTGAATGTCCTTGTCGCCCTGCAACCCGGCCATGTCGATCTCGTTGTCGAAGTGCCCGATATTGCCGAGGATCGCCTGGTGCTTCATCTGCCGCATGTGCTCCAGCGTGATGATCTCCAGGTTGCCCGTGGAGGTGATGACGATGTCTGCCCGGCCGATGGCCTGCTCGACCGTCTCCACCGAGAACCCGTCCATCATGGCCTGCAGCGCACAGATCGGGTCCGCCTCGGTGACGGTGACCCGGGCGCCTTGGCCCTTCAGCGCCTCCGCACACCCCTTGCCGACGTCACCGTAGCCGCAGACCAACACCGCCTTGCCGCCGATCAGGACGTCGGTTCCGCGGTTGATGCCGTCGATCAGCGAGTGCCGGGTGCCGTACTTGTTGTCGAACTTGCTCTTGGTCACCGAGTCGTTGACGTTGATCGCCGGGAACGCGAGCTCGCCTGCGGCGGCGAACTGATACAGCCGGTGCACCCCGGTGGTGGTTTCCTCGGTGACGCCCTTGACGGCTGCAGCGGTCTCGGTCCACTTGGTGGTGCTGCCCGCCAACGACTGACGCAGGCTCTCCAGTACCACCTGGTATTCCTCGGAGTCGGTGTCCTCAGTGGACGGAGCGACACCTGCCTTCTCGTACTGCGCCCCCTTGAGCACGTACATCGTCGCGTCGCCACCGTCGTCGAGAATCATGTTCGCGGTCTCACCGTTGGGCCAGGTGAGCATCTGCTCCGCGCACCACCAGTACTCCTGCAACGACTCGCCCTTCCAGGCGAAGCACGGCACACCCTTGGGCTCCTCCGGCGTGCCGTGACGACCGACGACGACGGCCGCGGCAGCGTGGTCCTGGGTGGAGAAGATGTTGCAGGATGCCCACCTGACCTCGGCGCCGAGGTCGACGAGCGTCTCGATGAGCACGGCGGTCTGCACCGTCATGTGCAGCGAACCGGAGATGCGAGCGCCCTTGAGCGGCTGGACCTCGGAGTACTCCCGGCGCAGCGTGGTCAGGCCCGGCATCTCATGCTCCGCGAGCCGAATTTCCTTGCGGCCGAACTCGGCGAGCGAGAGGTCGGCGACCTTGAAATCGATACCGCCCCGCGTGTCTACGGTGAGCTGGGGTGTAGCCGTGGTCATCAGTGTTGTCTCCTCGTGAGGGGCGGGGTGCGCGTGTCAGGCTATCGGCTCAAGCAGCCGGCGCGGCCACTCACCCCGGCCACCGCTACCCGACGCATGCCAGCGGGTCACCACGTTATGCGGTCGAGCAATTCCCGAAGCTTACGGCCGCGATCAGGGCGATTGGTCGACACCCAGCCGACCCTGCCGAGCAGGTGGGCGCGGAACCGCTCGGGAGAACCGGGCCACCCCGACCGATCGTGTTGCTCGGCCACAGAGGTGGTGGCGCAGTTGTGCGGGAGCGCACGCAGGGCGTCGTAGTCGCGGCGGGCTACGGCCGGAGCATGGTTGACGACCAATCCGGCCAGGCGCTACATCGGCGGACCGTTTTCGCCGGCGGTCACCCGCGCCGCCCGACGTGCGGGCACCGTAGGTCGGAGGGTGCCCCGGACGTCGGCACGGAAAGGATGCGGCGGTGGCGGGCGACGAATTCTCCCTCCTGCCGCGCACAATCCGCACGCGAAACGTGGCCGGGTGCGCGGGGCGCCATGCCTCGGTGAAGTCGTGCTCCCTGGGGTTTCCCCAGCGGGGTGGGCAGCCGCTTCGCGGATACCAACCAACTCGCCACGACACCGCCGCATGGACCCAACACTAACGCGCTCGGGGTGGCAGGCATGCGCAGCACGGTGCAGTGTGGAGCGCATGGAATACCGAAAGATTGCCAACCAAACCGTCAGTGCCATCGGACTGGGCGGGATGCCGATGTCGGTCACCGGCCGTGGCGACCGGCAACAATCGATCGACACCATCCACGCGGCATTGACCGCAGGCATGACGCTGATCGACACCGCCGACGCCTACTGCCTGGATGGTTCGGAGTTCGGGCACAACGAGGAGCTGATCGCCGAGGCCCTGCACCACTGGGGCGGCTCTGCCAAAGAGGTGCTGGTGGCCACCAAGGGTGGCCACACCCGTACCGAGGACGGCAGTTGGGAGCTCAACGGACGGCCTGACTACCTGCGCGAGGCCTGCGAAGCGTCGCTCCGTCGGTTCGGTGTGGAATCCATCGGCCTGTACCAGTTCCATCGACCGGACCCCGACGTTCCCATCGAGGAGTCGGTCGGCACGCTGGGTGAGCTGCTGGACGCCGGCAAGATTCGGATGGCCGGGGTGTCCAACTTCAACAGTGCGCAGATTCGGACCGCGCACACCGTGCTCGGCGGCCGCCTGGCCAGCGTGCAGAACCAGTACTCACCGAAGTACCGCAGCTCCAAAGCGGAGCTTGACGTCTGCGCGGAACTCGGCGTCGCGTTCCTTCCCTGGTCGCCGCTGGGCGGGATCGCCAAGGCGAGCGAGCTGGGCACGGCTCACAACGCCTTTGCCGAGGTCGCCGAGGAGCACGGCGTGAGCCCCCAGCAGGTGGCGCTGGCCTGGGAGCTTGCCGCGGCGGACGTCGTGGTGCCGATTCCGGGCGCATCGCGACCGGAGAGCGCGGTGGCCTCGGCTGCGGCCTCGGAGCTGTTGCTCACCGCCGAGCAGATCGCCCGCCTCGACGCCACCTGAGTTCTGCCGCACCCGCTCCTGCCGTCTGCGTTGCTACCGCGCGGGGGTGTCCGTCAGCAGCGGCTTCATGTTGTCGGGCCGCTTGTACCCGCGGTCCAGCGTGCTCCGCCGGCGGCTGTAGGCGAAGTAGATGGCGAAGCCGACGACCATCCACACGAGGAACCTGATCCAGGTCGCGGCCGGGAGGTTCAACATGAGGTAGAAGCTGGCCAGCACCGACAGGATGGGCACAAGCGGAACGAGGGGCGTCCGGAACGAGCGCTTGAGATCGGGGCGAGTTCGCCGCAAGACGACGACGCCAATGGACACCACAATGAACGCGAACAACGTGCCGATGTTCACCAGCTTCGCCAATTCGGTGAGGGGCACCAGGGCTGCGATGACGGCCACCACCACACCGGTCACCACCGTGGTCACCACGGGTGTACCCGTGCGCGGGGCCACCTTGGCGAACACGTCGGGCAGCAGTCGGTCCCTGCTCATCGCGAAGAACACGCGGCTTTGCCCGAGCATCAGGATCATCATCACCGTCGTGAGGCCGAGCAGGGCGCCGACGTCGACCAAGGTGGCAATGGTGCCCTGGCCGACGTCCTTGAACGCCGCCGACAACGGTGCCTTCGCGTCGATCTTGTTGAACTTCACCATTCCGGTGATCACGATGGACACCAGCACGTACAGGGCGGTGCAGATGGCCAGCGACCCGAAGATGCCGATCGGCATGTCCCGTTGCGGCTTCTTCGTCTCCTCGGCGGCGGTCGCCACGATGTCGAACCCGATGAAGGCGAAGAACACCGTCGCCGCCGCGGTGAAGATGCCGCTGACGCCGAACGCGCCCGGGGAAAATCCCATGTCCTGCAACAACGACGGGGTGGCCGGTTCCGCGGGATTCGCCCCGGGTGAGCCGGCGGGCGGAATGAACGGCGAGTAGTTGCTGGCCTTGACGTAGAAGAAGCCGGCCACGATCACCAGCAGCACCACAGACACCTTCAGCGCAACCGCCACGGCGTTGACCTGGCTGGAGACCTTGATCCCGAGGCAGATGACCGCGGTGAGGATCAGCACGATGAGCGCCGCCGTTACGTTCACCGTTGCCGTGTCGCCGGCGATCGAGGACGGCAACGTAATCCCTGCGCTGTTCAACAGGGACTGCAGATACGTGGACCACCCAACCGCCACCGTCGAGGCGCCGAGCGCAAGCTCGAGGATGAGGTCCCAGCCGATGATCCAGGCCACCAGCTCACCGAGGCTGGCGTAAGAAAAGGTGTAGGCGCTGCCGGCAACCGGCACAGTGCTGGCGAACTCGGCGTAACACAAGGCGGCCAGCCCACAGGCGATCGCGGCGGCCACGAAGGAGAGCGCCACCGCAGGGCCTGCTTCGATGCCCGCCGCTTCCCCGGTGAGCACGAAGATTCCGGTGCCGATGACGACGCCGACCCCGAACACGATGAGGTCGATCGGACCCAGCGCCTTTTTGAGTTGGTGGCCGGGTTCGTCGGTATCAGCGATCGACTGCTCGATGGACTTGGTGCGGAACAGACTGCTTCGGGTCATCGGCGCTGCCTCCTGCGGGGTGGACGAGTCCTTGTGGGACGGTCCGCGATAGTGACGGGTGACACGCTACCCATCTTGGTGCGCAATGGGCGATTGGTCGGACACTCGATCCAGGTCGGGCTCAAGGTAGATCACCCGCGCCGCTGGTACCGCGGTGCGCACGCGGAGCTCGGCAGCATCGATTGCCTCGACGAGCTCGGCGGTGGAGACCTGGCCGGGCACGGCAAGCTTCGCGGCCACCATCAGCTCCTCGGGGCCCAGGTACTGCGTCTTGCAGTGGATTACGCGCACGATCGGCCCGCCCACGAGCGCCTGCAGAATCGCCGCTTCCTCCGCGCTTGTCGCCCCCTCTCCGATCAGCAGACTCTGCATCTCGATGATGAGCACGGTGGCGATGACGCCGAGCAACAGCCCGATGCCGACGGTGCCCACCCCATCCCACACCGGGTCGCCGGTGAGCACGCTGAGCCCGACGCCGGCCAGGGCCAACACCAGGCCGACCAGCGCGCCCGCATCCTCCAGCAGCACGACGGGCAGCTCAGGGCTGCGCGACGTGCGGATGAACTGCCACCAGCTGGCCGCACCCTTGTGTGGACGCGACTCGTGCATCGCCGTCCGGAAGCTGTACCCCTCCAGGCCGACCGCAACGACCAGCACTCCGACGGCCACCCACGGCGAGCTGAGCGGCTCCGGATGGCTGATCTTGTGGAAGCCCTCGTACAGCGCGAACATCGAGCCCAGGGTGAACAGCACCAGCGCAACCACGAAGGAGTAGAAGTATCGGCTGCGGCCGAACCCGAAGGGGTGCAACCGATCGGCCGCGCGCTTGGCCTGCTTCTGTCCCAACAGCAGCAGGCCTTGGTTCGACGTGTCGGCCAGCGAGTGCACCGACTCCGCGAGCATCGAAGACGACCCGGTGATCAGGAAACCCACGAACTTGGCCACGGCGATGCCTGCGTTCGCAGCCAACGCAGCGACAATCGCCTTACTTCCGCCACTAGCTGACATTCCGGCTCCTCAATGTCGATCCAACCCGTCCCGCACCCGGAAGATTTGCGCGTCGGTTTCGGCGACCACCTGAACCGCTGGGTCACCGGCGGCTACCCACAGCGCACCGCCCCTGCTCAGTCGCACCGTGGCGTCCCCGCAGCGCACTTGGGCCGCTCCGGCCGTGCAGAGCAGGATCTGCGGTCCGTCGGAGCGCAGCATGCTCGCGGCATGCGCCGCCAACTGCAGACACGAAAGCAGAAACTCGGTCGCGGGGGTGTGGTAGACCCGCTCTGCACCCTCGCCTGTCCCACTCAATACTTCGACGTCGCGCGGAGTGCAGTCCAGCACCAGGAGCAGCTCGGGCACGTCCACGTGCTTGGTGGTCAACCCACCACGTAACACGTTGTCCGAGTTGGCCATCACCTCGACGGCGACGCCGCCGAGATAGGCGTGCAGGTTGCCCGCGGGCAGGTAGAGAGCCTGTCCCGGCTGCAGGCTCACCCGGTTCAGCAGCAAAGACGCCAACACCCCGACGTCGTCGGGGTAGCGCCGTCCGAGCTCGCACACCGTCGTGGCTTCGAGCGCGAACTCGCCACCGGCCCGAGCCAGTCGCGCACAGGCTGCCAGCACGTCGGCCAGCAGGGCGTGCAGTCTTGCATTGGGCAGGGTGACCCACGTGGTGAACAGCGTCCGCAGACCGTCCGCGTGCGATTGGGCGGCCAGCGCAGCGACATGCTCGGCGAGCGCGGGGCAGTTCAGCAGATTGAGGAAGGCGACGGTGCGGTCGATCGGCCGAAAGCCGACCAGGGCGTCGAAAGTGGTGAGCGCGCACACCAGCTCGGGCTTGTGGAGCTCATCGCGGTAATTGCGCTCGGCTGCGTCCAGCGGGACCTGGCGTCGCTGTTCCTCGGCATAACCCTGCTGCGCCTGCTCGGCGTTGGGATGGGCCTGCAATGACAACGGCTCATTCGCGGCAAGGACTTTGAGCAGAAACGGGAGTCGGTCGCCGAATCGCGTGCGGCACGAGTCACCCAATTGCATCAGCGGGTCGTGCTCGATGGCGCCGAGCAACGAGGTGGACTCGGTGGCGCCGATCAGCGCCGACGGGCCGGCGGGGTGTGCACCCAGCCACAGCTCGGCCTCGGGCTGCGGGGTCGGCGCGCTGCGTCCGGTGAGCTCGGCGAGTGCGGTGCGTGAACCCCACGCGTAGTTGCGCACCACCCCCTGCAACTGCTGCACTTCTTTCCTACCTCCCGTCCCAGCACCACCACTGCGATTTGCTCAGTTTTGTGCCGTGGCCAACCCCAGGTAGACCGCCGCTGTCTCGCACCGCGCCGCCAACTGCAGTAGTTCCGCGATCGGGTCCTCTTGCAGCACACCCGATTCAATGTTCCCCAGAGCCAGCTCGACGTCGGTCAACGCCGCACTGCGCGCCTGCAGCCGAGTTCGCTCACTCGCCGTTCCGAGCAGCACCACTCGCAGCGGCGTCACGCGCAGCGGTCCGTCGATCTCGGGGTCGTGAAACAGCGACTGCACCGAGTCGGCCCCCGACACCGGCTGCGCGACCAACGCCCGCGCGAGCTCCACGGGTACCGCTACCATTCCGGCGTAGGACAACAGCGACCCGGCAAGGTGGGCTGCCAGTACTTCGGGCGCGGTCGAGTCCGCGGCGAGCACAAGGTTACTGCCGGAACAGCGCAGAGCCAACGCCTTCGCCGGGTTGGCAAACACCTCGCGGCCAGCCTGGTTGCGCTCGGCCTCCGCGTCGAGCTCATCGGCCACGGCAGCGAGATCGGGCGTGGCGCAGGCCCGCAACGCGGTCAGGACGGCGAGCCCGGCGGCGGCAAAATGCAACAGGCCCATGCCGTCGGGGACCCACACTCGAGGAGGGAGCGCCAAGGCCCTGCCTGCGGCTGCGGGGGCGAGCAGGCCCTCGACCGGCGCGCAGAGCACCACCTCGGCGCCGCGTCCGACGGCGGAGGCGACCGACTGCGCCAACTGCGCGTCGCCCGGATCGTCAGTCGCCACCACCACCACATCGAGCGCCCCGACCCACCGCGGCGTCTGGGCCGCGTGCACCACAGGCACGGTGGCGACGTCACCGACCAATGCCTGCAGCAGCAGCGCCGCGTGCCGCGCGGGTCCGCGGGCGGCTACCAGCACCACGCTGCGCACGGTACGGCCCTGCAGCGATGCGAGTGCCCCGCCGCGGGCGTCCTCCGCCACCGAACGGACAAGTGCGCCAGCCGACGCAGCGCCCCGTAGCCGACCTTCCGAGTCCGCGGCGAGCAGTCGCGCGGCGTCGTCGAGGTCCGTCGGCTCCAGCGGCGATGTCGGGTGCGTGGCTGAGATCATGGAATCGACGGTGCGTCCGTCGTCTTGAGCGCCTCGTCCAGCAGCAGGACTGGAATGCCGTCGACCACAGGAAAGCTGCGACCACAGTGGGTGCAGGTGAGCGCGTCGGCTGCCGGGTCGTCGGCCGTGCCCGGCCGCAACGGCGCGTGCGCCGGGCATGGGCAGGCAAGGATCTCCATGAGCCGGGGGTCTAGATCTACAGCCATGGTTCAGCCGTCCTTTCTCGTGGGGTGCCGCACGATCGCGAGGATTTCCTCGCATATCGCGGCGACGGCCGTCTCACCAGTGGCTTCGACGTTGAGCCGGAGCAGCGGCTCGGTGTTGGATGCGCGCAGGTTGAACCACGCACCGTCGGCCAGGTCCACCGTCACACCATCGAGCCTATCGACGGCCACCGTGCGGTCGGCGAAGGCGGCGCAGACCGCGGCGGTGCGCTCCTCGGCATCGGCCACCGTGGAGTTGATCTCCCCGGACGCGGCGTACCGGGTGTACTGCGCCATCAGCTCGGAGAGCGGGCGGTCCTGCTCCCCCAGCGCCGCCAACACGTGCAACCCGGCGAGCATCCCCGAGTCGGCGCACCAGAAGTCCTGGAAGTAGTAGTGCGCCGAGTGCTCGCCGCCGAAGACCGCACCGCGCTCGGCCATCTCCTGCTTGATGAACGAGTGGCCCACCCGGGTCCGGACGGGGTTGCCGCCGAGCTCACGCACCAGCTCGGGGAGCGCGCGGGAGGTGATCAGGTTGTAGATGATCGTCGATCCCGGCGCGCGGGCCAGCACTCGGGAGGCGACCAGCGCGGTGACCGCGGAGGGCGAGACGGGTTCGCCTCGCTCATCCACCACGAAGCACCGGTCGGCGTCGCCGTCGAACGCCAGGCCGATGTCCGCCCCCGTCGTGCGGACATGCTCCTGCAGGTCCACGAGGTTCGCCGGCTCCAGCGGATTGGCCTCGTGGTTGGGGAAGTCGCCGTCCAGCTCGAAGTACAGCGGCTCGACCGTCATCGGCAGGGGCCCGAGCACGGCGGGCACCGTGTGCCCGGCCATCCCATTACCTGCATCCACCGCGACGGTCAGCGGACGCAGTTGCGAGCAGTCGACCAGCTCACGAAGGTACTGCGCGTATTCCTGCAGCACCTCGCGCTGGGTGATCGTTCCCCGTGGCGCAGCCAGGTCCGCATGGCGCTCGGCGACTTCGGTGCGAATGTGCGCCAGGCCGGTGTCCTGGCCGATGGGCTTGGCGCCGGCCCGGCACAACTTGATTCCGTTGTACCGCGCGGGGTTGTGGCTGGCGGTGAACATCGCTCCGGGACACGCCAGCACCCCGGAGGCGTAGTACAGCTGGTCGGTCGAGGACAGTCCAATGTTGATGACGTCCAACCCCTGGGCCACCACGCCTTCAGCAAATGCCGCCGCCAGCTCAGGGGAGGACTCGCGCATGTCGTGGCCGACCACAACCCTTGTCGACGCGTCCGCACCGACCAGGCGGGCGAAGGCCGCACCGATGTCCCGGACCAGCGCGCTGTCGATCTGCTCGCCGACGACGCCACGCACGTCGTAGGCCTTGATCACCGCAGCGAGCAGCCCCGATCGATCCTGCACGGCCTGCTCATCCACGAAACCGGCTCCGTCCATCCGTCCATCCCGACGGTCGTCGGCGCTGCCAGCCTATCTGCGGGGTGGCGCAGCTCAATCGGGCGGATCGGGCAGCACCCGGAGATGTCCGCGCCGCCCGGTGGTGGCGCCGAACTCGTGGGCGGAGCGCGCACCGGACGCCGGGGCGTCGCCCGCAGTGGGGCGGTCTGTACGTCCGGCCTCCCTGACTGCCTCCGCCAGCGCAGTGAGGTCGTCTGCGTCCGGCTCCACCGGGGCAAATCCCCCCACGTGCCGCACAACCTCCCAGTCGCGCGGGACGGTGAGGCGTACCGCGTGCCGCTCGCACAGGTCGTAGGAGTGCGGCTCGTCGTTGGTGGCCAGTGGGCCGACGACCGCGGTCGAGTCGGAGTAGACGTAGGTCAGCGTGGCCACAGCGGGATGCGCACATCCGGGCCGGGAGCACCGCCGCGTTGACCTCACGGTCGCGACACTATCCGCACACGCTGCGCACCGACGCCCGACTCGCCGGTCCACCTCGCACTCCGGTTCGGTACTATGACGCCACATGGGCCCACCATCACCGCGTGCTCGGCCGACCCGCTCGGCGCGCCACACCGAGCGTCGTGGACATGGCGTGCGGGGGGCGGTGTTGCCGAGGACGGTGCCCGCGTGGCGCAGCCGTGCCGAGCGCTTCGACGGATTGGTCCTCGAGGCATTGGCGCCAATCAATCAGCGCTGGCACGACCGGCTGCAGGCTCTGGACATCGCCGTGGACGAGGTGCCACCGGTGGCCGCTGCGGACATCGAACGGGTCCGCAGCCACGGCGTGGAGGCGACAGAGTGGCCGCCGGAGATCTTGGCCGACGCCGCAGTGCCGCTGGCCCGGTTGGTCAAAGCCGGGGTGGACCGCAACGGCGGCATGACCCGGGCGCGCATCGTGTTGTTCCGGCGACCGCTGGAGCTGCGGGCGAGGCAGCCCGACGATTTGGCCGACCTACTGCACGAGGTGCTGGTGGAGCAGGTCGCTACTTACCTCGGCGTCGACGCAGCGACCATCGACCCCGACGGCGAGGGCGAGAGCGACCCGGGCGCTGCTGAGCAGGACTGAACTCGCGGACCCGCCCGCGGGGCGGGATGGCCAGCAGCAGGGTGAACAGCAGCACACCCGCCTGCACCAGGAGCAGAATGCTGCGCACCGTGCTCGAGCGCTGCACCGTCACCTCGGTGGCGGTACCCGGCAACGCGACACCGACCAGGTGCCCATAGGCAGGCGCCACCTCCACTGCCGTGCCGTCCACGTGCACTTCCCAGCCGTTCTCGTTCTCAGCGGCCAGCACCAGCAGCCGTCCGTCGGACCCGTTGGAAACTCGGACGCGCAACTCAGGCGGGCCGCCGGGGACGGGACTGGTGCCCTGCGCCGCGGTGGTGGTGCTTCCGGTGGCCCCGGGTGGTTGCCCTCCGGTGCGCGACGCCGTGGCCAAGCCCGGCTCCAACACCCGCGCCCCCCGCGCCGGCAACTGAACCCGGAAGACCGTCCGTCCGTCAGTCGTCTGCCCCGCATCGGCCAGCAACGCGGCGGTGACGCCACTGCTCAGCCGCGTGCCGGCGGGCAGCACCACAGCACCGACCCCTGAGGCGGCCGCCTGGGCGACCGCCGCCGCCACTGCGTCTTGAGTGCCTGCAGTGATGGCGTCACTCCACGCCGTGATCCGACTTGCCGCCTCCGCGGTGAGCGCGAGGTCGTCGTCGCCGAGCTGGGGCAGCGCCGGGGAGCTCAGTCGCGCGGGCTGCTCGCCGGCCGCGGTGGTGAGGACGAGCGCTTGATTCATCAACAGCTCGTACTGGAAGGCGGCAGGCAAGGACGGCGTGGGCCGGGCACGCACATCGCCCACGGAGCCACCGAGCACCGCCCCCACGGCGAGCACCGCCACGATGGCCACTCCGAGTGCGGCCATGAGCGGGGAGCGCCGTCCCACCGCGACTCTGCGGGCCCGCTGTTGCAGACCGACCGCGATCACCAGCAGCAGACCCGCGGACATCAGCAGCAGCGCCGGGCCGGGATTGCCAACGGCCAGTTCGCGATCCACCAGTCGCGGGCGGTGCACGTTGCCGAGGACTGCCGCACTGGCTGCACCGAGGACGACCAGAGCGGCTCCCGCGACCATTCGCCACGTCGGGACGGTGATCAGCAGCGCCAAGGCAGCGAGTACCACCAACACGCCGACGATCGAGGGCACCCCGCGGCCGAGGGTGAGCAGCTGAATCGGGGAGAAGTCCGGCACCCCGCCGGTGGAGCCGACGCCGTGCAGGAACACTCCGGGATGGGTGAGCAGTTCCGCGGGCCACGGCAGCAGCAGCCCCACCGGGAGCAGCACCACGAAGAACAGCGAGGTGGCGCGCCGCAGCCCCGTACCCGGCGCAGGTCGTAGCAGCACGAACCCGACCAGGGCCACCATGACGATCAGCAGGTACATCACCGGCGCCGCGCTGGTCAGTACGGCGAGCGCGAGTGCGGTCGCCGCCGTGGTGGACAACCACCGCGAACGCGCGACAGCGCGACCACGCCTGTCCACGCCAGCTGGAGCACCCCGCAGCACGCTGCTGAGCCCCGCCAGCACAAGGGGCAGGAGAATGTAGGTGAACAGGGTGTCGATGCGGCCGAAGGAGCTGGCCACGGCGCCTGCCGGCAACAGCGCCCAGATCCCCCCAAGCAGAGCGCGTTGCCCACGGTCGAGTCCGGTGGCCCGCGTCGCGCAGTACGCCGACAGGCCGGCGAGCGGCATGGCGGCCAGCAACAGCACGGCGATCGCGTGGTCGGCGCCGCCGAACGGGGCCCCGAGCAGCCCCAGCAGACCACTCAGAGCGGGCGCAGGCGCGGAGGTCCCGCCGCCGACGCTGTGCCACTCCTGCAGGTAGTCGGCGAGCAGCGTGCCGCCTCCGTTGGGTGCGGGCAACAGCGCGCCACCGGAGACCGCCGACCCGATACGGGCCCGGTTCACCGCGAAGGTGAGGGCGAGCAGGAACGCGAGCAACGCGGTCAAGGGTGAGTAAACCGCGTGCCATACGGCGGCACGCATCCGCGGTCCGGGCTCGGCTCGGTCGCTTTCGGCCTCGCGCTCGCTCGCGCGTTGGACGGCCAGGCGTCGCTGCTCCGCCGCCCGCTCGGGGTCACGGAAGCCCGGTACCGGGCGCTCAGCAGAGGCCGGGGCCGCGCGGACGGACTCGTGGTCGGTCGGGTCGCTCACCGCGCTCAGACTGCGCTGCGCTTGAGGCGGCGGCGTTCGCGCTCGGAGAGCCCGCCCCAGATCCCGAAGCGTTCGTCGTGCGCCAGCGCGTACTCCAAGCACTCATCGCGGACCTCGCAGCCGGTGCAGATGCGTTTGGCTTCCCGTGTCGATCCACCCTTTTCGGGGAAGAAGGCCTCCGGGTCGGTCTGCGAGCACAGCGCGCGCTCCTGCCACTGCTCGTCAAGGAAGTCCATAGCCGGGTCAGCGGCGAACAGCGTGTCCATCATGTCCGGTACCACTGAGAGCGGCCGAGCATTGCCACCTGTCATGCTGTCTTCTTCCGGCACGTTTGCCTCCTTCAGCATGGTCTTCCCCCCACAGTTGTCGACGGTCACGCTCGCATCCAGCTCCGGCGAGGGAAGAGTATCCGGGTGCGGTTCCGCGCCGGTAATAACACTGGTGTGATTAGACCCGACGGGAGCGCAGCGGTCAAGCGCGCTCGGCGGGTCGCTTTATCACCCCGCACCGACAACGGTGGCTGACGACACGGCGTGATGTAGGTCACTCCGGATGCACCAGGGAGACTGGAAGGGTGCCATCCACCCCATTGTCCCTGGCTCGTCACCTGCCAAGCCCGCTGTTTCTCGGGCTGATCGCGGTGAGCGGGCTCGGCGCGGTCCTCCTGAGCGGCGTCGCGGGCAGCGGTGAGCACACGCTCCAAGCCGGTGCTGTGCTGCTGGTACTCGGCGGCTGGGCGGTCACCCTCTGTCTGCACGAGTTCGGCCACGCCGCCGTCGCGTATCGAGGCGGCGACACCTCGGTGCGGGACAAGGGCTACCTGCGTCTGGACCCTCGCCGCTACACCGATCCGGTGCTCAGCATTGTGCTGCCCATCGTGCTGCTGGCCATCGGCGGCATTCCGCTGCCCGGCGGCGCCGTGTGGATCGAGCGGCACCGGCTGCGCTCGCGCGGTGTCGACTCGGCGGTTGCGGCAGCGGGCCCACTGGTGAACCTGGTCAGTGGGGTCGCACTGACCGTCGCGGTGAGCACCCTTCGCATGTCCTTGCCGCTGGCGGAGGTGCTGTCCTACCTGGCGTTGATCCAGATCGTCGCCTTTCTGCTGAACATTCTTCCCGTTCCCGGACTGGACGGGTTCGGGATTATCGACCCCTACCTGTCGGAGGCCACCCGCGCGCTGGCCAATAAGGCGCGACCGTATGCACCCCTCGCGCTCTTCGCCCTGTTGTTCACCTCCCCCACCGCAGCAGGGTGGTTGTTTGAAGTGGCCAGGGTGCTGTTCGAGGTGGTCGGCGGTTCGTCGTCGTTGGCCGGCATCGGCCAATCTGGGTTCCTGTTCTGGCGCTGAACAATCCTCGCTTAGGCTTGGGCATCGTGAAGGTGACGGTGTTGGTCGGGGGCGTCGGTGGTGCGCGGTTCCTGCAGGGGCTCGAGACGCTGCTGCACCTCGGTGAGCACACCGCGCACGAAGTCACGGCGCTGGTCAACGTCGGTGATGACGTATGGATGCACGGCTTACGCATCTGCCCCGATCTGGACACCTGCATGTACACCCTGGGCGGTGGGGTCGACGTCGAGCGCGGCTGGGGTCAGGCGAACGAGACGTGGACGGTCAAGGAGGAGTTGGCGGCCTACGGTGCCGACCCAGATTGGTTCGGGCTCGGCGACCGCGACATCGCCACGCATCTCATCCGTACCCGAATGCTCGGTGCCGGCTACCCGCTCTCCGCGGTGACCGAGGCGCTGTGCGCACGATGGCGCCCGCAGGTGAGGTTGCTGCCCGTCACCGACGATCGTTGCGAGACCCACGTCGTTATCACCGATCCGAAGGACGGTGAGCAGCGGGCCGTGCACTTCCAGGAGTGGTGGGTGCGCCACCGCGCGCAGGTGCCTACGCACGCGTTCGTACAGGTCGGTGCCGAGCAGGCCACCCCGGCGCCTGGGACGCTGGCGGCGATCGAAGAGGCGGACGCGGTGCTGTTCGCACCGTCCAACCCGGTGGTGAGCATCGGCGCCGCGCTGGCGGTACCCGGTCTGCGGGGGGCCTTGCGCACCACGGCGGCCGCAGTGGTGGGAGTGTCCCCCATCGTCGCCGACCGTCCGCTGCGGGGGATGGCCGACGCATGCCTGTCAGTGCTCGGCGTGGACACCACCGCCGAAGCTGTGGGCCGCCACTACGGCGCCCGCTCGGGCACCGGGCTGCTGGACGCCTGGCTGGTGCACACCGGCGACACGGCCGAGGTGCCCGGGGTACAGGTGCGCTCGGTGCCATTGTTGATGACCGACGCCGCCACCACGGAGCAAATAGCGCGAGCCGCGCTGGAGCTGGCCGGAGTCACCTTGTGACCGACCACGCCAGCGCCGGTGAGCTTCGGTTGATCCCGGTGCTCGGTCTGCCGGAGTTTCGCCCTGGCGACGACCTGACGGCGGCGCTCGCTGCAGCGGCGCCGTGGTTGATCGACGGCGACGTCGTGGTGGTCACCAGCAAGGTCGTGTCCAAGGTGGAGGGACGCCTGGTGCGTGCCCCCGCAGACCCGGAGGGGCGCGACCTCCTACGGCGCGAGCTGGTGGAGTCCGAAGCGGTGCGGGTGCTGGCCCGGCGGGGACGCACCCTCATCACCGAGAGCGGAATCGGCCTGGTGCAGGCGGCATCCGGCGTCGACGCCTCCAATGTGGATGGCCGCGAGCTGGCGTTGCTCCCGGTGGACCCGGACGCCAGTGCGGCCAAGCTACGCCGACAGCTGTACGACCGACTCGGCGTCACGGTGGCCGTGATCGTCACCGACACCATGGGCCGCGCCTGGCGGGTGGGTCAGACCGACGCGGCCATCGGCTCGGCCGGCCTAGCGGTGCTGCACGGCTACGCGGGCAGCACGGACGCGCACGGTAACGACCTGGTGGTCACCGAGGTCGCGGTGGCCGACGAGATCGCGGCCGCAGCCGATCTGGTGAAGGGCAAGCTGGGCGGCATCCCGGTGGCGGTGTTCCGCGGGTACGCGGCGGTGGACGACGGGTCGACAGCGGCGGCGCTGATCCGCGGTAGCGGGGAGGACATGTTTTCCCTCGGCACCGCCGAAGCGTTGCGCCAAGGACAGCGGGAAGCGTTGCTGCGCAGGCGCTCCGACCGCCAGTTCACCGACGAGCCGGTGGACCCAGCGGCGCTGCGGCGCGCCGTCGGGATGGCGTTGACCGCGCCCGCGCCCCATCACACCGCGCCGGTGCGCTTCGTCTGGCTCCGTGATCGCGACGTCCGCACCCGGTTGCTGGACGCCATGGCGCAGGCGTGGCACGACGACCTCACCGCGGACGGCCTCGGCGAGGACGCCATCACCCGGCGCATCGGCCGCGGTTCGCTGCTGCGCGACGCGCCCGAGGTCCTCATCCCGTGCTGCGTTCCCGACGGCGCGCACCGCTACCGGGACGCGGCGCGCCAGCAGGCCGAGCAGACCATGTTCACCGTCGCCGTGGGCGCTGCTGTGCAGGCGTTGCTGGTCGCACTGCCTACCGAGGACCTCGGGTCCTGCTGGATCGGATCCACCATCTTCGCCCCCGATGTGGTGCGCAGGCAGCTTGACCTTCCTGCTGACTCGCGTCCGCTTGGTGCGATCGCTATCGGACATCCCGTTCAGCCAATGGGCGTGCGGGAGCCGAAGAACCCCGACGACGGACTGGTGCTGCGGTGAGCGAGCGAAGCGACGTGGGGGTGGGACAGTGACCGACCGACTGCACGCCGCCGCGACGGCGCAGCTCGCCGCGTGGCGTACCCCGGACCTCGGGCAGAACGCCGTGCGGCACACCATGCTCGCGTTTCTCGCCGCCCGACCGGACGCCTGCGCCCGCGCCTGCGTGCCGGGACACCTCACCGCGTCGGCGCTGGTGCTCGACCACGACAGCACGCACGTGCTGCTCACCCTGCATCCGCGAGTGGGGCGCTGGATCCAGCTCGGCGGACACTGCGAGGACACCGACGCCACGCTGGTCGACGCGGCACTGCGCGAGGCCCGCGAGGAATCGGGCGTCCAGCAGCTGCACATCGCCCCCGAGGTGCTGCACCTGGATACGCATCCGGTGACCTGCTCACTCGGCGTTCCCACCCGCCACCTCGATGTGCGCTTCCTGGTACGGGCGGAGCGGGGCGCAGAGATCGTGCGCAGCGTGGAATCGGTGGACCTGCGCTGGTGGCCGGTGGACGCACTACCTGAGTCGGCCGCCCAGGACACGGTCGCTGAACTCGTGGGGCTTGCGCTGTCGCGCGGCTGAGCGCACAACCGCATTACCTGCCGCGTTCCCGCCGACGCGCGAGCCGAAACAGACGGTGGTGCATCAGCCAAAACTGCGCGATCACCCAAAAGGCGATGAAGAAAGCGACGAACCGCCCGCCCTCATGCCCCAGCAGCCGCCACAGGGCGCCGGGCGAGCTGCCCTGATAGTCGATGGTGTTCAGGTCGAGCACCAAGAGGGTCATCGCGATCGCGAGGACAGCGTCGGTGAGAGTCAGGATGCGCTCGGGTGACTCGACCGGCGCCGACGGGGCCGCGTCGTTGGCACGCTCCGTGTCGCCGGCGAGTTGGGCCCCGGCCTCCCAAGGGCGTGCACCACCACGGTCAATGCGCAACTCTCGATGCCATCGCACCGAATAAGTGTGGCAGAGACGCGGCTCAGTAGTGGCGAAAGTCGCGCGGGCTCAGTCGCGGGCCGAACCGAGGCCGGGGCGCCCCGGTGGCCAACAACAGTTGCACGGCGCGGTGGCGGTGCGGTACGTAGGGCGCCAAGAGCTCCGCCATCCCCGCATCGTCCACCGGCCGCCCGGCCAACGCCCAACCGACGACCGTCGCCAGGTGGAAGTCACCGAAGCTGACGGCATCCGGATCACCCCACGACCGCTGCGCGACCTCGGCGGCCGTCCACACGCCGACGCCGGGCACCTTGCGCAGCAACGCCCGGCCGGCTTCTCCGCCCAACGCCACGGCGCCCTCCAGGCGGTGCGCCACCGAGGCGGCAGCGAGCAGGGCGCGGCGGCGACTGAAGTCCACCCCGGCGCGGTGCCACTCCCACTCCGGGATGGCCAGCACCGCGGTCGCGGTCGGTGGTACCCGCATACCCTCCGGCGCGGGCCCCGGTGCCGGCTCACCGAAGCGCCGAGCGAGCTCACGCCACGAGCGGAAGGCCTCGGTGCCGGTGACCTTCTGCTCCAGCACGGCCGCAAGCAGCACGTCCCACACCGTGCCGGTGGCGCCCAGACGCAGCTCCGGCAGGCGGCGCCGCGCTGCGCTGACGCGCTCATGGTGACTCACGAAGGTGCTGGGGTCGTCGTGCGCGCCGAGCAGGGCCGGTACCTGCTCCAGTGCCCAGGCCGCCCCCGGACCCCACGCGTCCGCGTGCACCTGTCCCGAACTGCACCGAAGGGCGAGAGTGGCTGCGCCGCTGGGGGTGCTGAACGCGCGCCAAACCACGCCGCCGACGGGACGGAAGGTGGGATCACCCGTTCCCCGGCGCAGTGCCCGTAGCGCAGCGCCGACGTCGACGGCAAACTCGGGCTGCCAGCGTCGGACCAGGCCTACCGTCGCCGTGCTCACTGCTGCACCCCCACGTCGCTTCGCTCGCTCATAGCTGCACCCCCACGTCGCTTCGCTCGCTCACTGGTGCACCCCCACGTCGCTGCGCTCGCTCACTGCTGCACCCCCACGTCGCTGCGCTCGCTCACTGCTGCACCCCCACGTCGCTGCGCTCGCTCATACGTCTGTGGAGAAGCGAATGCCACCGTCGGGGATCTGCACCCCGGGCCATACCCGGGCGCCGCGCAACAGCTCACACCGGGCGCCGAGCACCGCGCCGTCGCCGATCACCCCGTCCCGCACCAACGCGCGCGCCCCAATCCGGGCGCCGAAACCGACGATCGAGCGTTCCACCACGGCGCCGGCCTCCACCACCGCCTGATCGAACACGACCGCTCCGTCCAGGCGCGCGCCGGCCCCGACCACCGCACCGCGGCCCACGACCGTTCCCCCGATGAGCAGTGCGCCGGGTGCCACCTCCGCACCGTCGAGAACCAAGGACTCGCCGCGGTGACCGGACAGGGCCGCCGAAGGGGCGATGCCCCGCACCAGATCGGCGGATCCGCGGACGAAGTCCTCGGGGGTGCCCATGTCGCGCCAGTACGCGGCGTCCACATGCCCCTGCAGCAGGTAGCCGGAGTTGAGCAGGCCGGGGAACATTTCCCGCTCCACCGACACCGCCCGACCCAGCGGGATGGTGTCGATCACCTCGCGACGGAACACGTAGCAGCCGGCGTTGATCTGGTCGGTCGGCGGATCCTGCGTCTTCTCCAGAAACGCCGTCACGCGTCCGTCCGGGTCGGTCGGAACGCACCCGAACGCGCGCGGGTCCGACACCCGAACCAGGTGCAGCGTCACGTCGGCTTCGCTGCTCTGGTGGGTGTGCAGCACCGCGTTGAGATCGGTACCTCCGAGGACGTCGCCGTTGAACACCATCGCCGTGTCGTAGCGCAATGCGGGGGCCACGTTGCGAATTCCGCCGCCCGTGCCGAGCGGTACCTCCTCGTAGACGTAGTCGATCTCCAGGCCCATGGACGAACCGTCACCGAAGTACTCGGCAAACACGTCGGCCTTGAAGGAAGTACCGAGCACCACGTGGCGCATTCCCGCGGCGTGGATGCGCGAGAGCAGGTGGGCCAGAAACGGCAGCCCGGCGGTGTGCAACATCGGTTTCGGGGCCGACATTGTCAACGGCCGCAGCCGAGTCCCCTTGCCGCCCACCAGGACAACGGCGTCGGTCTGCTGCGGCGTCATGCCGGTCCCTTCGGGTCGGTACCTGGTGCGCACGCCTGCGGCGAGTCGCGAAGGCGTTCTTCGCTCGAGGACACTACTGTGCTGCTCGGTGGGCATGAGGAGGCGAGCGTGGTGTACGAGCTGAACCGAGTGCGGGAGAACCTGGGCTACGACCCGCGCAGAAACGCCGACGACGTGCTGGCCCGCGCCCGAACCCGCGACCGCAGAGTGATCACCCTGGACACCGCGGGCTCGCCGGCCGATTCCGCGGTCACCGTGGTGCTGCCCCGCTATCGGGTGACGGCGGCCGACCCGCACACTGCCGACCCCGACTCCACGCAGAACCTGCGGGCTGCCGTCGCCCGCGGGGAGCGCCGCTAACGCGACACCCAGCGGTTGCGGACAACCAGCGCGAGCTTGAGACCTCCGCGCAGCGGTGCGGCGTACCACTGCGGGTGCCGAGAGGCCTGGAAGCGGTACGCGCTGTCATGGTGCGCGGTGAGCATCGCCTTCGGCGAGCGGTCTGCTGCGTGCCCCTGGGCATGGGTCACCTCCGCGGAGGTCACGTAGACGTTGTGCCACCCTGCGCGCGCGAGCCGTTCGCCGAGGTCGACATCTTCGAAGTACATGAAGTAGCGCGAGTCGAAGCCACCGATTGCCTCGAACGCGCTACGCCGCAACAACAAGCACGATCCAGACAGCCAGCCCGCTGCGCGCTCGCCCGGTTGCTCCTCCGGCCTGCGATAGCGCTTGCTCCAGGGGTTGGCGGGCCAGACACCGCCCAACAGCGCGTGCCCACTGCCCGCAAGCAACCTCGGCACCTCCCGTGCGGAGGGGTACACACTGCCGTCGGCCTCCCGGATGAGCGGTCCGAGCGCTGCGGCACGCGGCCACCGCCGCGCGGCGGCCAGCAACTCGTCCACCGAGCCGGGCAGGAACTCGACGTCGGGGTTGGCGACCAGGATCCAGTCGTATTCCTTGGGCAGCTCCGCGACACCCCGGTTGGCTGCCGCGCCGTAACCGATGTTTCCCCCGGTGTACAGCAGCTGGACCTGCTCGTGCCACTCGGCGGCGGCCTCCGGGGCACCATCGGTGGAACCGTTGTCCGCGAGCACAACCGGCGGACATTCGGCGGTGGCGACGGCGAGGCTGCGCAGGAAGTGTTCCAGGTGCTCGCCCGGCGAATACGTCACCGTCACCACTGCTAACCGCTGCGCCACGGGGGGAGGCTACCGTGCGCGGTCTTATAGGCTTTGCCCCCGAAGGATGTTGACAGCACTGGCCGAGGGGGCGCAGGTGACGACCGCACCAACTGTGGGGCGAGACCGCACCGCGCACACCGTGTCGGCGCGCAGGCACCGACGCTCGATCAGCGGTCGACGATCTGCCCTTGCCGGGTTCGCGCGGACCAGCCCTGGGCGCCTCGCGCTGACCATGCTGGTTCTCATGCTGTTGAGCGTGCTCGCCGGATCGGCGCTAAGCACCACCACTAGCAAGCAGACCACTCAGCTGAGCACCTTGACCGTTCGCAACGAGCCGCTGACCAGTGCCGCGCAGGACCTCTACTCGGGATTGTCGGAGGCGGACGCCGCTGCGGCGTCCGCGTTCCTGGCCGGCGGGCTCGAGCCTGCCGACGTACGCGAGCGCTACACCCGATCGATCGCCACCGCTGCAGCCGCGCTGGGTACTGCAGGCACCGGTGCGGACGAGTCCACCCGCGCCACCCTGGCGAAGCTGTCCACCCAACTGCCGGTGTACACCGGGCTCGTCGAGACCGCGCGGGCCAACAATCAGCAGGGATTTCCGGTGGGCGCGGCCTACCTGCGGGAAGCCTCGGCGCTCATGCAGTCCACGCTGCTGCCCGCGGCGGATCAGTTGTACCAGCACTATTCGCAGGCCAGTGACCAACAGAGCCGCCTCTCCACGCTTCCGTGGCCTGGTGTGGTGGTCGGATTGCTCGCGCTGATCGCGCTGGTCGTCGCGCAGCTGTACGTGCGTAGACGAACCAGGCGCACCATCAACGTCGGACTGTTGCTGGCCAGCCTGTGCATCCTGGTGGCCCTGCTTTGGACAGGCACGGCTACGGTCCTCGCGTCCTCGCGGGTCGCTGCGGGTCGTTCCAGCGGCGCCCAGCCGCTGGCTGCGCTGGCGGAGGCGCGCATCCTCGCCCAGCAGGCCCGGGCCGACGAAACCTTGATGCTGGTCGCCCGCGGGGACTCCGTCGGTTACGAAAAGTCGTTCGCCGACACCACCGCGACGCTAACCGAGCGGCTGCGCAGCGTGTCCGGTGCTGCAGCTGCACCGGCTGCGAGCGTGGCCGCCGAGGGCTGGAGCGCGGCGCACAAGCGGGTGTCCACGGCCAATCAGTCGGGCGACTACCCGGCAGCGGTGGCCCTCGCGGTCGGGGCAGGCCCGCAGGACAGTGCCGCACAGTTCACCGCACTGGACGACGCACTGCGCGATGGGATCAGCACAACGCGCCAAGTGCTGCAGGACAAGGCGTCCTCGGCCCAGTCGGCGCTGAGCGGCCTATCCCCCGGTGTACTCGTGCTGTCCTTGTTGGCCGCCGTCGCCGCCGCCGCAGGCATGTGGCCCCGTTTGAGGGAGTTCCAATGACTCCAGCTCGTCCGCAGCGGATCACGATTGCGGTGCTCTCAGTGGCCGTCGTACTCGGCTGTACAGCGCAGTCAGGGTCGGATCAGAACGCGTTGAGCCGCGTCGACGCGACTTACTCGGCTCCCTTGCCCGCGGGGGCCAAGGTCGTGCCGGCGTCGACGGCCGCCGCTCCGCAGGCCGACCAGTCCTGCAACCCCACGGCCAGCCTGCGGCCGATCCCGCCTCCGGCTGCTGCTCCGCCACCGCCGCCACCGGCCCCCGGCCAACCTCCGGCGCCACCGGCTCCACCTGTTGCGCCGGCCACCCCGGCGTCGGCCGGGCCCACGCTGGCCACGATCGTGGCCCGCGGAAGGCTGGTCGTCGGGGTCGATCAGAACACCTACCTGTTTGGTTTCCGCAACCCGAAGACCGGGTTGTTGGAGGGTTTCGACGTCGATGTCGCCCGCGAGATGGCGCGCGGAATCTTGGGAGACCCGGACAAGATCCAGTTCCAGGCGCTGACCTCGGCCCAACGTGTTCCGGCCCTGCAAAGCGGTCAGGTCGACATGGTGGTGCGGAGCATGACCATCACCTGCGAGCGCCTGAAGGACGTGGCCTTTTCCACTGTGTACTTCCAGGCCAACCAGCGAGTCCTCGCCCGCACCGACTCCGGCATCCGTGAAGCCGCCGATCTGGGCGGCAAGCGGGCGTGTGCGACCACCGGCTCCACCTCGGTGTCAACGCTGCTGGCCCTCAAGCCGGCGCCCACAGTGTACGGGGTGGCCGACTGGACCGACTGTCTGGTGATGCTGCAGCAAGGCGACGTCGACGCGGTCAGCACCGACGACTCGATCTTGGTCGGGCTGCAAGACCAAGACCCCTACCTGCGGGTCGTCGGTGCGAGCCTGAGCCCGGAGCCCTACGGGATCGGCCTCAATCGAAGTGCCGGCGATCTGGTCCGTTTCGTCAACGGCGTGCTCGACCGAATGCGGACCGATGGCACCTGGCGGCAGATCTACACCCGGTGGTTGTCCACCCTCGGCCCCACGCCTGCGCCACCGCCCGCGACCTACAGCGACTGAGCCAGAGGATCCATGATGGACATGACTGCTGAGGGTACCCAGCGACTCGACTCGACTGAGCGCACCGATCACCGCACTGACGTGACGTCGGTGACCGGCGGACCGAGCGGGCAGCGATCCGCCAGCAGGAGCTCGCGGCGGGCAGGGCGCACCACCTCACGCGGCCGCCTCGGCGCCGGCCTGGTCCAGGTGCCACGGGTGGCGTGGACCGACCCGGCAACCGCCATCATGGCCGACCCGCGGGTCGCCGAGTCCAAGCGCTTCTGCAGCCACTGCGGCAAGCCGGTGGGTCGTGCGAACACTGAATCCGGTGGTTGGGGCACTCCCGGTCCCACAGAGGGTCGATGCCCTGAGTGCGACACGGCGTTTTCCTTTGCCCCCAAGCTGGGCGTGGGTGATGTGGTCGTCGGCCAGTACGAGGTACAGGGCTGCCTCGCCCACGGCGGGTTGGGCTGGATCTATCTCGCGGTGGACCACAACGTCAGCGACCGGTGGGTGGTGCTGAAGGGATTACTCGACTCCGGTGACGACACCGCGGTGGCCGCGGCACTGGCCGAGCGGCGGTTTCTCGCCGAGGTCGAGCACCCGAACATCGTCAAGATCTACAACTTCGTGGAGCACCCCGACGCCGACGGCACACCGGTCGGATACATCGTCATGGAGTACGTGGGCGGTACCTCGCTCAAGCAGCTGACGGTTGCTCGCAAAAAGGGCGAGTCGAGCACCGCCCCGCTGCCGGCGGAACAGGCCATCGCCTACGTGCTGGAGATGCTGCCCGCGGTCGACTACCTGCACTCGATCGGCCTGGCCTACAACGACTTCAAGCCGGACAACATCATGCAAACCGATGAACAGCTGAAGCTGATCGACCTCGGCGCGGTGATGACGCTGGACGACGAAGAGAGCCCCATCTACGGGACCATCGGCTACCAGGCGCCCGAAATCGGCCAAACCGGCCCCACCGTGTCCACCGACATCTACTCCGTGGGACGAACGCTCACCGTGCTCTGTCTACACGTCCCTCGGGTCGATGGCCGCCTGGTCACCACCCTGGCCGGTCCGGACACCGAGCCACTGTTCGCCACCCACGAGTCGCTGCATCGCGCGCTGCTGCGGGCCACCCACCCCGACCCTGCACGCCGCTTCGCTTCGGCAACCGAGATGGCCGAGCAGTTGACCGGTGTGCTCCGCGAAGTGCTCGCCCAGCAAGACGGCACTGCCCGACCGGGGGTGTCCACCAACTTCAGTCCGCAACGGGCCAGCTTCGGGACCGATGAGTTGGTCGACTCGGCCGTCCGACCCGATCCGATCCAGGTCGTGGGTGCTCTGCCGGTGCCTTTGGTGGACCCGGCCGACCCAGGAGCAACCCTGCTGGCGACGGCAGCCGGCGCCGACATCAATACACTGTTCCGCACCCTGCAGGAGGCACCGCGACATGGGGTGGAGATCCGGCTGCGTCTCGTGCGAGCGCACCTTGAGCGCGGTCACGCCGAGCCCGCCCGCACAGTGCTCGAGGAGTTGACCGCCGAGCTGCCCGGCGACTGGCGCACCGCGTGGTATCGCGGGGTCGCCGAACTGCTACAACACCGGCCAGATCATGCCTTCGCCGCCTTCGCTGAGGTACTGGTGGCGCTACCGGGTGAGCTGGCCCCCAAGCTGGCGATGGCCGCCGCGGCCGAGTGCGCGGGTGGGGCGGCGGATGTGCAAGCGCTGCACTACTACAACGTGGTGTGGCGCACCGACGCCAGCGTCATCAGCGCCGCATTCGGGCTGGCCAGGCAGCGACTGCGCATCGGCGACCACGGCGGCGCGGTCGCCGCGCTGGACGAGGTGCCCAACAGCTCTCGGCAGCACACGGCAGCCCGGCTGGTCGCGATCCAGGCGATGGTGAGCGACCGTGCGGCCCAGCAGATCGACGAGGCGACCCTGCGCGACGCTGCACGCCGGTTGGACGCACTTGACATGAGCCCGGCGCAGAAGTACCAGACCAGGGCGCTGCTGCTGGGCACGGCGCTGCAGTGGCTCAAGGCCAGCAAGCCGACGACCACCACACCGCTGCTGGGTGGCCCGCTGACCGAGCGCGGAGTGCGTACCGGTCTGGAGCGCGCCTATCGGGCGCTGGCCCGCTTGTGCGACGAACCGTCCCGGCGCTACGAGTTGGTGGACACCGCGAACCAGCTGCGTCCGCGGACCATGGTGTAGTCGCGCACCCCGGTGTCCGGAGCGCGCGCTCGGCTACGCACACAGCTGGCGGTGTTCTGCCGCGGTCCCCGGGATCGGCCGGCAACTCGAGAGACTTATCCGGGTTCGCCCCGATGTGCTGGGCGCCCAACACTGTGATGCTGACGGCTACGGAACCTCATGGTAGGCCGGCGACGGCGGCGACCAACGGGCGCTGGCCTGGCACGCCTACCTCTGGGATCTGTGGTTTCTCGTCTAGGGTCTGCTGCTTGCTGTCGTGCTGTGGCGAAACCACGCCCAGCGCATCGGCGGACCCTGCGAGCACGATCGAGTCACGGCGCCCGGCGCCACCAACAAGCACCGCTGGACGAGTCGGCGGCGCAACCGGGCCCCCGGGCAGATGTCGGTTTGCAACCAAAACTGATGGAGTCACGCGTTGGGCTCGACCACGGCGACGATTTAGAGGGCATCACGGATCACGATCCGGTCCACCAGCGCCCACGCCGGCAGCAGCAGGGGCGGAGCGGCCAGCGCGTGGCCCCAAACGCGGCCAGTGCTTCCACGCGTTCGGCCGCCCGGGTCAATTGCCCGGCTCGCTTGAGGCGGCCCAACGCCGAAAGGACCTCGGCGTCAAGGTGGGCGGGCGCCGCCACCGCATCGGCCGACACGATGGCCTTCCGGAAGGGCTCGGCCGCGGGGAAGTCGCAGATCAGGTCGACGACCGTGGCCGCGTCGACGACAGCGATGCTCAACGGCCTACGAGTTCGTCGTCCTCGGTACGGGCAGCAGCAACCAACTCGGGCCCGGTCGGGCCGCCGGCATGAGCTGGCCCGAGGTCTCGCACATGTTGCAGCCACTCGCCCATCGAGCGAACGGCCACATGGTCGGAAAGCACTTTTGATATCCGGGCAGCAGCCGACGACTCGACTCCTGTCGCTATCCGGCCGACGTTCGTCCGCTGCTGGCCCGGCTGGCACTTCGCGGCATCGAGCTACCGAGCCCCGAAGGTACCGCCTGCGATCGCGTGCTCCAACGCCGCCCGCCAAGGGCGCAAGGGGGTCAGACCCGCCGCGATCCACGCCGCGTTGGACAGCACCGAGTATGCCGGGCGCGGCGCGGGCCGCGGGAACTCCTCGGTGCGGCACGGCTGCACCCGCGCCGGATCCGCACCCGCCGCGGTGAACACCGCTCGGGCCAACCCGTACCACGTGGTTGCTCCGGAGTTGGTGGCGTGCAGCACGCCACCGTCGACATCGTCGCGGGCGGCGAGCTCGAGCAAACCCGTCGCCAGGTCACCGGTCCAGGTCGGCGAACCTTGCTGGTCGTCCACCACGCGGACGGTGTCACGCTCGCGCTCCAGGCGCAGCATGGTGGACACGAAGTTCGTCCCGTGCGCGCCGTACACCCAAGCGGTGCGGACCACATGGGCGCTCGGGAGCGCGGCAAGCACGGCGCGCTCCCCCTCGAGTTTGGTCCGGCCGTAGACCGAGCGCGGCCCGGTCGCATCGCCGGGCTCGTACGGCGCAGCGGCGTCGCCGGCGAACACGTAATCCGTGGACACATGCACCAAGTGCACGCCATGACGCACGCAGGCACCGGCGAGATGAGCGGGGCCTGCGGTATTCACCGCGGCGGCCGCCTCGGGCTCGGTCTCGGCGGCGTCCACCGCGGTGTGCGCGGCACAGTTGATCACTACAGCGCGGAAACCGCCCGCCATTGCCGCAACGGCGGCGTCGACCGCTTTGGCCTCGGAGATGTCCAGTTCTGCCGAACCCACCGCAGTGACCCGGTGACCGAGGCCCTTGGCCTGCCGGACGACGTCGCGGCCCAGCTGCCCCTTGGCCCCGGTGACCAGTAACGCCAACGGCTCGCTCAATGCCCGACCCCCAGGTCGCTTCGCTCGCTCAATGCCCGACCCCCACGTCGCTTCGCTCTCTCAATGCTCGACCCCCACGTCGCTTCGCTCGCTCAATGCTCGACCCCCCACGTCGCTTCGCTCGCTCATCGGCCCAACTCGGCGTACGCCGTCTCGGTCGCGTCCTTCGCAGGTTGCCACCAGTCCCGGTGCTCGGTGTACCATTGCACGGTCGCAGCGAGGCCCGCCTCCACATCGGCGTACTGCGGGCTCCACCCCAGCTCGCGGCGCAGCTTGCCCGCGTCGATCGCGTACCGCATGTCGTGACCAGGCCGGTCCGGTACGAAATCGAACCAGTCCTCTGCTTTGCCGAGCACGCGGAGAATGGTGCGGACCATCGTCAAATTGTCGGCTTCCCCGTCCGCGCCGATGAGGTAGGTCTCCCCGAGACGTCCACGGTCCAGAACCGCGTGTAGGGCCCGGTTGTGGTCGTCGACGTGGATCCAGTCCCGCACGTTGGCCCCGCTGCCGTAGACCTTGGGCTTCACCCCGGACAGCACATTGGTCACCTGGCGCGGAATGAACTTCTCCACATGCTGATACGGCCCGTAGTTGTTGGAGCAGTTGGAGATGGTCGCGGCAATGCCGAAGGAGCGCACCCATGCCCGGACCAACAGGTCCGCGCCCGCCTTGGTGGAGGAGTAGGGGCTGGACGGCCGGTACGCGGTGTCCTCGGTGAACCGCTGCGCGTCGTCGAGCTCGAGATCGCCGAACACCTCGTCGGTGGAGACGTGGTGCAGACGCTTGCCGTGCGCCCGAACCGCTTCCAACAACCGGAAGGTCCCCACGAGATTGGTCTGCAGGAACGGCTCCGGCGTGGACAGCGAGTTGTCGTTGTGCGACTCCGCCGCAAAGTTGACCACCACGTCGCACCGCCCGACCAGCTGGTCCACCAACGCCTCATCCGCGATGGACCCGTGCACGAATTCGATCGCGTCGGCGACCGGTTCCAAGCTGGCGCGGTTGCCTGCGTAGGTCAGCGCGTCCAGCACGGTGACCTTGTGCTCGGGACGTTCCCGCACTGTCTGCTGCACGAAGTTCGCCCCGATGAAGCCGGCTCCGCCAGTGACCAGCAAGTGCACTGAACCCTCCTGCCTGACCATGACTGCTCTCTGTCCTTGTCGATGCCTATGGGGCTTGATGTCCACTTGATGCCATTGGGCTGGGCACTTTCGGCCACCGCAGTCTGGCACGCCGAACGACGCTCCCGTATCGACGGCGGTGTCCCCGTTAGCCTGGACGCCTACCGACGAGCCGACGAATGGAGTGCCAGGGTGGCCGAGTGGCCCGACAAGCGTGACACGGACGACCGCGGCAGCGGACGCCGGTACGGGCCGCGCGCAGCGCCCACTGGTCCGCCCTCGCCGCAACCGGCCCGCCCGGCCCCGACCGCAGCACACCGCCGTACGCGACCGGCCCCAGCACGGCCCTCGGGACCCACCGCCGGGCGCATCGCCGTGGCTACGGTCTCCGCGCTAGTGCTGCTGCTGACCGGCGCAGCCTGGCGCACGCTGGACACCCTGACCAGCAATCTCGCCACCACCGAGGCACTCGCCGGCAGCGGCGCGAAGGATGGCGCGATCGACATCTTGCTCGTCGGGATGGACAGCCGCGTGGACGCGCAGGGCAAGCCGCTAACGGCCCAGGAGCAGCAGATGCTGCGAGCCGGAGATGTTGCCTCCACCAACACCGACACGATTATCGTGCTCCGCGTGCCCAACAACGGCAGCTCGGCGACGGCGATCTCGATCCCACGGGACTCCTGGGTCAAAGGTCCGGAGGGGATGACCAAGATCAACGGGGTCTACGGCGAGGCCAAGGACGCCGAGAACCAACGCCTGGTGGCGGCGAAGACCGATCCCACCTCGGCTGAACGCCAGTCCACCGAGGCGGGCCGCACCGCCTTGGTGAACACCGTGCAGGACCTCACCGGACTCACCGTCGACCACTACGCTGAGATAGGCCTTCTCGGCTTCGTGCTGATGACCGACGCGGTCGGCGGGGTGCAGGTATGCCTGAAGGCACCCGTGCAGGACTCGTTCTCCGGCGCGGACTTCCCGGCGGGAGAGCAGACGTTGAGCGGCCCGGACGCGTTGAGCTTTGTACGCCAACGCCATGGGCTGCCGCGCGGTGACCTCGACCGCATCGTCCGCCAGCAGGCCTTCATGGCCTCACTCGCCCGCAAGGTGCTGACCGCGGGCACGCTGGCCAACCCCGGCAGGGTGTCCGACCTGTCCACCGCCTTGCAGCGGTCCGTGGTCATCGACTCCGGCTGGAACATCGTGGGCTTCGCCACCCAGCTGCAGGGCCTCGCCGGCGGAGCGGTCCACTTCGAGACCATCCCCGTCGCCAACCCCGACGCCACCAACGACGCCGGCCAGAGCATTGTCGCGCTCGATCCGACTGTCGTGCACCAGTTCATCGCCTCGCTGGTGCAGCCGGCCGGTCCAAGCACGACACCCCCACCCCCACCCCCGTCCGGGCCCGATCCCGCGACGATCACGGTCAACGTGTCCAACGCCACCACCACCGGTGGACTCGCGGCGCAGGTCTCCGGCGCGCTGACCAAAGCCGGCTACGCGCCGGGAGCGGTGAGCACGTCCCCGACCGGCAAGCAGCAGGACAGCGTCGTCCGGGCTGCCCGCGCAGATGATCCCGGCGCTGCCAAGGTTGCCAAAGAGCTCGGGGCGTTGCCCGTGCGTGCGGACGCCTCGGTCGCGCCGGGCACCGTCGATGTGGTGCTCGGTAGTTCCTACGCGGGCCCTGGTTCGTCCGCCGTCGCGTCTACCACGGCGAGCAGCACACCGGCAGCCCCGACGCCTGCAGCCCCGCCGATCACCGCGGGCGACGGGGTCCCGTGCATCAACTGAGTCCGCGCTTGGCACGCTGGTCGTCATGAGTCCACCCGAGGCCACCCTCACCGATGCTTTGCTCCGCCCGATTTTGCAAGCAGACGCGGCCGGGCCCCGGATCACCTACTACGACGACGCCACCGGCGAACGGGTAGAAGTCTCCGGCACGACGCTGGCCAACTGGGCGGCCAAGACCGCAAACCTGCTGCGGGACGAGCTGGGCGTGCAGCCGGGCGACCGCGTCGCCGTGCTGCTGCCCGCCCACTGGCAGACGACCGCCGTGCTGCTCGGCGCCTGGTGGTGTGGCGCGGTGGTGACCGACCCCGCCGCACCGTTCGGCGAAGACATCTCCGTCGCGCTGTGCACGCACGACCGGTTGGACGAGGCCAAGCATGCCGGCGAGGTAGCTGTGCTCTCGCTGGATGCGTTCGGACGTAGCGTCGACGGCCTACCCGTGGGTGTCACCGACTACGCAGGCGCGGTACGGGTGCATGGTGACGCGTTCGCGCCTACGTCCTTGCCGGAGACCGCGCCTGCACTGGCGGCCCGCAGTGTGGGCGAGGTACTCCAAGCTGCCAGCGCTTCGGCCGCGGGACAGGGCTTCACCGCGCAGGACCGGGTGCTGTCCAGCGCGTCGTGGTCGACGGCCGCCGAGCTGGTGGACGGGTTGCTCGCGGTGCTGGCGGCCGGCGCGTCGCTGGTGCAGGTGTCCAACCCCGACGAATCCATGCTGACCCACCGCGTGGAGGTCGAGCGCGTCACTCGCGTCCGCTGAGCCCCGCCTAGGTTGGGCGAACGCCGCTTTCGCACAACTATCTCGGGTGAATGCGGCATTCGCACAGCATCCGCTGCTGAAGGAGCATCCGTGACCGACGTCCAGTCCCCCACCCTGCCGTCGCTGCCACCGCCGTGGCACACACCCGGGCGAGAGGCGTTGCAGCAACAGGCGCGTGCCTTCGCGCGCGAGGAGGTGCTGCCGGTGGCCAATGAGCTGGACCCGGTCAAGGGCGTCATTCCGCAACACCTGCTGGAGCGGATCGGTGAGCTCGGCTACTTCGGCATCACCATCGACCGCGCGCACGGTGGCCTCGGCCTCGGCGCGTTCGAGTACTGCATGGTCGCCGAGGAGCTGGCCCGCGCCTGGATGAGCGTGGCCAGCATCATCGCCCGGGCGCAGGGCCTGGGCACCGGCTTGGCCGACGCAGGCGAACGGGAGCGCCTGCTGCGCCTGTCGGCCAAGGGTGCGTGGATCGGCGCCATCGCACTGTCCGAACCGGATGCCGGCTCCGATCTGGCCAGTGTGCAGACCCGCGCCGTCCGCGAGGGCGACGGATGGGTGGTGACCGGCCAGAAGCGCTGGTGCGGCAACGCCAAGGCCGCGGACTTCATTCAGCTGCTGGTCCGCACCCGTGAGCCCGAGGACGGCGAGTCACGCTCCGCCGGGCTGGAGACGCTGCTGCTGCGCAAGCCGCGCGGCGAGTTCGTGCCCGGGCTCTCCGGCACGCCCATTGACAAGATCGGCTACCACGGCTTCCTCACCTGGGACCTGGACCTCGACGGCGTCCACATCCCGGCCGACAGCGTGGTCACCTCGTCGCGCGAGCAGGAAGGCGGCTTCAGCGGTGTCGGCGCCTGGCTGGACGTCGCCCGAGTGCACACCGCGGCCCGTGCCGTGGGCGTTGCCCAGGCCGCGGTGGAGGACTGCACCCTGTACCTGCAGGAACGCGAGCAGTTCGGCCACCCGATCGGCGATTTTCAGGCGCTGCGCTTCGCCCTGGCCGACATGGCCTCGGAGGTGGAGCAGTCCCGGGCGCTCTACCGCCAGGTCGCGCACCTGTTGGACGAAGGCATCGAGTGCACCCGGCAGGCGGCGATGGCCAAGCTCCGCGCCAGCGAGATGGCCGCCGTCGTCACCACCCAGGCCATGCAGCTGCACGGGGGCAACGGCTACACCACCGAACGCCAGGTGGAGCGGCACTGGCGCGACGCCCGCCTGACCACCATCTTCGAGGGCACCAGCGAGATCCAGCGCAAGATCATCTCCGACTCGATGCTCCCCCGCCCGACCTAGGCGACGATCGCCTGGTGCACCAACTGGCGCAGCTGGGTGCGGATCGGGTAGCGCGAGGACGGCAGCAGCTGGGTGAAGAACAGCACGCAGAGGTCCTCCACCGGGTCCACCCAGAACGCCGTGGACGCCGCACCGCCCCAACCGAAGTCGCCGATCGAGCCGATGACCTTGCTCCGCACCGGTTCCGTGGTCACGCTGAACCCGAGCCCGAAGCCGACCCCGGCGTAGGCCACCTCGGAGAACTGACCGCTGCCGAAGGATGCCAGATCGTGCCCACCGGGCAGGTGGTTGCGGGTGGCGTAGGCCAGGGTTCGGGGACCCAGCACGCGGACTCCGTCGTACTCACCGCCGCGACGCAGCATCTCGGCGAACCGCAAGTAGTCCGAGGCGGTGGACACCAAGCCGCCTCCGCCGGAAAGCATCGCCGGTGCCCGCAGCGCCGCCAGACCGACGGAGTCCAGCCGCGTCGCGGCACCGGTTTCCGGGTGCGGGGTGTACAGCGCGCCGAGGCGTCCGGCCTCGGGCTGATCAACCCACCAGCGGGTGTCGGTCATGCCCAACGGCGCGAGCACCCGCTCGGTGAGCACCGCGTCCAATGGCTTGCCCGCCAGCACTTCCAGCACCCGACCGAGCACATCGGTGGCCACCGAGTACGCCCACTGCGTCCCCGGCTGGAACAACAGGGGCAGCTGCGCCCATTCGTCGGCACAGGCGGCGAGGTCGCGGCCGCCGGCGTTGCCGAAGTCGAAGCCGTGCGCGCGGTACAGCGCATCCACCGGGTGCGTGTTCATGAAGCCGTACGTCAACCCCGAAGTGTGACTGAGCAGGTGCCACATCCGGATCGGTTCCACCGCAGGTACGGTCTGCGGTGCCTGCGGCGTACCCCCGGACCACACCCGGACGTCGGCGAAGGCCGGAAGGTACTTGCTCACCGGATCGGTCAGCTCGAACGCGCCCTCCTCCATTAGGGACAGTGCCGCGACCGTGGTGATCGGCTTGGTCATCGAATAGATCCGCCACAGCGTGTCCTGCTCCACCGCCAATCCCGCCTCGCGGTCCCGGTGCCCACACGTGGCGGTGTAGGCAAGCCTGCCGTGGCGGGCAACTGCGACCTGCCAGCCGGCGAGCACGTCATTCTCGACGTAGGTGGCGAGATGACGCTCGATCCGCTGCAACCGCCGCGGGTCCAGGCCGAGCTCGGCGGGGTCGGCGGTGGGATCAAGCATGCGTGCCTCCTGGGACATAGGGATGGTCTCTACCGTTCCTACCTGCACTCTCAACCGATTGACAGGTAATGCTCAGGACGCACTCAGCAGTTTCGGCAAACATCGAGCCGTGGAGCTTCAACGCTTTCCGTGCTCGAGTTCGCGTAGCGCGTCCTGGGCTCGTTCCAGCTCGGCGCTTAGCTCGGCCACCCGGGCGGCCGCGGCCCGCTTGGCGTGGTCGCGCACCGCACCGACAGCGCTGAGCGCCGTCGTATCACCGAGTTCGGCGACCGCCTTGACCACCGCATCGACCGACACCCGGGCAGCCGGTCCCACCTTGTTCGTTCCGTGGGCACTCTGCACCGTCCAGGTGCCGTTGGCGTGGCCGTTGATGGTCACCGAGACCCGGGTGGCGGCGGGCCCGTGCCCCGCAGCCTTGAGGACGGCTGGCGCGGCCTTGCGGGCTCGTGGCCGGCGAGGTGGAGCTGGTGCGGCGGCGGCGCGCACTGCTGCCCCGCGGCTGCTGTACAGCTCGCTCGCCTCGAAGGGGACGTCGTCGCCGACGCCCTTAGGGCGGACGGTGACCGTGCTGCCCTGCACCGCGATGACCTGCGCCGAGCTCGCAGCGTCGATGCCCAGGCTGGGCACGGCGTCGCGCAGGTAGACCCGCGGACGCTTGCCCGCCTCCATCGCCGCGCACAGCCGCACCAAGTCGTCCTCGCTCAGGCTGACATCGTCGTGGGGCGGCACCTCTTCATAATTCACCCCCGGCTACTCGCCTTCCAGCTCACCCTCCACCTGCAGGTAGACTTCTTTGAGCGCGACGAGGGTTTTGGGGTCTGGCTGCGCCCACAGGTCCCGCTCGGCGGCCTCCAGCAGGCGCTCGGTGATGCCGCGCAGCGCCCACGGGTTGGATGCGGTCATGAACTTCTGGTTCGTCTCGTCCAGGACGTAGGTCTCGGCCAGCTTTTCATACATCCAGTCCGCGATCACCCCGGTGGTGGCGTCGTAGCCGAACAGGTAGTCCACCGTGGCCGCGAGCTCGAAGGCCCCCTTGTAGCCGTGGCGGCGCATGGCCTCGACCCAGCGGGGGTTGACCACCCGGGCGCGGAACACCCGGGACGTCTCCTCCACGAGCGACCGCGTGTGCACCGCCTCCGGTCGGGTGCTATCGCCGATGTAGGCAGCAGGTGCGGTGCCGGTGAGTGCACGGACGGTCGCGATCATGCCCCCGTGATACTGGAAGTAGTCGTCGGAGTCGGCGATGTCGTGCTCACGGGTGTCGATGTTCTTGGCGGCCACGTTGATCCGCCGGTAGTTGGTCTCCATCTCTCCGCGGGCTTGGACGCCGTCCAGCCCGCGGCCGTAGGCGTAGCCGCCCCACACGGAGTAGACCTCGGCCAGATCGGCGTCGTCACGCCAGTTGCGGCTGTCGATCAGCGCGAGCAGTCCGGCGCCGTAGGAGCCGGGCTTGGAGCCGAACACCCGGGTGGTGGCGCGGCGTTCGTCACCGTGCTCGGCGAGGTCTTTTTGGGCGTGGGCCCGGACGTAGTTGTCCGTACCGGACTCCGCGAGGCTCGCGGCGAGACGGACGGCGTCGTCCAGCATGGTTACCACGTGCGGGAACGCGTCGCGAAAGAAGCCGCTGATCCGTATGGTGACGTCGATCCGGGGGCGGCCCAACTCCTCCAGCCCGATCGGCTCCAACCGGGTCACCCGCCGGGACGCCTCATCCCACACCGGTGAGATCCCCAGCAGGGCAAGCACTTCGGCGATGTCATCCCCGGAGGTGCGCATGGCGGATGTGCCCCAGATAGACAGGCCAACTGAGCGCGGCCAGTCGCCGTTATCGGTGCGGTAGCGCTGCAGTAGTGAGTCGGCCATCAGCTTGCCGGTGTCCCAGGCGAGCTTGCTGGGCACTGCTTTGGGGTCGACGGAGTAGAAGTTGCGACCGGTAGGCAGCACGTTCACCAGTCCGCGCAGCGGTGAGCCGCTGGGTCCGGCGGGGACGTAGCCGCCGTCCAACGCGTGCAGCACCATGTCCAGCTCGTCGGTGGTCTTGTCCAACCGCGGGACGACCTCGGTGGCTGCGAACTCCAGCACCTTCCTGACCTGCTCATCTGATCGGTTCAGGACACTACGGACGACAGTGCCGGTCTGCGCCGTGTCCCAACCCGCTTGCTCCATACCGTCGACCAGCGCGTGCGCGAGGGCTTCCACCTCGTCCACCCGCGCGCTCGCCTCGCTGCCGTCTTCGTTGAGTCCCAACGCTTCCCGCAGACCCGGCAGGCTCTGCTCGCCGCCCCACATCTGCCGCGCCCGCAGCACCGCCAGCACCAGGTTCGTCCGCGCCTCGCCTTCCGGAGGCGCGCCGAGTATGTGCAGGCCGTCCCGGATCTGCACGTCCTTGACCTCGCAGAGCCAGCCGTCGACGTGCAGCAGGAAGTCGTCGAACTCCGCTTCGTGCGGCCGCTCGGATAGGCCCAGGTCGTGGTCGAGCTTCGCGGCCTGCATCAGCGTCCAGATCTGCTGGCGGATGGCTGGCAGCTTCGCCGGGTCGAGCGCGGAGATGCTGGCGTGCTCGTCGAGCAGCTGCTCCAACCGCGCGATGTCGCCGTAGCTCTCCGCGCGGGCCATCGGCGGGATGAGGTGATCCACCAGGGTGGCGTGCGCGCGGCGCTTGGCCTGGGTGCCCTCGCCGGGATCGTTGACCAGGAACGGGTAGATCAGCGGCAGGTTGCCGAGTGCGGCGTCGGTGCCGCAGGAGGCGGACATGCCGAGCGTCTTGCCGGGCAGCCACTCCAGGTTGCCGTGCTTGCCCAGGTGCACCACGGCGTCCGCGCCGAACTCCTCGGCAAGCCATCGGTAGGCGGCCAGGTAGTGATGGCTCGGTGGCAGGTTCGGATCGTGGTAGATCGCTATCGGGTTCTCGCCGAAGCCTCTGGGCGGCTGCACCATCAGCACCACGTTGCCGGACTGGATGGCCGCGATGACGATCTCGCCGTCGGGGTTGTTGCTCCGGTCCACGTACAGCTCACCGGGCGGCGGACCCCAGTGCTGGGTCATCGCTTCCCGGAGGTCCGCGGGCAGGGTATCGAAGAACGCTTGGTAGCTCGCCGCCGAGATGCGGATCGGGTTGTCCCGCAGTGCTTGTTCGGTCAACCAGTCCGGATCCTGCCCACCCGCGGTGATGAGCGCATGGATCAATGCATCACCGTCCTGGGCGGCGACGCCGGGCAGCCCGTCGTCGGGGCCGATGTCGTAGCCTTCCTGCTGCATCCGTCGCAGCAGTCGGACCGCGCTTGCGGGGGTGTCCAGGCCGACCGCGTTACCGATGCGCGCGTGCTTGGTGGGGTACGCCGAGAGCATCAGCACCACGCGACGCTGCGCTGCGGGCAGATGGCGCAGCCGGGCGTGGCGCACCGCGATGCCGGCCACCCGCGCGGCGCGTTCGGGGTCGGCGACGTAGGCGGTCAGCCCGTCGGCGTCGACCTCCTTGAACGAGAACGGCACGGTAATGATGCGCCCGTCGAACTCGGGCACCGCGACCTGGGTGGCCACGTCCAGCGGGGACATGCCGTCATCGCCGGCCGCCCAGGTCGCGCGGCTACCGGTCAGGCACAGCCCCTGCAGGATCGGCACATCCAACGCCGCCAGCGCGGCCACGTCCCAGGCGCCGTCGTCACCACCGGCCGATGCGCTGGAGGGCAGGGTCCCGCCCGCAGCGAGGACTGTGGTGATCAGCGCGTCGGCTTGCTTGAGGGTCTCCAGTAGCTCGGGTTCGGCGGTCCGCAGCGAGGCGCAGAACACCGGGAGCGCGCGCCCACCCGCGCTTTCGATTGCTGTGCAGAGGGATTCGATGTAGGCCGTATTACCGGCCAGGTGCTGCGCCCGGTAGTAGAGCACGCCCACCACGGGGCCACTTGCGCTACTGCTTCGTTCCAGCACACCCCAGGTGGGTGTGGCCACTGGCTCCGCGAACCCATAGCCGGTGAGCAGCAAGGTGTCGGAGAGGAAGTTGAACAGCTGCCCGAGGTTTTCCGCCCCGCCCTGGGACAGGTACGCGTGCGCCTGCGCGACCACGCCGCCGGGCGCGCGGGACAGCTCCATCAGCTCGGCGTCCGGCGCTTGCTCGCCGCCGAGCACCACGACGGGCAGCCCGGCCGCCAGCACGGTGTCCAGTCCGTCCTCCCAGGCGCGGCGCCCGCCGAGGATGCGTACGACCACCACGTGAGCGCCGTCCAGCAGGGCCGGCACGGCGTCGAGCTCGGTGCGGGCTGGGTTGGCCAGGCGGTAGTCCGCGCCGCTGGAACGGGCGCTGGTCAAGTCGGTGTCGGAGGTGGACAGCAGCAGGATCATCGGTGCCTTCCCTCGGGGTCCGCGCCCCGGGTCGTCGTGCGGGGGTGGCCGTGGCGGCGCACCGCACGTCAGGCGCGAGTGTCTGGCTGTGACAGTGGCGGGACCGCGCCGGGGTTGCACCGGCTTCCTCCTGCGCTGACGTGGTTCGCTGATCGTACCGGCCCGCGAAATCGGGGCGTTTTCGTCGGGCTTGGCACGTAGTCTGCGCCCCGATCTCCAGGGGGGCGGGCGCGTACGCTCGCCACCGTGCCCACTCGCGCCGGTGTCGATGCGTGTCCTGGCGTCGCGCAGGTCCACCAGGCGGCCGACGGTGGCTTGGCTCGCGTGCGGATGCCCGGCGGGGTGCTGACGGCGGAGCAGCTGCGGGCCCTCGCGCAGGCGGCGCAGGACCTCGGCGACGGGTTTCTCGAGCTCACCTCGCGGGGCAACGTGCAGCTGCGCGGTGTCAGCGATACCGCGGGGCTCGGGCAGCGGCTGGATGATGCGGGATTGCTGCCCTCGCGCAGCCACGAACGGGTGCGCAACATCCTAAGTTCACCGCTGTCCGGGCGCCGCGGCGGTGTGGCCGATATGCGCTCTTTCGCAGCGGAATTCGACCGGCTGCTGTGCGCCGATCCCGAGCTCGAACAGCTATCCGGTCGGTTTCTGGCGACATTCGACGACGGCAGCGGTGATGTCTCCGGCTTCGGCGGCGACGTGGGCGTCCACGCCGTGTGCAGCGGGCGGATGGCACTGATCCTGGCTGGCACCGACAGCGGGCTCCGGGTACCGAAAGACGCCGCGGTCGGCGTGCTGCTGCACGCTGCACGGACCTTTCAGCGGATTCGCGGAGAGCACTGGAGGCTGGCGGAGGTCCCCCGTGGCGCGCAGCAGGTCCTCGCCACGCTGACCGGTTCCACCGCCGAGGCCCTGGCCATCGCGCCCCGCCAACTCGGACCGATCGGCTGGATCGATCAGCGCGACGGCGACGTGGCCCTGGCTGCGACCGTGCCGCTGGGACGCCTGTCCACCCAGCAGGCCACGCTCCTGGCGGTGGTCGACGCCCCGCTGGTGGTGACCCCGTGGCGGTCGGTGATCGTTTGCGATCTGCCCGAGGACGTGGCCGAGCACCTGGTGGGGATGTTGGCCGCGCGCGGTCTGGTGTTCGACGAGTCTTCGCCCTGGGTGCGGGTGAGCGCGTGCGCGGGAGCCCCGGGATGCGCCAAGTCGTTGGCCGATGTGCGTACCGACCTGACGGCGGCCGTGCACAACAACCGACTACCCGTGGGCGGACAACAGCATTGGGTGGGCTGCGAGCGACGGTGCGGCCGTCCGGTCGGCGTGGTCACCGACGTGGTCGCCACCACCGAGGGCTACCGCGTCGACCAACCAATGCTGTAGGCGGTCACTGGTTGCCGTCGCGGATCAGCGTCCCCGTCGGATTTCTGGGCGTGTACCTGCTAGTGGCACCGTAACCCAGGTGCCGTTGATCGAGCACGGTCAGCACGATGGCGGCGTCCGGCGTGCACGGAGAGCCGGGGGTGCGCTCGGTCAGCTGAATCATGGTCTCCGTGCGCCCCTGCTGGGTCCACGTGCCGGGACAGCTCAGTCCGTTCGAGTAGATAGCCTGTCCCGAAAGCTTTCCTGCCGTGTCGCTCAGTTGCACATCGACGTCGTACTCGTGGTAGTCCCCCAGGATGTGACCGTGCCAACTACCGGTGAGGCCCGTGCCGCGAGCACCGGACACGCTGCCGCCCCCCGGTATCGCCGTGCCGTCGATCGCCGTCGTGCACGCCGACAATCCGAGCGCGAGGACCGTCACCCCGAGCGCCACCCGCTCATCACCACCCCCAGTCAGCGTCGACTCTAGTGGCGCAGGAGCGCACCGGCGCCGTCCCCTATCGTTGCGCGCATGATCGACCATATTCGCGACGGTGCGGAGATCTACCGCCAATCCTTCGCCACCATCCGCGCCGAGGCGAACCTCAGCATCCTTCCCGATGACGTCGCCTACGTGGCGGTGCGGATGATTCACGCCTGCGGCATGGTCGATCTCGTCGAGGATCTCGGGTACACCCGGAACGTCGTGCGCGCGGCGCGCACCGCCATGCACCACGGTGCCACGGTGTTGTGCGACACCAACATGGTGGCCACGGGGGTCACCCGCAATCGCCTGCCCGCCGACAACCGAGTGCTGTGCACCCTCACCGACCCGCGGGTTCCGGAGTTGGCCACGAAGCTCGGCACCACCCGGACGGCAGCGGCGATGGAGCTGTGGGCCGAGCACCTCGAGGGCGCCGTGGTCGCGATCGGCAATGCCCCCACGGCGCTGTTCCGTTTGCTGGAGTTGATCGATGCCGGCGCCCCGCGGCCGGCCGCGGTGCTCGGCATCCCCGTCGGGTTCATCGGCGCTGCGGAATCCAAGCAGGCGTTGGTGGAGCACCCGAGCAGGCTGGACTACCTGGTGGTGCACGGTCGCCGCGGCGGCAGCGCCATTGTGTCCGGGGCCATCAACGCGATTGCGAGCGAACAAGAATGACCGGTCGACTATGGGGTGTGGGGCTCGGCCCCGGTGATCCGGAGTTGGTGACCATCAAGGCGGCCAGAATCATCTCCATGGCTCATGTCGTGGCGTTCCACAGTGCCAGGCACGGGCGCAGCATCGCCCGCTCGATCGCGCAGCCGTATCTGCGCAACGGGCAGCTCGAGGAAGCGCTGGTCTACCCGGTGACTACCGAGGACACCGACCATCCGGGCGGCTACCAGGGCGCCATCGACGAGTTCTACACCGAGTGCGCCGAACGTCTCGCCGCACACTTGGACGCCGGACGTGATGTGGTGGTGCTGGCCGAGGGCGACCCGTTCTTCTACGGCTCCTACATGCACATGCACAAGCGCCTCGCCCACCGCTACCGCACCGAGGTGGTGCCCGGCGTGACCTCGGTCAGTGGGGCCGCGGCCGCGTTGGGCGTGCCACTGGTCGAGCGCGATGAGGTGCTCACCATCATGCCGGGCACCCTCGCACCCGAGGTGCTCGCCGACCGGCTCACGCACACTGACGCAGCGGTAATCATGAAGCTCGGCCGGACGTTCAGCGATGTGCGCCAAGCCCTCTCCGACGCGGGAAGGCTGCCGGAGGCGTGGTACGCCGAACGGGTCAGCACCGTCGACCAGCGCGTTGCCCCGCTCGCCGACGTCGACCCGGACGAAGTGCCGTACTTCTCGCTGGCGATGGTGCCCAGCCCGGTGAACAATCCCGCTCGCCGCGCCCACGGTGACACGCCCAGCGACGCGCCCGGCGAGGTGGTCGTCGTGGGTCTGGGACCTGCGGGGCCGAGGTGGTTGACCCCCGAGGTCCGCGACGAGTTGGCCCGGGCCACCGACCTCGTCGGTTACGTCACCTACCTCAACCGCCTGCCGACGCTGCCCCATCAGCGGCGGCACGCCTCGGACAACAAGGTGGAGTCCGAGCGCGCGGCGTTCGCGCTCGACCTGGCCAGGCGCGGCGGCCGCGTGGTGGTGGTGTCTTCCGGCGACCCCGGAGTCTTTGCGATGGGCAGCGCTGTGCTCGAGGTTGCCTGCGAGCCGCAGTTCGCCGACGTCACCGTGCGGGTGCTGCCGGGACTGACCGCCGCGCAGGCCGTGGCCAGTCGGGTGGGTGCCCCCCTGGGCCACGACTACTGCGTGCTGTCGCTGTCCGACCGCCTCAAGCCGTGGGACATTATCGCCGCCCGCATCAGCGCGGTGGCGGCGGCCGATTTGGTTCTCGCGGTGTACAACCCGGCGTCGAAGAGCCGCACCTGGCAGGTGGCGGCGGCGCGCGACCTGCTTCTGGAGCACCGCGCGCCGGACACACCCGTCATTATCGGGCGCGACGTCGGTGGCCCCCAGGAGGAGGTCCGCGTCGCGACCTTGGCGACGTTCGACCCGTCGAGCATCGACATGCGCTGCCTCCTGCTGGTCGGATCCTCCACCACCCGAACGGTGCGGCGCGGCGCCGGGGCCCAGGTCGTCTTCACCCCCCGCCGCTACCCCGGCTGAACCGTGCCCTACGGGTGGAGTAGAGCGCCAACGGGAAGGTGAGCGCAATCACCCCCGCGCACCCCGCGAGCGTCCCGGGGAATCCGATCACGCTCGCACTGATCGCACCGACAATCAAGGCACCGAGACCGGTCCCCGCGTCGTAGCCCGCGTTCCATACCGCACTCGCGGCGGACTCCCGCCCGGGGCCGGCGCGCGCGAAGGCATTGACCAGACTGAGGTTCTGCACTGCTCCTTGTCCGGCCCCGAACATGGCCATCGCTACCAGCACCACCAGCGCGGGGCCAGCGCCGTCGCCGAGGAGCAGGCCGAGAGCGAGCACGCCGACGCCGAGCACCGTCAACAACACCGAGCTCGGTAGCCACCAGACGCTGGGCACCCGATCGGCCAGCGCGCCTGCCTGCCATCGGGTCCATGCGGTGGTGATGCCGAGCACCAGCAACGCGACGGTCGCCAGCTGTCCGCTGGGACGCTCGATCGGCAGGACGGTCAACACCCCGCCCACCGCCACAGTGACGGCCAGCAGCACGATCGCCGGGCTGAGCACAGCGAGCACCGCGCGGTGTGCGCCTTCCGCGTGGGGCACCCCGGCAGGTGTCGGGGCGGGCGGTTTGAGGCGCAGCGCGAGCGGAATTCCCAGCACCGGCGCCCCGGCCAGCACCGCCGCCCATCCGAACAATCCAACGTGCAACAGTGCGACACCCGCAGGTACGGCCAGCAGGTTCGGCACCGCCAGTGCCAGGCCGTAGAGGCCTACGGATTCTCCCTGGCGGCCGGGCGGGGCCAGGGAGAACGTCAGCAAGGTGCCGACCACGGTGAGAATGGCGAAGCCGACGCCTCGGACCAGCGACAGCGCCAGCAGCCACCGCAAGTCCTGGCTCACCGCGTACAGCGGCGCCGGAGCACCCAGCGCCAGCAGCCCCAAGGCGAAAACCCGTCCGGCGCCGAGCCGTGCCACCAGCGCGGGAACGACCAGCTGAACCAGCACCGTGACCAGCAGCAGCGCGGTGGTGACCAAGCCCGCCGCTCCCACACCTGCGCCGCCGTCCACCGCCCACGACGGCAGCGACGCGAGGGTGAGGTCGAAGCTGCTGAACCCCAACACGCTGATGGCCAACAGCGACCGAATGGCGGGGTTGCGCCACAACGGAATGCGCTCAGTCGCCATCGTGGCGCCGGTCCTTCATCACGCGCACCCGTCGAGCCACGCGAGCGCCCCGGCGACATCGGGAACCTCCGGCACCGCCGGGCGCGGCGGACGCTGCACCATCACCACCGCAATACCCAAGGCCCGCGCCGCAATCAGCTTGGCCGTCGTCATCGTCCCACCACTGTTCTTGGTCACCAGCACGTCGATGCGGTGCTTTTTCAGGAGTTCCTGTTCGCCCTGCACTGTGAACGGGCCACGGTCGAGGATCAGCTGTGCTGCCTGTGGCAGTGGCACTTGCGGCGGATCGACCGTACGGACCAGGCACCACAGCCCTAGCTCGGCGAAGGCGGCAAGACCCTGGCGCCCGGTGGTGAGAAAGGCCCGCGTGCCTAGCCGTGGCACCATTGCCGCGGCGTCGCCCAGCGAGAAGGCCTCATGCCACCGGTCACCCTCCGTGGGAATCCACTGTGGACGACGGAGGGCCAACAGCGACACTCCCGCTGCGGCACACGCCTGCGCCGCGTTGGCCGAGATCGTGGCCGCGAAGGGATGCGTGGCGTCGACGACGGCGTGCACGCGTTCCGCGCGCAGCCAGGCGGCCAGGCCGTCTACACCACCGAAGCCGCCGACGCGGACCTCTCCGGCGGGCAGTGCGGGGTTGCGGACCCGACCGGCGAGCGAGGACACCACCCGACACCCGGTTCGGCGGTGCAGAGCGGCGGCCAGCTCGCGCGCCTCCCCGGTGCCGCCGAGGACCAACACGCACCGCGACATCACCCGGTGCACCCGGGCCGAGCACGAGAAGGCAAAGTTGACCTGTGGCCAGGACCCAACAGCAGGCGAGCAGCGCGCTGCGCCCGGGGTGGACGACGGGCGCGTGTGCGACTGCCGCCACCAAGGCCGCCTACACCGCACTGCTCACCGGCGAGTTCCCCGATCCGGTGTCGATCACGCTGCCCAAGGGCCAGACCCCGGCTTTTGCCCTCACCGCGGAGTCGCTGAGCCGGACACAGGCCAGCGCATCTGTGACCAAGGACGCCGGCGACGACCCCGACGTCACCCACGGCGCGGTGATCACCGCGACAGTCCGCGAGGAGCCTTCGGGGGTGCGGTTCATGGCCGGCCCAGGGGTGGGCACCGTGACCAAACCCGGCCTGCCGCTTGCCGTTGGCGAGCCGGCGATCAACCCCGTGCCCCGGCAGATGATGCAGCAGGTCATTGCTGAGGTCGCCGAAGAGCACGGTGGCACCGGGAGCGTCGTCGTGGAGATCTCCGTGGCCGACGGCGCCGAGATCGCCACGCACACCTGGAATCCCCGCCTGGGCATCCTCGGCGGCCTGTCGATCCTGGGGACCACCGGCATCGTGATCCCCTACTCGTGCTCGTCCTGGATCGACAGCATCCGCCGCGGGATCGACGTGGCGCGCGCGGCCGGGCACACCCACGTCGCCGGGTGCACCGGTGCCACCTCGGAGCGGGTGGTCAGCGAGCTGTACGGGCTGCCCGATGATGCGCTGCTGGACATGGGCGACTTCGCCGGCGCCGTGCTCAAGTACCTGCGTCGCCACCCCGTACCGCACCTCACCATCGCCGGAGGCATCGGCAAGCTGTCCAAGCTCGCCGACGGGCACCTCGACCTGCATTCGGGGCGCTCGCAGATCAACCGACAACTCCTCGCCGAACTCACCGTTGCCGCAGGCGGCACCGAGGCTCTCGCCGCCCAGGTGCTTGCGGCCAACAGTGCCCTGCACGCGCTGCAACTGTGTCAGGAACACGGCCTGGTCCTCGGCGACGTGGTGGCCGCGCGGGCGCGTATCGCGGCCTTGCAGGTGCTGCGTGGCGCGGAGCTGGAGATCGGGGTGGACGTGGTGGTCATCGACCGGAGTGGCACGATCGTCGGGCGCGGTTAGCTGCGCATCACTCAACGGCACGGCGCTCAGCTCCGGCTGCGTGCGTCGGAGTACAGATGACTGTCCGGAAACTGCTCCGCCGCAAGCACTTTTCCCACCACCACCACTGCGGTCCGGCGGATCCCTGCCGTGTGCACCTGCTCGGCGATGTCGGCCAGCGTCCCCCGCAGCACCACCTCGTCGGAGCGGCTGGCGCGGGCCACCACCGCAACCGGGCAGTCGGTTCCGTAATGCGGGCTCAGCTCGGCAACCAGTGCGTCGATGCGCTGCACGGCAAGGTGCAGCACCATGGTCGCCTGGCTCACCCCCAGGGTCGCCAGGTCTTCACCGTCGGGCATCGGGGTGGCCTGCGCGGAGGTGCGGGTGAGGATGACGGTCTGCCCGACCCCGGGCACGGTCAGCTCCCGGCGCAGCGCCGCCGCGGCGGCGGCAAAGGCAGGCACTCCCGGGGTGATGTCCCAGGGCACGCCGAGGGCGTCGAGACGGCGGGTCTGCTCGGCCACAGCGCTGAACACCGAGGGGTCCCCCGAGTGCAGCCTGGCGATGTCCCGGCCCTGTCCGTGATGCTCCACCATGGACGCGATGATCTGCTCGAGCGTCATCTCGGCGGTGTCCAGCCGCGTCGCTCCGACCGGACAGTGCCCCAACAGTTCTTGGGGCACAAGACTTCCCGCGTAGAGGCACACCGGGGCCGCCGCGATGAGGGCCTGCCCGCGGACGGTGATCAGGTCGGCGGCTCCGGGGCCGGCGCCGATGAAGTGCACGGTCATGGCTTCGTCCCCGTCCACTGGGTCACCGGCATGTGCGCGCGCCAGCCGGTGAAGCTGCCCAGCGGTGCGGCGTGACTGATCGCGATACGGGTCAGCTCCCCCCCGAATTGCCGGTAGCGCTCGGCGAGCACCGCCTCCAGCTCGAGCGTCACCCCGTTCACCACCATTCGGCCACCGGGCGGCAATGCGTCCCAGCAACTTTCCAATACACCCGGCACACCTGCGCCGCCGCCGACGAACACCGCATCCGGGTCGGGCAAGCCGTCCAGCGCCTGCGGTGCGGTGCCCTGCACGACCCGTAGCTCGGGCACGCCCAGGGCGCTGGCGTTGGCGGCAATACGGTCGGCGCGCGCCGCGTCGCGCTCGATCGCTACCGCGGCGCACGAGGGGTCGGCACGCATCCATTCGATGGCGATGCTGCCCGCGCCGGCACCGACGTCCCAGAGCAGCTGACCGGGCCGCGGCGCGAGGCTGGCCAAGGTGATGGCCCGCACCTCGCGCTTGGTGAGCTGGCCGTCATTGCCGAAGTGCTCGTTGGGCAGTCCTGGGGTGAGTCCTACCGCGGCGTCCACCAGCAGACCCTATCCGCCGCCCGGCTACTCGATCAGCGAGCGGTCCTGCTCGTCCACCAGCTCGGCGTACTCGGGATGCTTGCGGATGTAGCCGGCGATGTAGTCGCACTTCGGAGTGACGTACAGCGATCGCTGCCGCGCCGCGTCCAGGGCCGCGCGGGCGAGCTGTCCCGCGATGCCCTGGCCCTGGTACTCGTCGTCAACCTCGGTGTGCGCGAACACCATGCGTTGTTCGCTCAACCGGTACTGCGCAAACCCGGCGAGCTTGCCATCCACGGTGATCTCGAACCGGGAGTTTTCGGGTGCGTCCGCAACATCGACGGCGCCGTTGCTCTGCATGCTCATCTGCACTCCTGGAGAATCGACGGGGACATGTGCTGCACGCTGCACCGTTATGCGTCGTTGGGCAAACCGGTGCGGCTCGATCTGGCAGGCTGCTGGACGTGCAGATCGTTCAGGCAACGCCCCGGGACGCGGCCGCCGTCGCCCAACTCGCCGCCACCACGTTCCCGCTGGCCTGCCCCCCGGACGATCCGCAGGAAGACATCAACGCCTTCATCGCCAGTGAGCTCGCCACAGACCGTTTTGCCTTGCATCTCACCCAGCCAACCGCACCGTGTTGATCGCCACCGACGACGACCGCCTGCTGGGTTATGTGCTGGTGGTGCACGAGCCGCCGACAGACCCAGAGGTCCGCGCGGCTCTCCACGCGGCACCGACCGCCGAGCTGAGCAAATGCTACGTACGCGCTGAGTGGCACGGCCGGGGAATTGCACCGCAGCTCCTCACGGCAGCCGCGGAGCATGCCGCCGCCAGAGGTGCTCGCACCCTGTGGCTGGGGGTCTCCTCGGTCAATGGGCGCGCCCAGCGCTTCTACGGGAAGAACGGCTTCAGACCCGTCGGCCACAAGGACTTTCGGGTGGGCAGCCAGCAGTACCGCGACGTGGTGCTGGAACGGTCCCTCGATGTATGACTTCTGCGTCATCGGTGGTGGCATCGTGGGCTTGGCGACGGCCATGAGCTTGCTGGAGCGGCGCCCGGACGCCAGCGTGGTGGTGCTGGAGAAGGAGCACGGCCTCGCCCACCACCAAAGCGGACACAACAGCGGCGTCATCCACTCCGGGATCTACTACGAGCCGGGCTCACTCAAGGCCACGCTCTGCCGCGCAGGCGCCCAAGCCACCAAAGACTTCTGCGCCGCCCACGACATCCCGATCCGCCAACTGGGCAAGCTCCTCGTCGCCACCAACGCCCGCGAGCTCGGCCGCCTGGAGGGGCTCGTCGAACGAGCCGCGCGTAACACCGTCATCGCGCACCCACTGAACCGCGACGAGTTGCGCGAGCGGGAGCCCGCCGTCACCGGACTCGGGGCGTTACTGGTGCCCGCGACGTCCAGCGTCGACTACCGCAAGATCTGCACGGCGATGCAGCAGGAGGTGCGCAGCGCCGGTGGTCGCGTGGAACTGGGCGTTGCGGTCACCGCGATCACCGAAACTGCCGCGGAGGTGGTGGTCGGCGCCGACCACCGCGCCTGGGTGGCCCGTCGGCTCATCGTCTGCGGCGGTCTACAGGCCGACCGACTCGCGCGCCTGGCCGGCATCGACACCGCGGTCCGCATCGTGCCCTTCCGCGGCGAGTACTACCAGCTGCCCGCACAGCGTCGAGACCTGGTGGACCACCTGATCTACCCGATCCCCGACCCGGCGCTGCCCTTCCTCGGGGTGCACCTCACCCCGATGGTGGACGGCCGGGTGACCGTGGGACCCAACGCCGTGCTCGGACTCTCCAGGGAGGGCTACCGCAAGGGTTCGGTGAACGCCGCCGACGTCCGCGACATCGTCACCTTTGCCGGGTTCTGGTCACTCGCCCGCCAGCACGTCCGCACCGGTGCTCGCGAGCTGCGCAACTCCGCGTTCAAGCGGGGGTTTCTGCACGCGGCACGCACCTACTGCCCGGAGCTGCAGCTGGACGACCTGCAGCCCTTCGAGGCCGGCATCCGGGCCCAGGCGGTCTCCCGCGACGGCACGCTGCTGCACGACTTCGCCGTCGAAAACACCGCGCGCACCTTGCATGTGCTCAACGCGCCCTCCCCGGCAGCGACGGCAGCCATCCCCATCGGCAGGCACATCGCCGAACACGCGCTCAGACAATCAGGTTGAGCAACAGGGCACCGATCAGACCCACCACCGAAATGATGGTCTCCATCACCGACCAGCTGGCCAGCGTCTGCCCGACGCTCATCCCGAAATATTCCTTCACCAACCAGAATCCCGCATCGTTGACGTGGGAGAAGAACAGGGACCCGGCGCCGATGGCCAAGGCCAGCAGCGCGAGCTGATGACTGCCCAGTCCGCCAGCCAGGGGTACGACGATGCCCGCCGCGGTCACCGTCGCAACGGTCGCGGATCCGGTGGCCAAGCGGATCCCGACGGCGATGAGCCAACCCAGCACCAGGACCGGGAAGTGTGAGTTGTTCGCGGCACTGGCCACCACGTCGCCGACTCCCGCGTCCACCAGTGTCTGTTTGAAGCCGCCACCGGCCGCGACGATGAGCAGGATGCCGGCGATGGGGCCGAGCGCGCCACCCACGGACGCGGAGATCTTGTCCCGCCGCAGGCCAGCGCCCACGCCGAGGGTGAACATGGCCACGATGACCCCGAGCAGCAATGCCACCACGGGCTGCCCGATGACGTCGAGCACCGAACGGACACCGTTGTTCTTGTTCAACGTCAGCACGGCGATCGCGTCCGCCAGCATGAGCACGACGGGAGTGAGCATGGTCAACACGGTGGGTAGCAGGCGGGGTCCGCGTCTGCCGGTTCGTCCATGCTCAGCGGTCGCCTGGTCCATGCCCGCCGAGGATGCGGCGCCGGGTCCTCCGCCAGCGCCCGGCTCCCTCGTGGGCGCCAAGGCCATCGGTGTCGGCACGTGTACGTACCGGCCGATGACGCTGCCGAACAGCGGTCCCGCGATGACGACCGTGGGGACGGCAATGATGATGCCGTACAGCAGGGTGAGCCCCAGATCGGCATGCAGGAAGGTAATCGCCGCAACAGGCCCGGGGTGTGGGGGAACCAGACCGTGCAAGACCGAGAGTCCGGCCAGCGTCGGGATGCCGATCTTGAGCAACGACACACCGCTGCGCCGGGCAACAAGTAGCACGATCGGCACCAGCAGCACCACACCGATCTCGAAAAACAGCGGCAGACCCACCAGCGCCGCCACCGCCACCATCGCCCACGGCAGCATCCGCGGGCTGACGCGCTCGACCACCCGGTTGACGATCAGCTCGGCGCCGCCCGAGTCGGCCAGCAGACCGCCGATCATGGCGCCCAATGCGATGAGCAGTCCCACGCTACCGACGGTGTCGCCGACGCCCTTGACGAAGCTCTTGATCGTCGCGGACACCCCGAAGCCAGCCGTCACCCCCAGCACAGCCGAACCGATGATGAGGGACAGGAACGGGTGCACTTTCAACCAGGTGATCAAGACGATCACCACGCCGATCCCGAAAATCGCCGCGATCACCAGTTGGGTGTGGTTGGCCGACGCGCCCGCCGCCAACGTGGTCACGACCGCCGTCCCGAAGAACCGGCGCCGACGTCGAGCCTGCCGGAGCGGTGCGTACGCAACGCCTCGAGCACTTCTGTGGCGACCTCGTCGGGCGGCGCGTCGCCGGCCACGGTGATCCCCGGTTCGTCTGCACCCAAGGGCTCCAGCGCGGCGAGCTGGCTCTCTAACAACGATGCGGGCATGTAGTGGCCGGTGCGCCGCTGCAGTCGATCGGCGAGGGTCGCCTGCGGCAAGGCCAGGTGGACGAACCATACCGAGCCGTTGTGCTGCCGGAGCAGGTCGCGGTAGGAGCGTTTGAGCGCGGAGCAGGTGACGACGACGCTCTGCCCGGCCTGCTCTTGCCCACCGATCCACTGGGCGACCGCCCGGAGCCACGGCCACCGGTCGTCGTCGTCCAACGGCTGCCCGGAGTGCATCTTGTCCACGTTCGCCTTGGGATGGAAGTCGTCGCCCTCCGCGAACACCCAGCCGGATTGCGCGACCAGCTCGTCGGCGATGGTGGTCTTCCCGCTTCCGGACACCCCCATCACAATCACTGAGCTTGTTGTCGGACGTGTCTGGGTGGACTGCATGGCGACACGATAAGCCCGTACACCCCACCGCGCCCGGTGCCGGGCGGCCGGAAATCGTGACGATTCGGTCTTACTCTCGGACAAGCGCGCTCATGACTCCCCTACCCGGTGCGCGACACCAAATCTGTGTACCGTTTGGTCATGCCGACTCCGCGTCGGCGACGACGGCACGGGAGTCCATCATGGAACTAGCCAATGTGGCGGCACGGGCAGCGGCCAGATCAGTCGCGGCGACTAACGCTGCTGCCGGCGCAGTGACGGGGGCGGTCGTCGGTGGTGTGTACGGGTCGATCAAGGGCGCGGTGACCGGCATCGGCGCCGGCACCCGCAGCGGTGCACATTCCGCGCCTGCCGCCGCGCTGACTCTAGCCGCCGTCGGGGCTGTCGGCCTCGTCGAGTGGCCGGTGGTGCTGGCCGTCGGGAGCACCGGGCTGGTGATGCGGCAGCTCAACTCCGCGGCCAGAACACCGACCAAGGCCGCCATCCACGAGGCCGACGCGCGCACGGCTGCCGGGCGCCGGACCCCTCGCGCCAACGCATCCAGAGCTACCGCATCGAAGTGACCCGGCCCGTCCGACCGCGCTGCCCAGTGGGCCGATCGCTGCAGTGAAGGACATGAGATGACGTGGGGTAGCGCGGCGCGAACGCTGTTCTCCGCCCCCGTCCAGGTAGCCGCCCTGAGCGTTCGGGCCGGCGTCGCGGTGGCCGATAGTGCGCTCAACACCGCGGTGCTCACCGCAGGCGTCGCAATCACCGCGACGGCAGTGGGCGCGCAGGTGGGCGTCGGGTTGGTGTCGCCGGTGACGGCCGCCCCGGTTCGGGCCTCGCGGGCCGCCCTGCGCACCACCGCCGCGGCAGTTCTCGGGGAGGCAGGCGTCGGGGCCGCCGACGATCTCCGTTCGCTGATCGATCCGCGTCCGCGGCGTCGTTATCGGCGGGTGGTCAGCCAGCGTGACTCCGCACTGACCACGAGCGCGCTCATCGAAGTGCGCGGACTGACCAGCGGCGCCGGGGCAGGGCTGGCCCGAGCACTGAACGCTCGCCTTGGCGAGTTGGACGGTGTGCGGTGGTGGTGGGTCAACGCGGTCACCGGCCACCTCCGGGTGGGATTCGCCTCGGACGAGCTCGACGTCGCCACGTTGATCGCGCTGGTAGCCGAGGCGGAGTCCGCCGAGGGCACCGCCACGGAGACGTGGAACCGCCAGGTCGACCATCCCAGTGACCGCGAGCCCGTTTTCGCGGCGGCGCTGCAGCTCGCCGGCGACCTCGCGGGCTGCACGGTAGCGGTGGCGGGCAGCGTACTTCCCCTGCCCCACGCTCCGGATGCGTTCAAGGCCGTGTTCGCCTTGGTGGACGCCCAGCCCCGGCTGCGCAGGGCGTTGGAGGGACAGCTCGGTCCGTCCCGCGCCGACATGGTGATCACCCTGGGCAACGCAGTCGCGCTCGCCCTCGGGCGTGGCGGATCGAGCCTGTTGGTCGACGCCGGACAACGCGCAGGCGCGCTGTCCGAGGCGCGGGCGCGCCAGGCCGCCTGGCAGCAGTGGGCGCGGGGTCCAGCGGGCGCGCAGGCCGCCGCGGTACCCGACCCGCTATCCGTGCCGACCCGTCCGTGCCCCGTGCCGCCGGGACCGATCGAGCGTTTCGCCGACCAGGCGGCCACCGGCTCCCTGTTGGGCTCGGCGGCGAGCCTGGCCGGACAGCGTTCGCTTGCCAACGCCGCGGCCGCTGTGCTGGTCGGCGTGCCGAAAGCATCCCGGACCAGCCGGGAGTCCTTCGCCAGCACGCTGTCCACGATCATGTGCCGCCGCGGGGTCCTTCCGCTGGACTCGGCGGTATGGCGGCGCCTCGATCGGGTGTCGGCCGTGGTCGTGGACAGCCACGCCGTCCGCGGCAACCGCGCCATGGTGCTGGACGCCGAGGCGCGCACCGATACGTGGAGCACCGCGCACGTCTGGAGCGCGGCACAGCGTCTACTGGGGACAGACGACCGGCAAGACGGGCAGACACCGCTCACTGTCCCGCCGCCGAGCGGGCGTGAGGGGCAGCGGCTCCGATTGGTCGCGGTGGGCCGCCGACGCGCAGCTGCCCGCGCCGGCGATCCACGGTGGTACGAGCTGCGGCAGGACGGCTCGGCGGTCGGGCGGGTGCTCGTCGGAACGGAGTTGCACCCGCGCGCCGACGGAATGCTCGTGGCCGCGCGGCGGGCGGGTCTGCGCGTGGTGCTCATCGGCGACGCCAGCACCGCCGACCTGCGTCCCCGCGCGGACGAGTTCGTCGCTGCCGGCGGGTCGACGACCGACCTGGTGCAGCGGCTGCAGGCGGAGGGGCACGTCGTCGCCCTGGTGAGCAAGTACGCCCACCGTGCGCTGAGTGCGGCCGACGTCGCGATCGGCGTGCAGAGCACAACCGCGGACGGCGCGATAACGCTGCCGTGGAGCGCGGACCTGGTGTGCGCCGATCTTGCCCCGGTGGAGCAGCTGCTCGCCGCCACCATCGCTGCGCGGCGGGTCAGCGAACGCGGTCGTACCCTGGCGCTGTCGGCCAGCACCCTCGGCGGCCTGCTGCTGGTTGCCGGCCCACGCCGCGGCGCACGCCTGCGCGCTACCAGCCCGGTCACCGCAGCCGCCCTGGCCGGACTCACCTCCGGCACCGTGGCTGGCTGGCGCGCGGGGCGGCTCCGCAGCGTGGGCGACGTGCCGCTGGTGCCCTGGCACGCGTTGGAGGGCGACGATGTCTTGAGTCGGCTGCCTGCGCCCGTGCGTCAGCCGTCCGTACGCACCGAACGGCGCGGTTGGCCGCAGGACACGACGCAAGCGGTGCACGACGGCATTGTGCACCTGGCGAAGCCGGTGGTCGCACCGGTGCGCCGTCCGTTCACCGCCGCACTTCAGCTCTCGCGTCACGTCCGTGAGGAGCTCGCCGACCCGCTGACCCCCGTGCTGAGCGTCGGCGCCGCCGCGTCCGCCATCTTGGGCTCACCCACCGATGCCATCCTGGTGGGGTCGGTGATGGGAGTGAACGCGTTGGTGTCGGCGTTGCAGCGCCAGCGCGCCGCCGCAGCGATGCACCACCTGCTGCTCGGTGAGCAGGTCATGGCCCGACGCCTGGACGAGCCGCGGATGCGCACCCCGGCGCCGACCGAGCTCGGTGACTCCGGACTCCGCAGCCCGGCGACGGCGCTACGCCCCGGCGATGTGATCGCCCTGCGCGCGGGAGACGTGGTGCCCGCGGACGCCCGGCTGCTGGCGGTCGATGGCCTGGAGCTGGACGAGTCCGGCCTCACCGGGGAGTCGGTGACCGTGGACAAGCAGACCACCGCCACGCCAGGTGCCGCCCTCTCGGACCGGGCCTGCATGGTGTATGAGGGCGCCGTCGTGGTCAACGGCGCCGCCCGTGCGGTGGTGGTCGCCGTCGGTTCGGCCACCCAGGCCGGGCGTGCGGTGGCCGCGGCCAGCGGGCCACCCACAGGTGGAGTGCAGGCGCAGCTGAGTGCACTCACCGACAAGGCACTGCCGCTGACGCTGGGCGGTGGCGCCGCCGTGACCATGCTCGGGTTGGTGCGGGGGCAGCTGCTGCGGTCGGCCATCGCCGACGGAGTGGCTGTGGCAGTGGCCGCGGTGCCGGAGGGCCTGCCGCTGGTGGCCACGGTGGCGCAGTTGGCGGCGGCGCGGCGGCTGTCCCGACGCGGAGTGCTGGTGCGCGCAAGCCGAACCGTCGAGGCACTGGGGCGGGTCGACACGATGTGCTTCGACAAGACCGGCACGCTCACCGAGGGTCGGCTGCGGCTGGTGGCGCTGGCCGATCTGGACTCAGAGTGGGACACCGCGCAGGCCGAGGCCGCCCCGGACGCGCGTCGCCTGCTGCGCGCAGCCGCCCGCGCGTGCCCGCAACCCGAGGACGGTCCCGTGGTGCACGCCACCGACCGGGCCGTGCTCGACGGCGCGGACGCCCACCTCGGCAAGCAGGCCGCCCACGTGTGGGACCCGTTGGAGGAGGTGCCCTTCGAGAGCAACCGTGGATACGCCGCCACCCTCGGCCACACCGCACGGCACCTGCGCTTGGTGGTGAAGGGCGCACCGGAGGTACTTCTGCCCCGCTGCACCCGGGCCCTACAGGCCGACGGGAGTGTCTCCGGCCGCACCATCGGGCCGATGTCCAGCAGTGATCGCAAGCGCGCCTTGGCAACGGTGCACCGGCTGGCCCGGCGAGGGCTGCGCGTGCTGGTCGTGGCCAGGCGCGACCTCGCGGAGGCGCCGGAGGACGTGGCAACGGCCGTGGAACATCTCACCCTGATGGGCTTCATCGGCCTGGCCGACACACCGCGTGCGGCCACCCTGCCGGTACTGAGCGAGTTGGATCGTAACCACATCGGCGTCCGGATGATCACCGGCGATCACCCCGTCACCGCCAAGGCCATCGCCCAGCAGCTGGGTATCTCTGTGGCATCCCTGGCCACCGGGAAAGACCTCGACGTCCTGGACGAGGTGCACCAGGCCGCCCTCATCGAACGCACCACCGTGTTCGCCAGGGTCACCCCGGAGCACAAGGTGCGCATCATCACCGCCCTGCAGCGGGGTGGTCACGTCGTGGCGATGACGGGGGACGGCAGCAACGATGCCGCCGCGATTCGGACCTCCGATGTTGGCATCGGTATCGCCGCCCACGGCTCGGCCGCCGCCCGCAACGCCGCGGACCTGGTGCTTACCGAACCGGACATCACGCTGTTGCTCGATGCGCTCGCCGAAGGCCGTGCGATGTGGCAGCGCGTCCGAGACGCGGTGGGCATCCTGGTGGGGGGCAACGCCGGTGAGGTCGCCTTCACCTTGCTGGGCACGGCGATCGCCGGCCGGGCGCCGGTCGGGACACGCCAGTTCCTGCTGGTCAACCTGCTGACCGACATGTTCCCGGCAATGGCCGTGGCGTTGTCGCACGCGCGCCCCCCACGCGAGGACCTACTACAGTTCGACGACGACCCGGCCAGTCTCGTGGAACGCAGCGCTGCGGCTGCCGGCGCCGAGCTCGCCGCCACGCCCAGGCCGGAACTCGGTGGTGAGCTGTTGCGCTCCGTAGCCGCACGGGGCATCGCCACCGCGGCCGGCGCGAGCGCCGCGTGGTGCGTCGGGCGCTTCACCGGCACCACCCGACGGGCCAGCACCATGGGTCTGGTCGCGCTGGTGGGCACTCAGCTCGGCCAGACCATCCTGGTCGGGGGTCGCAGCCCGCTGGTCTGGTGCACCGCGGCGGGCAGCGGGGCCGTGCTGGTTGCCGTGGTGATGACGCCAGGCGTCAGCCAGTTCTTCGGGTGTACGCCACTGGATCCGGCTGCCTGGTTGGTCGTGGGCGCCAGCGCGGCGGGCGCAACCGTCGCCGCCGCTGCCTTGCCACCACTGATACCCCGCCTGACGGCCATCCTCTCCCCGGCCGGTCACCGATTGGGCATCACCGCGTCTTAATCGTCCTAAGTGGATCACCTTATTAGGAAGGGCTCAGGCATCTTCGAGTGCCTCCCCGAACTGCTGCACCACCCGGTTGTGCTGATTTGATGCCAGGAAGTGACCGCCGGCGAGCACCAGGGCGACGGGCCACTCCAGGACGCCCATGACGCCGAGCGCCCCGATCGCCGCGAAGTAGCCGAGCTGCTGCGGCTCCGGCAGACGCACCGCGCCCACCAACGGCAGCCGCAACTTCATGTGGCCGGCTTCCTCCACCTTGCGCGCCGCGGCCCGGCCGGACACATGCAGTGTCGCGGGTACCTTTGTCGGAGCCCCGACCGACTTTTGGGGAGCCGCTTTCGGCGGTGCCACTTTCCGGGGGGACGCTTTCCGGGGGGGCGTCTTAGCGGGGGGCGTCTTAGCGGGGGACGCCTTACGAGGGGGTGCCGCCTGAGTGTTGTCGGCCATTCGCTACTCCTCGCCATTACGCACAGACACAGTTGGCCACCGGGATCTGGCGATCGTCGCACAGTGTCCGTGTTGGCGCCGATCTACCCGATGCGCGAGCGCAGCGACCTGGGGTTAAGGCTGGGTTGGGGTAGCGACCGCGCGGGTCGCAGCTCCCGCCGTACGAGGGGCGCCGACGCTCCGAGGGTGACCGTCCACAGCGGACGACAAATGGAGAGGGGAGCGATTACTCCTTGCCACTTTCAATTTATAGCGCACCGGGGGACTTGCGGCAAGGCCCGGGTCGTACCGCAGACTCGCTGGCCGAGGCCAGAACCACGGAAATGGGAGTTGCGAAATGCGTGTCTTGTTATCGACGTACGGGTCGCGTGGGGACGTCGAACCGCTGGTCACGAACTCAGATCGGAGCTGATGACGTGAACCCCCTGACTAACAGCGCGTTTGACCTTCCCGACCACCTCGCCGCCAAGGCCGACCCGACGCTGATCGCCGGCGACGAGCAGCATTTCGCGGCCATCGCGAAGAGCCTCGTGCAGTCAATCGCCGAGCTGTCCGGCCGCCTCGATGCCGTGCGCTTGGCACCCGGCGGCATCGGCCAGGAGGCGATGGACCGGGATATGGAGATCCACCGGCTGACCGCTCGCCTGCGTGCCCTGCGTCGCTTCGGTCTGGACCAGTGTCTCGGACACATCGTCAGCGGAGATAGCCCCGAGCCCGTGTACGTCGGACGACTTGGCCTCACGGACAGCGCGGGTCGTCGGCTGCTGCTCGACTGGCGCTCCCCCGCGGCTGAGCCGTTCTTCGGGGCGACCCACGCCAACCCGACGGGTCTGGCCAGCCGCCGCAGGTATCGCTGGACGCGCGGCCGGATCAGCGACTACTGGGACGAGGTGTTCACCGCAGGTGGCACAGTCGGGTTTCAATCCCACCCCGCGCTCGACGACCAGTCAGCCTTCATCGCCAGCCTTGCCAGCTCCCGCTCGCCCCGGATGCGAGACGTGCTCGGCACCATCGCGGCCGACCAGGACGCCATCATCCGCGCGGGTTCCCGCGGCGCGCTGGTGCTCGAGGGCGGTCCGGGTACGGGCAAGACCGTCGTCGCTCTGCACCGCTGCGCCTACCTCATCTACTCCGACCCACGCCTGCGTCACCGCCGGGGCGGCGTCCTGTTCGTCGGTCCGCACCAACCCTTCCTGGCCTACGTCGCCGACGTCCTCCCCAGCCTCGGAGAGGAGGGCGTGCAGACCTGCACCCTGCGGGACTTCGTCGCCGAGGGCGCCGCAGCAGCGATGGAGACCGACCCGAACGCGGCCCTCCTGAAGTCGTCGGCGAACCTGGTGAAGGCGATCGAGGCGGCCGTCAGTTTTTACGAGGAACCGCCCACCAAGGGGATGACGGTCGAGACCTACTGGTCCGACATCTGGCTGAGCACCGACGATTGGGCCGAGGCGTTCGAAGCGCCGGACTTCGGTACTCCGCACAACGAGGCGCGCGATCAGATCTGGGAGGATCTGCTCACGATCCTGGTGGAGAAGGACGACGGTGACGCCCCGGCTCAGCAGCTACGGAAGTCGCTGCTGCAGAACGAGGAGCTGCTCATGACCCTCCACCGCACGTGGCCGCTGATCGAGGCGACCGACCTCGTCGGGGACCTGTGGTCGGTGCCCGCCTACCTGCGGATGTGCGCGCCCTGGCTCAGCCCCGACGAGGTTCAGCAACTGCAACGCGCCGACGCGCACGCCTGGACGGTGTCCGACCTCCCCCTTCTGGACGCGGCCCGGCAGCGGCTCGGTGACCCGGAGGCGTCACGCCGCCAGCGTCTCGATAACGCAACTGTGAACGCCGAACGCGAGCGCATGTCCAGCGTCATAGACGACCTGATCGCGGCCGATGTCTATGCCGACGGCGAAGGCTTGATGACGCAGCTGCGGCACCAGGACCTGCAGGAGATGCTGGTCGATGAGGCCGCACTGCCCGGCACCGACCCGGACCTGCTCGCCGGCCCGTTCGCCCACGTCGTCGTGGACGAGGCGCAGGAGCTGACCGACGCAGAGTGGCAGATGTTGCTGCTCCGCTGCCCGTCCCGCAGCTTCACCATCGTCGGGGACCGTGCCCAGGCCCGGCACGGGTTCACGGAGTCGTGGCAGGACCGGCTGGCGCGGATCGGGCTCCACCGCATCAACCTGGCCTGTCTGAGCATCAATTACCGAACGCCGGTAGAGGTCATGGCCGAAGCCGAGCCGGTCATTCGGGCGGTGCTGCCGGACGCCAACGTGCCGACCTCCGTCCGCAGCACCGGCGTCCCCGTCGTCCACGGATCCGCAACAGATCTGAGGTCGATCCTCGACACCTGGCTTGCCGAGCACGCCGACGGGATCGCCTGCGTCATCGGCGCTGGTGACACCGACGATGACACGTTCCGGGCAGGTACGGCCGGGCACCGCGTCCGGTCGCTGACCCCGGAACTGTCGAAGGGTCTCGAGTTCGACCTGGTCGTCCTCATCGACGCCGAGACATCAGGTGCTGAGGGGGCAGGCACAGCGGCGTTCGGCAACGGCACCGAAGAAGCGGTCGACCGCTACGTCGCGATGACCCGAGCGACCCAGCGACTCGTCATCCTCACAAGCTCCTGACGCTGGGGTGGTGTCTTTTCCGGCGGCTTCGCTGCCTCGCTCGGCGACGCGTCCTGAGCAAACCGGGACTGCCACCGGCGGGCGTCGAGGAAGCGCAGACCAGGCACGTGCTGCAACTCCAACGATAACAACACCAGCGCGGTCGCCAGCGCCGCGACGAATAGACGTCCTTCCCCGGCGGTGGCGAAGATGGCGGCTGCCGTCGTCACCCCGCGGAGGACCTCGCCGCCGGCCAGGTCCTGCCGGAAGACCAGACCGCCGCCGATGAAGCCGATCCCGGTGACCGCCCCCGCGAGCGCGTTGGGGGCACCGTTCTCCGCGAGCACACCGATCACCGCGCTGCCGAGACCGATGAGCGAAACGTACGGTCCCCGGCAGGCGAGCCACGCAGTTGACGCTCGAAACCAAGCAGATACGTCAACCCGAAGGCGACCAACAAGCGGAGGGCCAACGCACCGTCCGCGACGTCGGGAG
>JAABUH010000172.1_pt1 | contig 98703 bp, 92 predicted proteins | sample 5559121 | NCBI WGS metagenome assembly JAABUH01 (sample SAMN10711871, study PRJNA513364) | rock metagenome | isolation source: Antarctica rocks | place: Antarctica: Victoria Land, Battleship Promontory nord | collected 2015-12-28
GACCCCTCCGCGTACAGCGCCATCCCGACCGCGAAGTACGCCACCACCCGCGCCGGCAGCCGCCGATGACGCTGTTCGGTCTTGCCGACCTCGGCAATCACCTCATCGACCACTCCGGGTGGAAAGACCCGGGTCAACAACCCCACCGACACAAGATCGGACAAGCGGCGGTCCGACTCCGGCTTCACCCATCCAGCACGTGGCATGCACCACAAGCTACATCAATGAAACTCTAACTGAACGGTATTGGGTCTAGCCTGCCGGTATGTCCGCTGCTCCGGTCACGTTCCGGTCCTTGCGGCGCAAAGATTTCCCAATGCTCGCCCGGTGGCTTGCTGAGCCGGTGGTGGCCCGGTGGTGGAACCATGAGCGCTCGCCGGAAGCCGTCGAGCGCGAGTTCGGACCCAGCGTCGACGGAGACGATGCCACAGAGCTCTTCCTTGCCTGTGCCGATGATCAGCCGTTCGGGTTGATCCAGCGGTACTCGATCGACGCTTACCCGGAGTACGTCGAGGAACTCACGCCAGTGTGTCCGGTGCCACCGGGTGCGCTGAGCGTGGACTACCTCATCGGAGAGCCGCAGATGCGTGGCCAAGGCCTTGGTGCCGCGATGGTCACCACGTTGGTCGCGGAAAGCTGGGCATGCTGCCCGCAAGCCGATGACGTCATCGTCCCCGTGTCAGCCGGAAACCACGCATCCTGGCGAACACTTGAGCGCGCCGGCTTCCAGCGGATCGCGGCGGGCGATCTGGAGCCAGACAATCCCTGCGACCCGCGCGACCACTGCGTCTACCGGATCGAGCGCCCACCCGTCCAGGAAGCCCAAGCAGTCGTCTCAGTGACCGGCGGCTGAGCGGCCGCCGCGAATGGCATTTTCGCGAAGTACGTCCTCCGAGCGACCGGAACTGCGTTACGGAGAACCGTGGAACAGCGGTCTCCAGGGCGGCGTCCTGCACTCGGGCATGCCAAACCGTCAGCACCGCCGCATTCTCGCCTCTCCGCGGTCAGGGGCGGCCCCCTCCATCGTGCGGATCGCTGGATCCGTGGATTGCCACAGCTGGAATGGCCAGCTCCAGCGGGCGGCCGCGAGGTCGACGCGGTCGTCGCGGATGGGCACGTCCTCGGCACGGAGACGCCGCAGCTGCTCGGTCGTCTTGTGTGGGGCGGCCCGGCCGGAGGCGTTGACCACCCGGTGCCAGGCAAGGTCCGCCGAGTCCTCGGCCAAGATGCGCCCGGCCATCCGTGGCGAGCCAAGCCCGGCCGCTGCGGCCAGGTCGCCATAGGTGGTCACCCGACCCGGTGGCACTGCAGCGAGCAGGGTGCGTACCCGCTCGACCTGCTCATCGTCCATGACGCAAGTGTGGCACCACACACCGAGCACAGAACTGTCGGCGCGTCGTGGTCTGATGCCGAGGTGGTCAGGGCGGCGAAGCAACAGCGGAGCACGTTGGTCGCTGCCCCCGTCGTCGAGCTGTCCCCCCGCCAGTGGACGGGCCCCGCGGCCGAGCTGCTGGCCGGCACCGCGCCGCGCCGTCCAGGGGCATGGGATCCGGTGGCCGTGCTGGGCGGTCCGGGCACCGGCAAGACGTCGTTGCTGGTTGACCTGGCGGTGCATCGATTGTCGACGCCCGGGGTAGCCGCCGAGTCGGTGCTCGTGCTCAGCGCGTCTCGCCGAGCGGCCGGTGCCGTGCGGAGGGAGATCACCGAGCGTTTGACCGTCGCCGGCCGAGGCGGTGCTGGCACCATTCGCGAGCCGCTGGTCCGCACGCTGCACTCCTACGCATTCGCGGTACTGCGTCTGCAGGCCGCGGCGCACGACAACCCACCGCCGCGGTTGATCACCGGTGCGGAGCAGGACGCGGTGATCCGCGAGCTGCTGCGCGGTGAGATCGCCGACGGCGCTGCGCACTGGCCGGCGACGCTGCGGCCGGCACTCGGGATGGCCGGCTTCGCGCGTGAGCTGCGGGACCTGTTGTTGCGGGCCACCGAACGTGGGATCGGCCCCGAAGAGCTGGTGCAGATCGGTCGGCGGAATCGTCGACCGGAATGGGTGGCCGCCGGACGGTTCGGCGTGCGGTATGAGCAGGTGATGTTGTTGCGCGCCGCCGTAGGTATGGAGGCGCCCCAGGCCAGCGCCCCTGCCGTCGATGCGGCCGGGTTGATCGCCGGGGCGTTGGACGCCTTCGCCACAGACCCGGCGTTGCTGACCGCCGAACGGGGCCGTGTCGGCTGCCTGCTGGTGGACGACGCGCAGCATCTGGACCCGCTCGGCGCGGCCCTGGTACGTACCCTCGGGACCGGTGAGGTTGTGGTGGCCGGCGACTCCGACCAGGCAATCTTCGGGTTTCGTGGCGCTGACTCACGGTTGTTGGCCGAGGTGCCCGGTGAGCGCACGCTGTTGCTGAGCACCAGCAGGCGCTTGGCGGGGGCGGTGGCCGACGCCGTCGCGGTGATCAGCTCGCGCTTACCCGGCGTTGCTCCGCAGCGGGGCCCCGCTGCGGCCGACGACGCCACAGCCGGAGATGTGCTGCTGCGCCTGCTGCGCAGCGAGGCGCAGGAGGCTGCTTTCGTTGCTGACGTAATGCGCCGGGCGCACCTGCTCGACGGTGTGCCCTACGCGGAGATGGCGGTGATCGTGCGCTCCACCGTGCGATCACTGCCCGCGCTGCGCCGTGCGCTGCTCGCGGCCGGAGTGCCGCTGCGGGTGCCGTCCACTGATCTTCCGCCCGCCAGACAGTATGCGGTGCAAGGATTCCTGCTTACGCTGCGAGTATTGGCCGCCGGTGTGAGCTCGGATTTCGACGAGGAGGCGGCGCTGGCTCTGCTCACCTCGGCGGTGGGCCGCGCCGACCCGGTGGCCTTGCGCCGGCTACGCCGCGGCCTGCGCCGTGGTGAGCTTCTCCGCGGGGGCGACCGCGCATCGGCAGAGCTCATCCGCACGGCTTTGTTGTCCCCGCTCGACGTGAGCGCGCCGGATTTGCTCGGCGCGCTCACCGCTACGGAGGCCGAGCCGTTGCGCCGAGTGCTGAAGGTGCTTGCGGCCGCGCGGACGGTGGTCGCCGACGGTCGAGGCGTCGAGGACGTGCTGTGGGCGGTATGGCAGGCCAGCGGGCTTGAGTCTCGTTGGGTGGCGGCCGCCGGGCGCGGTGGAGCGGCGGGTAAACACGCCGACCGCGATCTCGATGCGGTGCTCGCCATGTTCGATGCGGCGGCGCGCTACGTCGACCGCCTTCCAGCGGGCGGGGTGAGTGGGTTCGTCGAGTATCTCACCGAGCAGCAGCTGCCCAGCGGGTTCGGTGACGCCCGGGCAGACACCGCGGAGTCCGCCGATGCGGTCACCGTGCTCACCGCTCACTCCGCTTCCGGCCAGCAGTGGCGGTTGGTGGCCGTCGCCGGTGTACAGGAGGGCCTGTGGCCGACTCTGCGGACTCGGGGCAGCCTTTTGGGCACCGAACGGTTGGTGGACATCGTCTCCGCGGGGACCGACCCAGAGGTGGTGGACACGCTCTCGCGTACCGCCCCGCTGCTGGCCGCCGAACGCAGGCTGTTCCTGGTCGCCTGCGCTCGCGCGTCGGAGACCTTGCTCGTCACAGCTGTGGACAGCGCCACCGGTGACACCGACCTGCTGCCGTCCCGGTTTGTTGCCGAGCTAGCCGAGCATCGTGGCGACGGCGCGAGCCAAACCGGAACCGGTGCGCCGCAGGCCGGTCGCGCTTTGGCCCTCGGTGAGTTGGTCGCGCAGCTACGGGCGGTGGTGTGTGCCGAGGATGCTGAACCCGAGCGCCGCGAGCTCGCCGTGGCCCAACTGGCCAGGTTGGCCGCCGCAGGGGTGCGAGGGGCTCACCCCGAGCAGTGGTACGGCCTTGCCGAGGCCAGCACGCGGGTGCAGCTGTGGCAGCCCGGCGACGGTCCGGTCTCGGTATCGCCGTCGGCGGTGGACCTCCTGGCGACCTGTCCGCTGCGCTGGCTGTTGGAGCGCCACGGCGGCCAGGACGGTTCTTCGACGGCCGCGGTGACCGGCACCTTGGTGCACACGCTGGTCGAGGCGATCGCCGAGCGGGCGCGTCCCGAAGCCGTCGACGCCGCACTGCAGCAGGCGTGGCTGGGGGTCGACGTGGGCGCGCCGTGGCACTCGCGCCACGAGCTGGAGCGGCACCGCGTCATGCTGGAGAACTTCCGGCAGTGGTTGCAGCGGACCCGTGCCGAGCTCACCGAGGTCGCCGTCGAGCTGCCGGTCGATGTTGTGCTGCAAGGGGTGCTGCCTGATGGGGATGGACAGAGCCTCGCCGTGCAGGTAAGCGGCCGTATCGATCGGCTTGAGCGGGACGCACTCGGACGCTTGGTGGTGGTCGACGTGAAGACGTCCAAGAACCCGGTGAGCGCGAGTGCGGCTCAGCAGCATGCGCAGCTGGCTACCTATCAGCTCGCCACCGCGCACGGAGGGTTGGCTGGGATCGAGGCCGCGGGGCCGCCCGGCGGTGGTCGCCTTGTCTACGTGGCCAAAGCGAACCGGACCGCCGGAGCGACCCAACGAGAACAACCACCACTGAGCGAGAAGGAGATGGAACTCTGGCGCTCGAAGATCCTGGGTGCCGCGGCCGCGACCAGCGGACCGCAGTTCCTCGCGAGGGTTAACGAGGGTTGCACCCATTGCCCCGTGCGCGGCGCCTGCCCTGCCCAGGATTCCGGCAGGCAGGTCGGCGGGACGTGAACGAGCAGGAGATCAGCCCCGCAGAGCTGGCCGAAGCCTTGGGTCTGCCGCCGCCGACCGACGAGCAGGTGGCGGTGATCGGCGCGCCCCTGTCCCCGGCTCTGGTGGTGGCCGGGGCCGGGGCCGGCAAGACGGAGACGATGGCCGCGCGGGTGGTGTGGTTGGTGGCCAACGCGAAGGTGGCGCCGGATCAGGTGCTGGGGCTCACCTTCACCCGCAAGGCGGCCCAGCAGCTGAGCTCGCGCATCCGGCTGCGGCTGCACCGGCTCGCGGGAGCCGAGCTGCTGTTCCGGGTGGACCCCAGCGGGGAGTTGTCCGCGCTGATCGGGGCCGGTGAGCCGGAGGTCAGCACGTACCACGCGTATGCAGGACGGCTGTTGGCCGAGCACGGCTTGCGGCTGCCGGTGGAACCGTCCGCGACCCTGTTAAGTGAGACGGCCTCGTGGCAGCTGGCGCACCGGGTGGTCAGTACGTGGGGCCAGGATCTGGACACGGAGGTGGGACCGGCGACGATCACCGCCCGGCTGCGCCAGCTCGCGGGGCAGCTGGCCGAACATCTTGTCGACCCGTCGGCGCTGCTGAGCTCCTACGCGGAGCTGGAGCAGCTGGTGCACACCTTGCCTGCCGGGCCGAAGCAACGCGGCGGACCGACCAAGGAGTTGCTGAAGGTGCTCGAGGCGCAGGCGCAACGGTTGATTCTGCTGCCGCTGCTGCAGCGCCTCGAGGAGACGATGAGCAAGGAGTCCGCCCTGGACTTCGGCAGCCAGATGTCGCTGGCCGCGCGGCTGGCGCGGGCACGTCCTGAGGTGGGGCGTGCCGAACGGGACCGCTTCCGTGCGGTGTTGCTCGACGAGTACCAGGATACGGGGCACTCGCAGCGCGTGCTGCTGACCTCGTTGTTCGGTGCAGGCCTGGATCCGAATCTGGCGTTGACCGCGGTCGGCGACCCCGTTCAAGCCATCTACGGCTGGCGCGGTGCCTCCGCGGCGAACCTCCCGCGTTTCGCGACCGACTTTCCGACGGATCGCGCGGGAAGTCCGGCGCCGCGCAGCGAGCTGCTCACCAGCTGGCGTAACCCCGCCGAGGCGCTGCACCTGGCCAACGGCATCTCCGCGGATCTTCGGGCGAAGGGAGTGCCTGTTGCTGAGCTGCGCCCCCGTCCCGACGCGCCGGTCGGCGAGGTACGGGCCGCCCTGCTGCCAGATGTCGGCGAGGAGCTGGCCTGGATGGCGCGGCACATCTCCCGCGCCTACCAGCGCGCCCGAGCGAATGGTGCGCCCATCCCCACCGCTGCAGTGTTGGTGCGCCGCCGTGCCGACATGGCTGGCGTGGCAAACGCGCTGCGCGCGGAGGGGCTTCCGGTGGAGGTCGTGGGGGTGGGAGGCCTATTGGACACTCCCGAGGTCCGCGACGTCCTCAGTGTGCTGCGGCTGCTTGCCGATCCGTTGGCCGGTAGCGCCGCAGTCCGAGTACTCACCGGTGCCCGGTGGCAGCTCGGTGCAGCGGACCTGGTGGCCCTGTGGCGGCGCGCCAAAGAGCTGGCCGCCGGCGGCGGGCGGGCATCGGCGGAGACCGACTTGAGCGCCAGCGCGGCGGCGGCGTTACCGGGGGAGAATGCAGAGCTCGCTGGGTTGGTGGATGCGCTGGCCGACCCCGGTCCTGCCCAGCGCTACTCGCCCGAGGGGTATCGACGGCTTCGCACCCTGGCCGACGAGCTCTCGGCGCTGCGTGAGCGACTGGAGCAACCGCTGCCGGAACTGGTGGCGGACGTGGAACGGGTGCTGGGTGTGGACGTCGAGGTGTCCGCTCAGGGGGGCGCCGGAGGGCGGGCCCACCTCGATGCGTTCGCCGATGTGGTCAGCGGCTATGCGGCGGCCACGACCGCAGCGACGTTGGCGGGACTGCTCGGCTATCTGTCCGCGGCGGAGGACGCCGAAGACGGACTGACGCCGGGTGAGGTGGAGGTCGACCCTGACCGTGTCCAGGTGCTCACCGTGCATGCCGCGAAAGGACTGGAATGGCAGGTGGTGGCGGTGCCGCATCTGGTGACGAACGTTTTTCCGGTGCGCAAGAGCTCCTCGTCCTGGTTGCGCAACCCCACCGAGCTGCCCTCGCACCTGCGGGGTGACGCCGCAGAGGAGGGGGGCGCAGAGGAGGGGGGCGCCGTCGGGGTGCCGGTTCTCGATGTCAGCGGCTGCGTCAACCGCAAGGACCTCGAAGAAGTCCTGGCAGCGTATGAGAAGACCAGCGAGGTTCGACGAATGCAGGAGGAACGCCGCCTGCTCTACGTGGCGCTCACCCGCACCGAGCGAACCCTGCTGATCTCCGGACACCACTGGGGAGCCACCGGTGTAAAGCCCCGCGGACCGTCGCCGTTCCTCGCCGAGCTGCGGTCGTTGGTCGAGGACGTCGGCACGATCGAGCACTGGGCGGTGGAGCCGGCGGACGATGCCGAGAACCCGGTACTGGCTCGGGAGCACAGTGCCCGGTGGCCGCCGGATCTGTTGGGGGGCCGCCGGGGGGCTGTCGAGCGCGGCGCGCAGCTGGTGCTGGCGGCGATGCACGAGCCAGCTGGGATACACGAGCCAGCTGGGATGCATGATCCACCCGCCACGGCGCACGACCCGGACGGGTGGATCGCCGACGTGGACGCACTGTTGGCCGAGCGGGAGCGGCGCCACTCAGGGGTGGCCGAGGTGGCATTGCCTGCGCAGCTGTCGGTGAGCCAGTTGGTCGAGCTCGCCGCGGACCCGGATGCCTTGGCGCAGCGTCTGCGCAGGCCGCTGCCCTATCCGCCGAACCCCTTGGCGCGTCGGGGAACCGCGTTCCACGCCTGGATCGAACGGAGGTTCGGCTCGACCCGCCTGCTCGACATGGAGGACCTGCCGGGCGCGGCGGACGCCGACGCCGCTCCAGACGCGGACCTGCACGAGCTACAGGCCGCCTTCCTCGCCTCCGACTGGGCGCAGCGACGTCCCGCAGAAGTGGAAGTACCGTTCGAGACCGTCGTGGCGGGAACGGTTGTCCGTGGCCGCATCGACGCGGTGTTCGCCGATCCCGACGGCGGTTTCACCGTGGTGGACTGGAAAACCGGCGCCGTTCCGGAAACCGCGCGCTGCCGGGCCCTCCAGGTGCAGTTGGCCGCCTACCGCGTGGCCTGGGCCGACCTCGCGGGGGTACCACTGGCTCAGGTCCGCGCCGCGTTCCACTATGTCCGCCACGACGTGACGCTCGCGCCGTCGGACCTGCTCGACGCGGACGGGCTGCGCCAGCTGCTCACCATGAGCTGAGTGCGCTACTCGTCGTCCTGGTTGTCACGTTCGGATTGATGCTTCTCGATGTCCTCGTCAGTGGCGAAAGCCGTGCCGGCCACGGTGCCGTCCGTGCCCTCGACGACAACGGTCGGTCGAGCATCCGGTTCGTACCGCTGCTCGACGGCGGAGGCCTTCTCCTTGGCTTCCTTGAGCGACTCCTCGTCCACGGGAGGCTTTGACCCCTCGGACTGCTCGTCGGTCTGGGACTGCTCTTCGCTCTCCGTTGCCGCTGTCTGCTCGTCTTCGCTCATGCGTCACTCCCCATCCGGCCGTCCGTCATCGACGACCCTCAGGGTGCACTGCCCCAGCCGTCTGCGCCAGCGAACACGCAAACGGCCGGGGACCACGGTTGGTCAGGCGACCGCGGCGATCAGGGCTTCGCGCTGGCGTGCGCCGAGGCCACCGACGCGACGGGTGTCCACGATCTGGGCCTGCTCGAGCAGCTGCGCGGCGCGCACCGTGCCCACGCCGGGCAGTGCCTTCACGACGGCGAGGACCTTCGTCTTCTTCACGAGCTCGTCCGTGTCGGACTTCTTCAGCACGTCAGCCAGGCTCAGCTTGCCCGCTTTCACCTGGTCCAGCAGCTCCTTGCGTGCGGTGCGGGCGGCGGCCGCCTTGGCCAGCGCCTGGCTGCGCTGCTCGGGGGTCATGGTGGGAAGTGCCATCGGTATTCGCTCCAGTATCTTCTCGTCGGACTGCAACATTCTCCGCTACCACCATGCCTTAGAGGTCACCGCGGCGTCGGGGCGACACCCCGAGGGCTCTGACATGGGTGAACATCGGCGGTCGATGGGGGCGTCCCGCGTCACAAGGATAGGGTCGGCGGCGTGGTCCTCGCCCCGGCATTGCACCGGTTCACCCTCGTCAATGGTCTCCGGGTGCTGCTCGCTCCCGACCCGGGCACCCCGGTAGTCGCCGTCGCCGTGCACTACGACGTCGGCTTCCGCTCGGAGCCGCAGGGGCGCACCGGCTTTGCGCACCTGTTCGAGCATCTGATGTTCCAGGGGAGCGAGAGCCTCGCCAAGCTGGAGCACTTTCGGGTGGTGCAGAGCTCCGGTGGCGTGTTCAACGGTTCCACCCACCCCGACTACACCAACTACTTTCAGGTACTGCCCGCCGCGGCGCTGGAACGGGCTTTGTTTCTGGAAGCCGACCGGATGCGTGCCCCCAAGATTACCGCGGAGAACCTGGCGAACCAGGTGGAGGTGGTCAAGGAGGAGATCCGGCTCAACGTGCACAACCGGCCCTACGGTGGCCTGCCGTGGATCCTGCTGCCCCCGGTGCTCTACGACACCTTCCCCAACGCGCACAACGGGTACGGCGACTTCAGCCACCTCGAGCAGGCCGACGTCGACGACTGCGCCTCCTTCTTCGACACCTACTACGCACCCGCCAATGCCGTGCTGACTGTGGCCGGGGACTTCGCGGTGGACCACGCCGAGCTCCTGGTGCGCAGCCACTTCGACGACGTGCCGAGTCGGCCTCGCCCGCAACGCCCCAGTTTCGCCGAGCCCGCGTTGAGCACCGAGCGCTGGGACACCCATGTCGACCAGCACGCCCCGCTTCCTGCGGTGTCCGTCGGTTACCGATTGCCGGACCCCGCTGTCGACCTCGGCGGTTACCTGGCCGCCGTCGTGCTCGGTGCGGTGCTCTCGGACGGAGACTCTGCTCGCCTGCAACGCACCCTGGTGCAACGCGACGGTCTGGTCGCCGACATCTCCGCGGGCTGCGGCCTGTTCGGGGAGCCGCTGGATGCGCGGGACCCGGACCCCTTCGTCGTGACCGCCATCCATACCACCGACACCACCCCCCGGGCCGTGCTCGACGCCGTGGACGCTCAGGTCGCCGAGATCGCGGCGGACGGTCCTGCCGTGCACGAGCTCGCCGGTGTGGTCGCCCGCTGGCGAGCGGGGGCGCACCGCGAACGTGATCGGGTGATCTCCCGCACCCTGGACATGGGCTCCTCCGAGCTGCTGTTCGGGCGCCCCGAGCTGGCCGCCGAGCTGCCCGAGCTCATCGCGCAAGTCACCGTCGAGCAGGTCGCCGCGGCGGCCGCTGCGCTCACCCCGGATGCTCGTGCCGTACTCGAAGTCACCGCAGGAGCCAGGCAATGAGCGACACCGTCCGCACCGCCGAGGAGATCGCGAGCACCCCGCAGGGGCCACGGCCGCTGCCGTCGCTGGGCGATCAACGTGTCGGCGCCGAGCTGGCCCAGACCGAAACGGTGCTGGGCAACGGCTTGCGGGTTCTCGCGGTGCGCAGCAGTGCCGTGCCGATGGCCGAGCTGCGCCTCGCGGTGCCGTTCGCGGGCACGGAAGCCGAGCACCCCGCGCAGGCGGAGGTACTGGCGGCGGCGCTGCTGGCCGGGACCGGGCGGCGCGATCGCCTGCAGATCGACACCGACCTGGCCGCGGTGGGTGCGGAGCTGTCCGCCGCGGTTGACCCCGAGCACCTCGCGCTGGACGGCTCGGTGCTCATCGAGGGTCTACCCGTGCTCCTGGATGTGCTCGGCGACGTGCTGACCGCCGCGAGCTACCCGGATCGCGAGGTCGACGGGGAGCGCGACCGCCTGGTGGAACGGCTTGAGGTGGCGCGCTCTCAGCCCGGGGTGTTGGCGCGGGAGGCGTTGTTGCGGCGTTGCTTCGGCGCGCACCCTTCGGCCAGCGAGGTGCCGGAGGCGGAGGACGTCGCCGTGGTAACGGCCGCCCAGGTGCGGCAACTGCACGTGCGGGCGGTGGTCCCGGATGGGTCGCTGTTGGTGCTGGTTGCGGACATGGAGCCGGCGCAAGCGCTGGAACTCGTGGGCGCGGCGCTGGCCGGGTGGAGCGCCGAGGTAGCAGCGGCGGTGCTCCCGCCGTGGCCCCCGATCACCCCGGCTGCGACGTTGCTTGTCGACCGCGCCGGGGCCGTCCAGTCCCAGATCCGGCTCGTCACCCAAGGTGTGTCCCGGCTCGACGCGCGCTACCCGGCGGCGCAGCTGGCCAACCTGGTCTTCGGCGGCTACTTCTCCTCCCGGCTGATGGAGAACGTGCGCGAGGACAAGGGCTACACCTACGGTGCGTCCTCGGGGCTGGAGATGAGTCAGGCCGGCGCCGTGCTCAGCGTCGCGCTGGACACCTCGCGGGAGACGACGGCTGCGGCCCTGATGGAGACCGTGTACGAGCTGTCCCGGGTGGTGCTGGTGCCCCCGACCGACGCGGAGATCGACTCGGCCCGCCAGTACGCCATCGGGGCGCTGTCCATCTCCTTGGCCACTCAGGCCGGGCTGGCGTCCACGCTGGTCCGGTTGCTGCCCCTCGGGGTGCAGCCGGACTGGGTACGGACCCACCCCCAGCGGCTGGCGGCCACGACCAACGACGAGGTCCGCGCCGCCGCGCAGCAGTTGTTCGGGCCGGGCCGGTTCACCGGGATCGTGCAGTGCGACGTGGCCGCGGTAGGTGAGACGCTGCAGGCTGTTGGTGGTGTCGAGCGTCCATGAGCGGTTACTTCGAGCTGACCGCTCCGCCGCGGTTGTCCCGGGCCACGGTGATGCGCGACGAGTTGGTGCGCTCCGACCCGGCCCGGCTTCGATCCGCGTGGCAGGACGGCCTCGTGATCCGGGTGGACCCGCGCGGACGGGTCGCCACCCACGACGGCGCGCTGGTGCGGGGCAAGGCGATCGAGCTGGGCCCTGACCCTGTCGTTGCGGCGGTACTGCTCGGCGAGGACGCGGGCCGCGACGTGTGGGCAGTGTCCGTGCCGTGGTTGCCCGCACCCGAGGCAGGCCGCGTCGAGACGGTGGAGCTACGCAACGACGGCGCCGCGCTGGGCGCCACCGACGCCGCGCTGCTTGCCACCGCCACTGCGTTGCTGGGTTGGCACGCGAAAGCCGGGTTCTGTTCCGTGTGTGGCGCGCCGACCGAACCCGAGCTCGCCGGCTGGATCCGCCGGTGTGTGCGCAACGGCCACGAGGAGTACCCCCGGACGGACCCGGCGGTAATCTGTCTGGTCCACGACGGGGCCGACCAGGTACTCCTCGGCCGCCAGCCGTCGTGGCCGCCGGGCCGGTTCTCGGTGCTCGCGGGCTTCGTGGAGGCGGGTGAGTCGCTGGAGGCCTGCGTGGAGCGTGAGATCAGCGAGGAGGTCGGCGTGGCGGTCACTGACATCCACTATTTGGGCAGCCAACCGTGGCCGTTTCCGCGCTCGATCATGCTGGGCTTCCAGGCCACCGCCGACCCGTCCGATCCGGTGCTACCGCGCGATGGCGAGATCGCGGAGGCTCACTGGTTCAGCCGGGCACAGGTGCGCGCCGCGCTGAGCTCGGGGGACTGGACGGGTGTGGCCGGAGGCGAACGACCGCTGCTGCTCCCGGGTTCGGTGTCCATCGCCCGCGGCATGCTCGAGTCATGGGCGCTGCAGTAGCAGCGCTGCTCAGGCCGCGATGCGCTGCTGCACCTCAGCGAGGGAGGGGTTGGTAGCGGCGGAGCCGTCGGCAAAGACCACGGTCGGGACCACCTGATTTCCGCGGTTCACGCTTTCCACGAAGGCCGCAGCCTCGGCATCGGACTCGATGTCGATCTCGGTGTAGTCGATGCCCGCGTCGTTGAGCTGCATCTTCAGGCGCCGGCAGTAACCGCACCAGCTGGTCGAGTACATCGTCAATTCTCCCATGGTCGGCACAACGCCAGGTGGACGGTCTTGCTTCCCGCGTGCGCCGCGGACCCGCATCCGGGGCATTCGCAACAGCACCGCAGGGAGCACGAGGAACACAACAATCACCGCCGCGAGTACCCACCAGCTCATGTTCGCACCGTAGCGGGGCGGTGCCGTGGTGTCGGTGCCGGCTGGGAGGATTGCGGTATGCAGGTAAGCGCGGACGGGCTGGACGACGACCAGCAGACGGCGGTGCTCGCTCCGCGCGGCCCGGTGTGCGTGCTGGCCGGCGCAGGCACGGGCAAGACCCGCACCATCACGCGGCGGATCGCGCACCTGGTAGAGCACGGGCACGTTGCGCCGGGGCAGGTACTCGCGGTCACCTTCACCTCGCGTGCGGCGGGAGAGATGCGCACCCGGCTGCGGGGCCTCGGCATCGGTGGGGTGCAGGCGCGCACGTTCCACGCGGCGGCGCTGCGCCAGCTCCGGTACTTCTGGCCGCAGGTGGTCGGAGACACCCCGTGGGAGCTGTTGGACCGCAAGTTCGCGTTGGTCAGCCAGGCCGCCAACCGGGCCGGGGTTTCGACCAGCACCGAGAGTGTGCGCGACCTGGCGGGAGAGATCGAGTGGGCCAAAGCCAGCTTGATCGCTGCGGAGGACTACCCGGCGGCCGCTTCCCGGGCTCGCCGCGACCCGCCGGGCACCGCTGAGCAGGTCGCTGCGGTCTACGCCGGGTACGAGGCACTGAAAAGCCGGGGCGGCCTGCTCGACTTCGACGACCTGCTCCTGCACACCGCTGCGGCACTGGAGGAGCACTCGGAAGTGGCCAGGGAGTTCCGCGACCGCTATCGCTGCTTCGTCGTCGACGAGTACCAGGACGTCACGCCCCTGCAACAACGGGTCCTCGACGCCTGGCTCGGCGAGCGGGACGACCTGACCGTGGTCGGGGACGCAAACCAGACCATCTACTCGTTCGCCGGCGCCACCCCCCGGTATCTGCTGGACTTCTCCCGCCGCTTCCCCGAGGCCACGGTGGTGCGCCTGGAGCGCGACTACCGTTCCACCCCGCAGGTGGTGACCCTGGCCAACACGGTGATCGGCGCCGCCAAGGGGCGCATCGCCGGGAGCAAGCTGCAGCTGATCGGTCAGCGGCCCGCAGGTGTCCAGCCGCAGTTCTCCGAGCACGACGACGAGTCCGCTGAGGCCGCGGCGGTGGCCGCTCGGATCAAGGACCTGCTGGACGCGGGCACACCGGCAGCCGAGATCGCGGTGCTCTACCGCATCAACGCACAGTCGGAGGTGCACGAGCAGGCGCTGACCGAGCTCGGCATTCCCTATCAGGTCCGCGGCGGGGATCGCTTCTTCGAGCGCCCCGAAGTGCGCCAGGCCGTGCTCGCCCTGCGCAAGGAGGACCAGAACCAGCGGCCCGACCGTGACGACCCCGACGAGGCGCCCACCGACCTTCGCGCGCTGGTCCAGACGGTGCTGGAGCCGGTGGGGCTGACCGCTCAGGCGCCCAGCGGTGGTGCCGCGCGGGACCGTTGGGAGTCGTTGCGTGCGCTCGCTGCCCTGGTCGAGGAGCTGCTGAGCAGTGAGCCGACGGCCAGCCTGTCGCGGTTGCTCGCGGAGCTGGCGAGCAGGGCCGACTCGCGGCACCCACCGGTGGTGCAGGGCGTGACCTTGTCCTCGTTGCACGCGGCGAAGGGGCTGGAGTGGGACGCGGTGTTCCTGGTCGGGCTGGTGGAGGGCACGTTGCCCATTCAGCACGCCCTCGGTGACGGTGGTGCCGCGGAGGAGGCTGCGGTGGAGGAGGAACGGCGACTGCTCTACGTCGGGGTGACCCGCGCCCGTGAGGTGGTGTGGCTGTCCTGGGCGCTGGCCCGCAACCCCGGTGGCCGCAAGAGTCGCCGGCGTTCGCGTTTCGTGCACGGACTCGTACCCGCGGACTCGCCGGCAGCCAAGCCGACCGCACCGCGTGCGGATCCTGCCTCGCGCAACGGCCGTAAACGGGCCCGCTGCCGAGTGTGCGGCGTCCAGCTCACCGCCACGATGGCCATCAAGCTCGGGCGCTGCGAGACCTGCCCGGCTGACCTGGACGACGAGCTCCTCGATGCGTTACGGACATGGCGCCGGGAGCGTTCCGCGGAGCTCAAGGTGCCCGCCTACGTGGTCTTCACCGACGCCACGCTCACCGCCATCGCCGAGCAGCAGCCCAGCAACGACGCCGGCCTGGTCGCCATCGCGGGAATCGGCGCAGCCAAGTTGGAGCGCTTCGGCGCGGACGTACTGGCACTGGTGCGCGGCGAACGCGCAGGTCAAAAATAGCTTGTGCGCCATGGGGCAGCCGTCGTAGCCTCTGTGCACCGAGTACGAACACCGCTGACCGAAGGAGGTGGCCCCATGAAGATGAGTCAGATCTACCGCACCCGTGCTGCAGCAGCGCGCGTGCCGGCAACTCGCCTGGTCGCCGTCGCCGCAGCACCGTGTGGTGCAGCATTCGCCAATCCCGCAGCGTCCGTGCCCTGGGGTGATCTTTAGAGAAGTCACCTGCACTCCCGGCCACGGAATCCCGCACACGCGGAGACCGTGGCCTTTTTGTGCGAGCAGTGTGCTCGGCAAGGACCCGGGTTCCGCACAATCCGCCGAAAACAAGGACCCGCACGTGTCTACCGCCACAGCCGCCGCCCATCCACCCGCTTCCGTGGACCTGCCCTGCCGCCGCGCGAACGCCGACCTGTGGTTTGCCGAGTCACCCGATGGACTCGAGCAGGCCAAGCGCCTGTGCGCGCGATGCCCGGTACGGCTGCGTTGTCTGACGACAGCCCTGGAGCGCGCCGAACCCTGGGGTGTCTGGGGCGGCGAAATTCTCGAACAGGGGATCGTCGTTGCCCGCAAGCGGCCCAGGGGACGACCACGCAAGAACCAGCTGCTCGCAGATTCCGCGGCGTGAGCATCACCGAACACCGATGAGTAGCGCGCCGCCGCCGCGTCTGAGGAGGGAATGAACATGATGAACGCAGGAGGAGGCACCGGTATGCCCGTTGATTCGCTGACGGCACAAGCGGCATCGTCGACATGGCACGCTGGTGCCCGACGACGACCGAGGGGCAGCACAATGACGAACGCGATCGAGGTCACCGGCTTGGTCAAACGGTTCGGCGACGTCACGGCGCTGGACGGGGTGGATTTGACGGTTCGCTCCGGTTCGGTGCTGGGACTGCTCGGACCGAACGGTGCGGGCAAGACCACGATGGTGCGCATACTCACCACCCTGCTGCGCCCCGACGCCGGGCAGGCGATGGTGGCCGGAGTGGACGTCGTTGCCAACCCGCGCGGTGTTCGCCGGCGCCTGGGCCTGTCCGGGCAGTACGCCGCGGTGGACGAGTACCTCACCGGCTTTGAGAACCTGGACATGATCGGCCGGCTGTACCACCTCGGCAAACGCCGCAGCCGGGAACGGGCACGGGAGCTGCTGGCCCAGTTCGATCTGGAGGACTCCGCCGACCGCCCCGCCAAGAACTACTCCGGCGGCATGCGGCGCCGGCTCGACCTCGCCGGGGCGCTCGTCGCCGACCCACCGTTGTTGTTCCTCGACGAACCGACGACCGGACTGGATCCGCGGAGCCGCACCGACATGTGGGAGGTGATCAAGGACCTGGTTTCCGGCGGCACCACCCTGCTGCTGACCACCCAGTACCTGGAAGAAGCCGACGTGCTCGCCGACGAGATCGTGGTGATCAACCACGGCAGGGTAATTGCGAAGGGAACTGCCGATCAGCTGAAGGCCCAGGTTGGCGGAGAGCGGTTGGAGATCACGGTCTCCGATCCAGCGCAGCTCGACGCTGCCCGCCATCTGCTGGCCCCGCTGGGAGTAGGCGACGCCAGCATCGAGGAGCAACGCCGATCAATGTTGATTCCCATTTCCGGTGGCGTCGGGGTGCTGCGCGAGGCGCTGCGCAGGCTCGAGGAGTCCGCGATCGACGTGGACGACGCCGGGCTGCGCCGACCCACGCTGGACGACGTGTTCCTGACCCTGACCGGGCACGCCGCCGAGGACGAGCCGGCCGACCCCGGCGACATGGCTGACCCGGCTACCGCGGCCGTCGCTGCAGAGAAGGTGAACCAGTGAGCGAGCGAAGCGACGTGCGGGAGAGGTCGCTGAGCTACCTGTACCCCCTTACCGATGCTGCCGTGGTGGCCAAGCGCAACCTCATCAAGATCAAGCGGGTCCCCGACCTGCTGGTGTTCACCACCTTGTCCCCCATCATGTTCGTGTTGCTGTTCGCCTACGTGTTCGGCGGCGCCATCGACTCCAGCGGCGGCGGCAAAGGGTATCGGGAGTTCCTCATCGCGGGAATCTTTGCCCAAACGGTTGTCTTCGGCTCCACCATCACCGGGGCAGGACTGGCCGAGGACGTGAAAAAGGGCATCATCGACCGCTTCCGTTCGCTGCCGATGGCGCCGTCCGCGGTGTTGACCGGTCGGACCCTGTCCGACGTGGTGAACAACGTCATCGTGCTGATCGTCATGTCGGTCACCGGGTTGCTGGTCGGTTGGCGCATCCGTACCTCGATACCCGAGGCTTTGTGGGGTTTCGTGCTGCTGCTGGTGTTCGCCTACGCCATTTCCTGGGTGATGGCTTGCGTGGGGCTGCTGGTGCCCAGTCCCGAGGTGGTGAACAACGCCTCGTTCGTGGTCATTTTCCCGCTCACCTTCGTGGCCAACACCTTCGTGCCGCTGAACACGCTGCCGGGACCGTTGCGGGCGTTCGCGGAGTGGAACCCGGTGTCGGCGGTCACTCAGGCAGCGCGCAACCTGTTCGGCAACCCCGACCCGAACCCGACCGCGCCGCACCCGACGGCGTGGGCGTTGGTGCATCCCGAGCTGTACACCCTGATCTGGGCTGTGGCGGTGCTGGCCATTTTCGTGCCGCTGGCCAATGCGTTGTACCGCCGCTCGACCAGTCGCTGAGCGACGGACGAAAGATCCAGTGGTGCTCGTCAGACCTGTTCGTCCGGCTCCGCGGCCATCCCCGGCTGCCACTGTTCGACGATGGCCTTGAAGGGCGCCTCCGCGTCCAACTGACAGAGGATGCCGATCGACCCCAGGGTGACCCGATGCACCAGGAGGTACTGGGCGGGCAGGTTCAGGGCCCGGGTGAGCTGGAAGTCGGCGCTGCGCACGTCGCCGAGCCGTTCGGCCTGCTGTTGCATCCAGCGCCGCGTGAAGTGGAAGGTCTCTGCGCGCATCGGCTCGATGAACGGCCGCAGGTAGTCGAGCACCTCGTGGGGGTCCAGCTCGGTATCGGGCTCGACGAAGTTCTCCCGACGCAGCAGCGTCATCAGCTCCTCGGGACGATTGTCCAGCGCGAGCCGGGTCATCCGTCCGAAGGTGTGGGGCAGCCCGTCGGGCAGCCGCGCGACGGCACCGAAGTCGATCACCGCCATTCGACCGTTGGGCAGCAGCATGTAGTTGCCGGGATGGGGGTCGGAGTGCAGCAGCCCCGCGCGGGCGGGGGAGGAGAAGTGGAACAACGCCAGTCGTCGACCCATCTCGTTACGCTGGGCCGTGCTGCCGTTGGCAATGATCGTGGCCAGCCCCGCACCGTCGATCCATTCCGAGACGATGACCTTGGGCGCGCTGGCGACCACCTTCGGTACCAGGAACTCGTCGTTCCCGTCGTAGGCTGCGGCGAAGGCCCGCTGGTTGTCCGCCTCCGCCCGGTAGTCCAGCTCCTCCTCCATGCGCTCACGCAGCTCGGTGATGAGCGGGCGGACCTGTAGGCCGGGGATGACCGCCTGAAACATCCGGCCGAAGCGCTGCAGCTGGCGCAAGTCGGAACGCAGTGCCTCGCCCGCGCCCGGATACTGGATTTTGACGGCCACCTCCCGACCGTCCTGCCACACCGCCCGGTGCACCTGTCCGATGCTTGCCGCCGCGGCGTGCTCGTCGTTGAAGGAGGAGAACCGCTCGCGCCAGCCCGTGCCCAGCTGCTCGGCCAGCACTCGGTGCACGGTGGCGGCAGGCATGGGCGGAGCGCTTGACTGCAACTTGGTCAGGGCTTCTCGGTAGGGTTCCGCGAACTCCTCGGGGATTGCGGCCTCGAACACGCTCAGGGCCTGGCCGAATTTCATCGCGCCGCCCTTGAGCTCGCCGAGCACGGCGAACAGCTGCTCGGCGGTCTTGGCACTGAGCTCGGCGCCGACCTCGTCGCTGCTGCGCCCGGCCAGCCGCTTTCCCCAGCCGGCTGCCGTGCGACCGGCGAACCCGATGGGAAGGCTGGCCAGCTTGGCTGTGCGGGCTGCTCCGCTGCGGGGTATGTCGGACACGCGTCCCATCGTCCTTGATTCGGCGTCGGTGTGCTTGGGTCTGCCCCGGCGGGTCGTCAGCGGTGTGCACCACAGCCGCAGCGGGGATGGGGCGACCATACGCGGCGCCGCAGCTGCGCAAGGCGCGGATCCACTTCGATCGTGGCGTTCACCGTGCGGGGCACCGGTGCACCTGTGTGCCCGTCGAACAACTGCTCGATCTGACCGAGGGCGAAGCCTGCGGTGGCCCGCACGGCGCCGGCGCTGCCGTGTCCCACCTGACCGAGTAGCTGCGCGGCAAGCATCGGCCACTCCGGATCGTGGTCCGCCCGGTGCAGATCGGCACAGCGCAGACAGCTGGTCCGCCCCGGCAGCACCAGCGGCCCCACCATGCCGATGCCGTCGCGTAACCGTACCGAGAGGTGGTTGATGTGGGCAGCGACCAGCTCGGAGACCACACACGGGTCGCAGACCAGCTCGTCGGCCAAGATGACCAGCTCCGGGTATCCACGCCGGGCCGGCAGGCGTCCGTGCGAGCGGGATGGCTGCTGGCCGCCCAGCGCCAGCCCCTGACAGATGGCGTCGCTGAGCGGTCCTCGTCCGTGCACGTGCAGGTGCGCGGCGCGGGTGAGCTGGGGTGTTGGCGCCCAGCTGAGCACACCCATGGCGACCAGCTCGTTGATCAGCTCGGCCATCTCCTCCGGACCGATGCCGATGGAAACGGCGGCCGTCACGAGATTCGCGTAGCTCGTTGATCCGTCGGCTCGGTCCAACAGGGTGGCCACGGCGGATGCCGGCACGCCACGCGGGGGGCGGATGAGCACCGCGCGGTCCGGGTCCCAGCCGAGCTGCAGGTCGCCGCTCGAGCGGATGAGCATGGCGATCGCCGGGTCAAGCATCGGGCGTCGCCCTTCGGCCTGCTGCGATGTCGCCGGTTCGGTGGCGCGCGCCCGGATGGTTGTGTTCATGGTCGGCCACTCTGGCACGCGTCGACGTAGGCAGTGGCGGTCAACGGCCAGTTATCCACAGGGTGCCGGCCATTTCCGGACAGCGCCGTGCCGTCGCCGAAGCCGGTCGCTACCGTGAACGGGTGTCCGCACCCCAGCATCCGCCGAACGTGCAGGTTCGTCGCAGCGCTCGACGGCGCGCGACGGTCAGTGCGCGCCGGGAGGGCGACACGATCGTCGTCTCGGTGCCTGCCAGGCTGAGCAAGGCCGAGGAGGCCAATTGGGTGGACACGATGCTGGCCCGGGTGGCTCGATCGGAGGCACGGGCTGCCGCTCGGGCCGGTACCTCAGACGCGGAATTGGCGACGCGCGCTGCTCGCTTGTCCGGGCGCTGGCTGGACGGTCGGCCGCAGCCCGCGGTGGTGCGGTGGGTTCCCGTCATGCGTTCGCGCTGGGCCTCGTGCACACCTGCCGATTCCTCCATCCGGGTGAGCGAGCGCTTACGCGACGTCCCCGAATGGGTGCTGGACTACGTCCTGGTGCACGAGCTTGCCCACCTGCTCGAAGCAGGCCACACGCCGCAATTCTGGACGTGGGTCCACCGCTACCCACGGACCGAACGCGCGGTCGGCTACCTGCAGGGACTCTCCGCCGCTGCCCATCTGGAGATCGCCACTGCTGAGCAGTTCTAGCCGGCGGAACTTCTAGCCGGCCGAAGTTCTAACCCGCGGAGTCGCCCTCCTCTGGAGCAGCATCTTTCTTGGCTTGCTCGTCGGCGATGGTGCGTTCCAGCTCAGCCATCGGGTCGTCCGAACCACCGGCATGGTTCATCAGGAAACGCTCGGCGAAGCCCGCAGGGTCGTCGAGGTCCGACGCACTGGGCAGTAGATCCGGGTGCGCCCACACCCCGTCCCGGGTGGCAGCATCGCTGCGCGCATCGAGCAGGCGCCACAGTTCGGCCGCCTCCCGCAGCCTGCGCGGGCGCAACTCGAGACCCACCAGCGTCGCGAAGGTCTGTTCGGCCGGACCGCCGCTGGCCCTACGGCGCCGCAGCGTCTCCCGCAGGGCGTCAGCCCCTGGCAACCTGTCGCGCACTGCGTTGGACACCACGTGGTCCACCCAGCCCTCGACCAGCGCCAGCAACGTCTCCAGCCGTTGCAGCGCAGCCTGCTGCGCGGGGGAGGTGGTGGGACCGAAGGTGCCCTGCCCCAGCGCCTTCTCCAGGGCAGCGGGATCGGTCAGTGACGCAGGGTCGATGTTGCGGGCCATCTCCTCCATCGCCGAGAAGTCGACGCTGATTCCGCTGGCGTACTCCTCCACGGTGGCCAGCAGGCGCTGGCGCAACCACGGCACATGCCCGAACAGACGCTGGTGGGCCGCCTCGCGTGCCGCCAAATACACCAGCACCTCGTGGTGCGGTCGGTCCAGGCCGTTGGTGAACGCGGTGATGGCGGCGGGCATTAGGGCAGCGGTGCCCGCCGGGCCCAAGGGCAGGCCGATGTCGGTCGAGGTGAGCACCTCGCCGGCCAGCTGTCCCAGCGCCTGGCCGAGCTGCGAGCCGAAGGCCATGCCGCCCATCTGGCTCATCATCCCCATCATGGGTCCGAGCATCTGCTTGGCCTCGTCCGGCATGCCGTCGACCCAGGCACTGGCCATCTTGGTGGCCACCGGGTCACACAGCCGCTGCCACGTAGGCATGGTCTGCGCCAGCCATTCCTTTGCCGTCCACGCACTACTGGTGCGCATGCCTGCAGGCAGTGACGTCGCGTCATCCAGCCAGATCTCGGCCAGTCGGAGCGCATCGAGCGCCGCAGCGGTGTCCGCGGCGCTCACGCTGGGCACCGTGCCCAACTGCTGCTCGGCAAGCTGGCGGGCGAGGTCGTAGTTCACCGGCCCTGCCGATGGTCCCGCGGCGCCCGCACTGCTGAGCATCTGGCCGAGCTGGGTCAACATCTGCCCCAGCGAGGCGGGATCAAAGCCCCCGGGACCGCCCGCGCCGAAACCGAAGCCACCCGAACCGGGGCCATCGCCCGAACCCTGGCCACCACGGTCCTTATCGTTGCCCGAGTCGTCACCGGGGCCAGAGAAACCGAAGGGGGGATTGCTCATGGCTCAACGGTACCCGGCGTCTGGGGGGAGTTGAGTGTGCTCAGCGCATGCTCTGCGCGAACACCGGACGGACGGGGCTCGCCCCGGCCCGCTCTAGGCTGAGCGTCGTGACCCGTCGCAACATCACTCTGCTGACCGGAGTTCTGCTCATCATCGTGCTGGGCACTCTCGGCGGTGTGGTGCAGGTTCCCTACGTCGCGCTGGGACCGGGCCCCACCTTCAACACCCTCGGTGTGGTCAACGGCAAGCAGGTCGTGGACATCGAAGGGACGCAGACCTTTCCCACCCAGGGCAATCTGAACATGACGACCGTGGCGGTGAACGACGGCATCACCCTGTTCGGCGCGGTCGGACTGTGGGTCAGCGGCAGCCACGCGTTGGTGCCCCGTTCCGAGGTGTACCCGCCGCAGAAGACGCCCGAGGAAGTGCGCACCGAGAACACCCAGGCGTTCGCGGAGTCGGAGAACAGCGCGGAGACGGCAGCGTTGAGCTATCTGCACTTTCCCACTCAGGTCAAGATCGGTGCGCTGACCAAAGGCTCACCGTCGGATGGCGTGCTGCAGCCCGGAGATCAGCTCGTCAGCGTGGACGGCAAGCCGGTCGCCGCGGCGGAGCAGGTGCTTCAAGCCCTGGCCGATCGCAAGCCGGGGGAGCAGGCGGTGCTGAGCTACCGCCGCAACGGTGGACCGCCGACGACGGCGACCATCACCTTGGGCAAACGTCCGGACGCGGACCCACGGGGCTTCCTCGGTATTACGCCGAGCAACGCGCCGGACGTCAATTTCACCATCGACTTCAACCTGGCCGACGTCGGGGGGCCGTCGGCGGGACTGATGTTTTCCTTGGCGGTGGTGGACAAACTGAGCACCGGCAAGCTCAACGACGGGAAGTTCGTCGCGGGAACAGGCACCATCGACGGGTCGGGCACGGTGGGGCCCATCGGGGGCATTCCGTTCAAGATGATGGCGGCACGCGAGGCGGGCGCGACGGAGTTCCTGGTGCCCGCAGCCAACTGCGCGGAGGCGCTGCAACGGGCACCCGACGGCCTGCGGTTGGTCAAGGTTCAAACCCTGGCCACCGCCGTCGACGCCTTGCAGACGTTGACCGCGGGCGGGGACGCCCCGCACTGCTAGTCGCTCACTCCTCCAAGGTGGCCAGCAGGGCGGCGACCAGATTCGGCGCCAGCTCGGGGTGCTCCAGCAACTCCGGCGCGGCATCGGCGTCGGACGCGTCGGGGCGTAGCTGTAGCAGGCACAGCGCTTCACCGCCGCGCAGCACCGCGGCCACGAGACGGGCCTCCTGGCGCTGGGGATGCGCCGCGGCGTGCTCCAGGGCTGCCTGCTCGGCGGCGGTGCCACCTCCGAGTGCGTGTTCCACCACCTGATCCAGCTCGGCCTCCGCCTCGGGCGGCAGGATCAGGATCTCTTGCACGAGTGCGCAACCCGCCACGGACTCCGGCCAGGTGATGCCCGCCAGTGCGGCGTCCAGCTCAGGTGAGCCGCCCTCCACGGTTGTCGGCAACGGCTCCTGGGCGATGGGGGTGAGTTCGCTGTGCTCCGAGAATGCGCCCACCAGTTCGGGTTCGTGTTCGGCGAGCTCAGCCGTGGGAACCAGCGCGAACATCTGGGGCGGCTGGTCCCAGCCCGCGTCGTCGACGAAGTCGACCACCTCGCGCACGCAGATGGACAAGGCAGTGGGGGAGAGCAGGCTCATGGCGGCCATCCTCGCAGGCGCGACAATCCGTACAGTGACGGTACCGGCCGCGCGAGAACGAAGCCGGGGCAACCACCAGCGGCGTCACTGCGCCGTGCAACAGCTTGGAGTGTGGCTCGTGGCCGTGCGCCCACCCACCACGTTTTCGGGTTTGTCCCGACGGAGCCGCTGGCTGCTCATCATCGGGGCGCTGCTGCTCGTGCTGATCTTCGGCGGCTCGCGCTTCATCAACGCCTACGTCGACTGGGAGTGGTTCGGCTCCCTCGGGTTCCGGGGCGTGTTCACCACGGTGTTGATCACCAAGCTCGTGCTGTTCCTGATCGCCGGTGTGGTGATCGGGCTGATCGTCAGTGGTGCGTTGGTGTTGGCCTACCGGTCGCGGCCGGTCTTCGTCCCGGTGTCCGGCCCGGACGACCCCGTGGCGCGGTATCGCACCGTGGTGATGAGCCACATTCGGTGGTTCGGGATCGGCATCCCCGCGTTCATCGGGGTCATCTCGGGCCTCGTGGCCCAGTCCGACTGGGCGTTGGTGCAACTGTTCTTGCACGGCACCAGCTTTGGGCAGACCGATCCGCAATTCGGCCTGGATCTGGGGTTCTACGCTTTCGACCTGCCCTTCTACCGCTTCCTCATCGACTGGGCCTTCGTCGGGGTGCTGCTGGCGTTCGTGGCAAATCTGGTGACGCACTATCTGTTCGGGGGTCTGCGCCTCGCCGGTCGCGGCGGCAGGCTTACGACGGCCGCGCGCGTGCAACTGGCGGTGTTGGCGGGCACCTTCGTGCTGATCAAGGCGGTGGCCTACTTCTTCGACCGCTACGAGTTGCTCTCCAGCGACCGCAACCCGCAGTTCACCGGCGCCTCCTACACCGACCTGCACGCGGTGTTGCCCGCCAAGCTGATCCTGCTGTGCATCGCGGTGATCTGCGCGGGCGCCTTCTTCGCCGGGGTGGTGCTGCGCGACCTGCGGGTGCCCGCGTTGGCCACCGCGCTACTGGTGCTGTCCTCGATCTTGGTCGGAGCCGCGTGGCCCGCCATCCTGCAGCAGTTCTCGGTCAACCCCAACGGGCCCGACCGGGAGGCAGTGTCCATCGGGCGCAACATCGCCTCCACCCGGCAGGCCTACGGCATCACCGACCAGACGGTGAAGTATGTGGACTACCCGGGCACCGCCACCGTCGCGCCCTCCGAGGTCGCCACCGACACAGCCACCATCTCCAACGTGCGCCTGCTCGACCCCACGGTGCTGTCGCGCACCTTCACCCAGCAGCAGCAGCTGAAGAACTTCTACGGCTTCCCGGACACCCTGTCCGTCGACCGCTACAACATCGACGGGCAGCTGCGGGACTACGTGGTGGCCGCACGTGAGCTCAACCCCAATGCGCTGACCGGCAACCAGACCAACTGGGTGAACCAGCACACCGTCTACACGCACGGCAACGGCTTCGTGGCCGCGGCCGCCAACAAGGTCAACGCCGCGTTGACCGATGCGGGCAGTGGCACCGGCGGCTACCCCGTGTACACGGTGGCCGACCTCAACACGAAGTCCACGACGATCCCGGTGACCCAGCCACGGATCTACTACGGCGAGCTGATCGGGAAGTCCACCCCCGACTACGCCATCGTCGGGGACCTGCCCGGTGCCGCGCCGCGCGAGTACGACACGGACAACTCCAGCTTCACCTACAGCGGCAAGGGCGGCGTGGAGATCGGCAGCTGGATCAACCGGCTCGCCTTCGCCGCGAAGTACGGCGAGCGCAACATCCTGTTTTCCAGCGCCGTCACCAACGATTCGAAGATCATTTTCAACCGTGACCCGCGGGACCGGGTGCAGGCGGTGGCGCCGTGGCTGACCACCAACAGCGATACCTATCCGGCTGTGGTGGATGGGCGCGTGAAATGGGTGGTCGACGGGTTCACCACCTTGGACTCCCTGCCCTACGCCCAGCGCACCTCGCTGGACGCGGCCACCGCGGACAGCCTCGCCACCTCCACCGGAGTGCGCCAGGCGCCGAACAAGCAGGTCTCCTACATCCGCAACTCGGTGAAGGCCACTGTGGACGCCTACGACGGCACCGTCACCTTGTACTCCGTGGACGACAAGGACCCGGTGCTCAAGGCGTGGGAGGGTGTCTTTCCCGGGGTGGTCAAGCCGTCCAGCGCCATCTCCCCGGAGCTGCGTGCGCACTTCCGCTACCCCGAGGACCTGTTCAAGGTGCAGCGCGACCTGCTGACCCGGTACAACGTCTCGGACCCCAAGGAGTTCTTCCAGAACAACGGGTTCTGGTCGGTTCCAGACGACCCGACCGTGGACAACAACAACGGGCGCGCGCCGCAGCCGCCGTACTACGTGCAGGCGGCCGATCCGGTGAGCGGCAAGTCCTCGTTCCAGCTCACCAGTGCGTTGGTGGGACTCAAGCGGGAGTTCCTGTCGGCGTACATGTCCGCGAGCAACAATCCGGACACCTACGGCCAGATCACTGTGCTGAAGCTGCCGACGGACACCCAGACCCAGGGCCCCCAGCAGGTGCAGAACTCCATGTTGTCGGCCCCTCAGGTGTCCAAGGAGCGCAACTTGCTCGGGCAGCAGTCCACCAAGATCGAGTACGGCAACCTCCTGACCCTGCCGGTGGGCAAGGGGGGTCTGCTCTACGTCGAGCCGCTCTACATCGAGCGATCGGCGCAGAGCTCCTCCTACCCGCAGCTGGCCAGGGTGCTGGTGAGCTACAACAACCAGGTCGGCTACGGCGCCACGCTGGCCGATGCGTTGGACCAGGTGTTCGGCGCGGGCGCGGGCTCGGGAACCACGGCGCCGGATCAGGGAACCACGTCGTCGCCGCCGACCAGTACCGCGCCGACGCCCGTTGTACCCACCGGTACGGCCCCGGTCCCCGGCGGCACCAGTCCGCAGGACGCGGTGACCAACCTCAACAAGGCGCTGCAGGACTTCAACACCGCCAAGTCCAGTGGTGATCTGGGGGCGATTGGGCAATCGCTGACCAAGGTCGACGCTGCGGTCAAGGCCTACCAGCAGGCGAACGGCCAGACCGGCACGACGGCGGCAAAGCCCACCCCGACGACTGCCGCACCCACGCCCACCGCCGTGCCGACGCCGGGCCCAGTGGTCCCTCAGCCGCCGGGGTGACGCAGCCCACGGCCAGCGGGTGGCGTGCGGATTTGGTTCCGCAGGCCACCCGCCGGTACAGTTGTCTCTGCACCCGACGCGGGGTGGAGCAGCTCGGTAGCTCGCTGGGCTCATAACCCAGAGGTCGCAGGTTCAAATCCTGCCCCCGCTACTAGATGGTCTTACGACCACGGTGTTACCGAAAGCCCCTCAGGCCTTTCTGAGGGGCTTTCGGTGTCGGTACCCAGCTCAGTGCGAGTGGTCGCCTGGTTCGGCGCCTGCGCTGCCACGGTTCGTCGAAATACTCTGGACCCCGCGACCGTTGCAGTCAGTGCGTCAAGGTAACCAAGCCGGGGCGCTCTTGCGATGAGAGGTTGACGCAACCGTGGCTGTACCGCTGTCCATTCTCGACCTCGCGCACATCCGAAGCGAGGAGACAGCTGCCCAGAGTTTTGCTGCAAGTGTCGCCCTCGCCCAGCGCGCCGAGGAGTGGGGTTACCGGCGGATCTGGTACGCCGAGCACCACAACATGCCGAGCATCGCCTCCTCGGCCACCAGCGTGCTCATCGCGCACATCGCCGCGCACACCAAGACCATTCGTCTTGGTGCCGGTGGTGTCATGCTGCCCAACCACGCCCCGCTGACCATTGCGGAGCAGTTCGGGACCCTGGAAACTCTGCACCCCGGGCGCATCGACCTCGGCCTCGGGCGGGCACCGGGCAGCGACCAGCAGACGATGCGCGCGTTGCGGCGCTACCCCATGTCCGCCGACAGCTTCCCCCAGGATGTGCTGGAGCTGCAGGGCTACCTCAGCGGCGAGTCCCGCATCCCTGGCGTCGACGCCACCCCGGGCAAGGCCACCTTCGTGCCGCTGTACATCCTCGGCTCCTCGCTGTTCGGTGCACAGCTGGCTGCCGCGCTCGGGTTGCCCTACTCCATCGCCTCGCACTTCGCGCCGGACGCACTGGAGCAGGCGGTATCCCTGTACCGGAGCGAGTTCACCCCGTCGGCCCAACTCGAGCGGCCCTACGTCATCGCCGGGGTGAACGTGATCGCGGCCGATTCCGCGGCCGACGCGCAGGAACAGTTCGTGACTGCGAAACGCCGCCGGGTGAGTCAGCTCTTCGGCCGGGGACGCCGGTTCACCGACGACGAGGCGGACATGATTCTCGAGGCGCCGGCCGGGCGACAGGTGTTGCAGATGGCCAAGTACTCCGCCGTCGGCACCCCACCGGAGGTCAAGGACTACCTCGACTGGTTTGCTGAGCACGCGCAGGCCGACGAGCTCATCGTCGCCACCCAGGCGCGGGATACCGCTGCTTGGCTGCGCTCCTTCGAGCTGTTGGCCGACGTCAGCGAGCTTGCTGCCGTGTAGCCGGGTTTGGCTTCTTACCGGCGCTCCGGCGGATCTCGTCCATCGAGCGACCGCGGAAACTGCGCACGCTGTAGACCAGCAGTGCCCATACGATCACCCCGGACAGCCCCAGTGTGAGGCCGGTGCCCAGACCGCCGAACGGGAGCTCGGGACCGAAGATCCAGAACTCCGGAATCGGTGGATTCACTGCCCACACCACGCCGAGGCCGACGAGCACGGCACCACCGAAGGCAGTGATCGCCACCCGCGGCCAGGTCTGCACGCTCGCCGCGGCCGTGGTGAACGCCTTGATCCGGACCGGTTGCAACCGGCGCTCGGCCCATTCGTACTCCTGGGACAGCACGATCAGGCCGGCCAGCAGTAGCAGCAAGCCGGGTCCGGGAAGCACGAGTGCCGCGATACCGCCGAGCACCAGCGCCCAGCCCACCACGATGATCCCGGTTCTCCGCAACCACGATGGCATTTCGTCCCAGAAGCGCATTTGGTCAGCATGCCAGCGGCGTCGTGCTGCCGCGCAATCGTGCGTGTCCCGACAGTGAGCATCGGTTGCGCCGGGTCGGTTCGGGTAGCCGGATCGGAGGTCGCGGCGCGCCGCGCCTTCGTCGACGCGCAGCCAGACGAGCTGCTGCGGTGGCGCGATGCCGGTCGCCAGCCCGAAGCCAGTCTGCGCGGGCTTGAACGGGAGCTGGACCGCACCGAGCACATCCTGCGCGGGCGCTGACCGGCGTCCAGCGGCGCTGATAGTGTCCGACGTCACGAGTTGAACGGGGTTGGGATGACGGAACTGCAGGCCGCACGCCGCTGCCACTGGGTGAACCATTTGGCCCGGCACGCACACGAACAGCCCGACGCGGTGGCGTTCCGGTTCGGTGGGCATTCGGTCACCTGGCGCGAGCTGGAGGTGCGGGTGGGTGTGCTGGCCGACGCCTTCGCCCGGCGTGGAGTTGGCCACGGCGACCGGGTGCTGCTGCTGCTGACCAACCGCTTGGAGTTTGTCGAGGCCATGTTCGCCGCCAACCGGCTCGGGGCCATCGCCGTGCCGGTGAATTTCCGGCTCAGCCCGGCCGAGCTCACCTACATCATCGGCGACAGTGACCCACGGATCATCGTGGTCGAACAGCTGCTGGCCGCCGCCGTCAACCCTGCGCCCGTTCGTTGCCTCGTCGTCGGCGACGATCCCGCGGCCGCCGGGCCGAGCGCCGAGCGGTGGCAGGACGTGCTGGACGAAGCCGGGGACCCGCATCCCCTCGTCGACGTGGCCGAGAACGACCCGGCGCTGATCATGTACACCTCGGGAACCACGGGGCGGCCCAAGGGCGCAGTACTGACCCACCTGAACCTGCACATGCAGGCGGTCACCATCATCTGCGCCTGGGGCTCAGCCGGTTCTGCGGAGATCTCGCTGGCCGCTGCGCCGTTGTTCCACATCGCCGGAGTCGGCACCATCGTGCCGATGATGCTGCTGGGCAGCACGATGGTGATCCACCCGAGCGGACTGTTCTCCGCTACCGACATCCTCGACGTGCTGGAACGCGAACGGGTCACCGTGCTGTTCTTGGTGCCCACCCAGTGGCAGGCGATATGCGCCGACCCCAGCGTCACCTCCCGTGACCTGGCGCTGTGGGTGATCAGCTGGGGCGCCGCACCGGCCAGCGACACCCTGCTCCGGCGGATGGCCGAGGTGTTCCCGGCCGCCACCAACATCGCGGTGTTTGGCCAGACCGAGATGTCGCCGGTCACCTGTGTGCTCGACGGCGCGGACGCGCTGCGCAAGCTTGGCTCGGTCGGCAAACCGATCAGCACCCTCGCGGTCCGCGTGGTGGATGCCGAGATGCGCGACGTGCCCGGCGGTGAAGTAGGGGAGATCATCTACCGCGGTCCCACCACGATGCAGGGCTACTGGCGTAACCCAGAGGCCACGACAGCAGCGTTCGACGGCGGGTGGTTTCACTCCGGGGACCTGGTGCGGCGCGACGAGGAGGGCTTCGTCTACGTCGTCGACCGCAAGAAGGACATGATCATCTCCGGCGGGGAAAACATCTACTGCGCCGAGGTGGAGAACGCGCTGGCCGCGCACCCCGGTATCGCGGAGGTCGCCGTGATCGGGCGTCCGCACGAGCGCTGGGGCGAAACACCGGTCGCCGTGTTGGTGCCGATCGACGCCGAGGCTGCGCCGACGGTGCAGGAGCTGGCGCAGTGGTTGGGCGGTCGCCTGGCCGGGTACAAGAAGCCCACCGAGGTCATCGTGCTGCCCGAGCTGCCGCACAACGCCAGCGGAAAGGTGGTCAAGCACCTGCTGCGCACTACCTACGGCGGTTGAACACCACTGCGCTCAGGCCGCAACTGCGGCGACGGTGAAGACGCCGCAATGTTGAAACTGCGCGCGAAGGGCACCGCCGCAATCAACGCGGTGGACGCCAGCGTGCTGGACCGCATCTCCAGTGCCACCTTGCTCGAAGCGTCTATCGTCATCGAGTCTCGACGCGGCGATGCCGCGGGCCGCGAGCTCGACTTACTCCTGCACCGCGCGAAGGTGCAGACGGTGGCCGTCGACGAGGCGCAGGTCGAGTTGGCCAGAGCAGCGTGGCGACGTTATGGCAAGGGCCGTCACCCGGCGGGGCTGAACTTCGGCGACCTGTTCGCCTACGCGCTGGCCCGCGCCGGCGGAGACGCGCTCCTCTTCAAGGGGGACGACTTCACCAAGACCGACATCACCGCGGCGTGAAACCGGATCAACGTTGACGGCCCAGTGTCACTTTTGGTCGCCAACGCAGCCGGAGCCCTGGGTGGTCAACGCAGCCGCGAGAGGACTTCCTCGTGCAGCAGGCCGTTGCTGGCCACCGCACTACCGCCGTGCGGGCCCGGGGAGCCGTCCAGCGCGGTGAACCTGCCGCCGGCCTCGCGCACCAGGATGTCCAGCGGCGCGAGGTCCCACAACGAGACCTCCGGCTCGGCGGCGATGTCCGCCGCACCCTCGGCCAGCAAGCAGTAGGAGAAGAAGTCACCGTAACCGCGCAGCCGCCACACCTCGTCGGACAGCGCGATGAACTGTTCGCGCAGGCCCGCATCGCGCCACCCGGACAAGCTGGAAAAGCACAGGCTCGCCGCAGCCAGCTCGCCCACGGCAGAGACCTGCAGCAGCCTGCGCGGAGCGTCGAGCACTCGCACCCATGCCCCGGTGCCACGGCTCGCCCACCACCGTCGGCCCAGGGCAGGGGCGCTGATGACCCCAGCCACCGGAATGCCCTCCTCCAGCAGCGCGACCAGCGTCGCCCACACCGGCACACCCCGTACGAAGTTTTTGGTCCCGTCGATCGGATCCAGCACCCACTGGCGGCCGCTGAAGGCTGGGTGGCCACCGAATTCCTCGCCCAGCACCGCGTCGTCGGGCCGCTGCGCGGCGAGCACCGCACGGGCGGAGCGCTCCACCGCGAGGTCGGCGTCCGACACCGGGGTGAGGTCGGGCTTCGCCGTCACGTGCAGGTCCAGCGCGCCGAAGCGCGCCACGGTGATGGCGTCCGCGACGTCGGCGATGTGGTGCGCCAGCGCCAGGTCCGCGGCAAGCTCCGTCACAGCGGCCGACGCTACCCGTGCGCGAGAAAGGCCCATGGGCGGGCCGAAATCACGCACAGGGGACGCAGTCCCCATTGGACCGTCCCGAATGGACGGACTACCCCACTCGTGGCACGGTGGAGCCCATGGCACCGCGCACGCACGTCAACTCAACCGCCGCTGCGTTGCTTGGCCTGCTGCGGGAGGGACCGGCCACCGGCGGTCAGCTGATGGCCCTGGCCGAACATCGCTACGGCGGGTACTTCGGTCTGACGCGGAGCCAGGTCTACCGAGAGCTGCCGGCGCTGGCCGCGGCTGGGTTGTTGCGGCTGGGCAAGCTCGGTGCGCGCTCCAGTCAGCAGTACGCCATCACTGCGACCGGCCGACGGGCTTTCAAGGCGTGGTTGGTCGCCGACGATGCCGCCACGGTGACCAACTCGGTCCGCAGCCCGCTCATCCTGCGGCTGGCGAGCGTCGGCGAGCTCTCCGGCAAACAGCGGGGGGAGCTGGTGGACGATGCCCAGGTCGCAGTCGCCAACCAGTTGGCTCAGGCAAAAGCCGCACACAAGGCCGAGGCAGACCCCTACGCCAAGGCGGCCGCGGAGTTCACCGTCAACCACCTGAAGGCATTGGCCAAGCTGGTGGAGCAGGTCGCGAAGATCTAGCGGCTCAGCCTGGCCGGTAGCCTGGGTGCTCGTGCACCCCGACGTCATTGCTGATCTGGCCGAGCTCGACACCACGCTGCGCACCGTCGAGGCGGTGATGGACGTGGACGAGCTGCGTCGCCGGGTGGACGAGCTGGAGCAGCAGGCCGCGTCGCCCGACCTGTGGAACGACCAGGAGCACGCCCAGCAGGTCACCAGCCAGCTCTCCCACTCCCAGGCCGACCTGCGCAAGGCGGAGGGTCTGCGGCAGCGGTTGGCGGACCTGCCGCTGCTCTACGAGCTCGCCGAGGGTGAGACGGGGAACGCTGCCGCCGAGGCAACCGCCGACGCCGACGCCGAACGGGCCGAGCTGCGCACGGACATCGCGGCCATGGAGGTCCGCACGCTGCTCTCCGGGGAGTACGACGAGCGCGACGCCCTGGTGAACATCCGCTCCGGCGCCGGCGGGGTGGACGCCGCGGACTACGCGGAGATGCTGCTGCGGATGTACCTGCGCTGGGCGGAGCGGCACGGCTACGGCACCGAGGTCTATGACACCTCCTACGCCGAGGAGGCCGGCATCAAGAGCGCCACGTTCGCGGTCAAGGCGCCTTACGCCTACGGCACCCTCTCGGTGGAGCAGGGCACCCACCGGCTGGTGCGGATCAGCCCCTTCGACAACCAGGGGCGTCGCCAGACGTCCTTTGCCGAGGTGGAGGTGCTGCCCGTGGTGGAGACCACCGACCACATCGAGGTGCCGGAGAACGACCTGCGGGTGGACGTCTACCGATCGTCCGGCCCGGGTGGGCAGAGCGTCAACACCACCGACTCCGCCGTCCGGCTCACCCACATCCCGACCGGCATCGTTGTGACCTGTCAGAACGAGAAGAGCCAGCTGCAGAACAAGGTGTCGGCCATGCGGGTGCTCCAAGCCAAGCTGCTGGAGGTCAAGCGCAAGGAGGAGCGCGCCGAGATGGACGCGCTCAAGGGTGACGGCGGCAGCTCGTGGGGCAACCAGATGCGCTCCTACGTGCTGCACCCCTACCAGATGGTGAAGGACCTGCGCACCGAGTACGAGGTGGGCGACCCGTCCAAGGTCCTCGACGGCGACATCGACGGCTTCCTCGAGGCCGGAATCCGCTGGCGCATGCGCGAGCCTCAGGGCTGAGGCAGCTCTGGTCGCTACACTCGGGCCCCGTGATCCGCGTCGAGAACGTCTCCAAGTCCTACAAAGCCTCCACCCGTCCTGCGCTGGAGGACGTGAACCTGGAGGTGGACAAGGGTGAGTTCGTGTTCCTCATCGGCGCCTCCGGCTCCGGCAAGTCGACCTTCATGCGCATGCTGCTGCGTGAGGAAGCGCCGTCCTCGGGCGAGATCCACGTGGCGAACTTCCACGTCAACAAGCTCGCCGCCCGCCGGGTGCCCAAGCTGCGCCAGCGGATCGGCTGCGTGTTCCAGGACTTCCGGTTGCTGCAGCAGAAGAACGTCGCGGACAACGTCGCGTTCGCCCTCGAAGTGATCGGCAAGCCACGCAGCACCATCAAGAAGGTCGTCCCCGAGGTACTTGACCTGGTGGGACTGGCGGGCAAGTCCGACCGCCTTCCCACCGAGCTGTCCGGCGGCGAGCAGCAGCGCGTGGCCATCGCCAGGGCGTTCGTCAACCGGCCGTTGCTGCTGCTGGCCGACGAGCCCACCGGCAACCTCGACCCGGACACCAGCCAGGACATCATGTTGCTGCTGGAACGGATCAACCGCACCGGCACCACAGTGATGATGGCCACGCACGACAACCACATTGTCGACTCGATGCGCCGGCGCGTGGTGGAGCTCTCGCTGGGCAAGGTCGTGCGGGACGAGGCCCGCGGCGTGTACGGGGTAGGCCGCTGACCCTCCGCCGCCAGCCCGCCCAGCTACGTTCCTGACTCCCGGAGGATCGCGACCCGATGCGCGCCAGTTTTGTACTCAGCGAGGTCTTCACCGGCCTGCGCCGCAACATCACCATGACCATCGCCATGATCATCACGACGGCGATCTCTCTGGGCCTGCTCGGTGCCGGCCTGCTGGTGGTGCAGATGACCAACAAGACCGAGCAGATCTACTTCGACCGGGTCGAGGTGGCGGTGTTCCTGACCAACGACGTCTCCACGAACGACCCCGGGTGCACCGGTCCGATCTGTGCTGATCTGCGCACCCAGCTGCAGAATTTACCCGGCGTGCAGTCGGTGGACTACGAGAGCCGCGCGCAGGCCTACGACCGCTTCAAGAAGGTCTTCGCCCAGCAGCCCGAGCTGGTGCAGTTGGCGCGGCCGGAGGCGTTGCCGGCCTCGTTCCGGGTGAAGCTGAACGACCCCAAACGGTTCGCGGTGATAAACCAGGCGTTCGGGACCCGGCCGGGCGTCGACCGCGTCGTCGACCAGGCCCAGCTGGTCCAGCGGCTGTTCTCCGTGCTCGGCGGCGTGCGTAACGCGGCGTTCGCGATTGCCGTGGTCCAGGCGCTGGCCGCACTGCTGTTGATCTCCAACATGATCCAGATCGCGGCGTTCACCAGACGTACGGAAGTCAGCATCATGCGACTGGTCGGCGCCACCCGCTGGTACACCCAGCTGCCGTTCCTGCTCGAGGCGGTGGTGGCCGGCCTCATCGGCTCCGTCCTGGCCATCGCGGGGCTGTTCGGCGTCAAGTCCTTCTTCCTGGACAACGTGCTGAAGGATCTGTACTCCTCCAACATCATCGGTCAGGTCACCACCAGCGACGTGCTGTACGTGGCGCCGGTGCTGGCCATCGTCGGCATCGGCTTGTCCGCGGTCACCGCCTACGTGACGCTGCGGCTGTACGTCCGCCAGTAGACTTGAGCCATGAGGGAGAAGGGCCGGAAGGCCATCGCGACCAACCGGAAGGCGCGGCACAACTACACCATCCTCGACGTGTACGAGGCGGGGCTCATCCTGGTGGGCACCGAGGTGAAGAGCCTGCGCGACGGCAAGGCGTCCCTGGTCGACGCCTTTGCCACCGTCGACGATGGCGAGATCTGGCTGCGTGGGTTGCACATCCCGGAGTACACCCAGGGCAGCTGGACCAACCACGCGCCGCGGCGTACCCGCAAGATGCTGCTGCACAAGAGTGAGATCGAACGCCTCATCGGCAAGACCCGCGAGGGCAGCCTGACGCTGGTACCGCTCTCGATGTACTTCGAGAACGGCTACGTCAAGGTGGAGCTGGCGCTGGCCAAGGGCAAGCAGTCGCACGACAAGCGCCAGGACCTGGCCAAGCGGGACATGGAGCGCGAGGTGACCCGTGAGCTGGGGCGCCGGGTGAAGGGAATGCACTGACCGGGCCGGCCACCGACGCGGAGGTAGCGGCCTGGGTGCGCGGACTGGGTCTGGCGGGTTTGGTTGACCTGCACGTGCACTTCCTGCCCGAGCGGGTGATGAACAAGGTCTGGGGTTACTTCGACCACGCCGAGCAGCACTACGGCACCCCGTGGCCGGTGCAGTACAAGGTGTCCGAACCCGACCGCCTCGCCGTGCTGCGGGAGCTGGGGGTGCTGCGCTTTGCTCCGTTGGTCTACCCGCACAAGCCGGGGATGGCGGCGTGGTTGACCGAGTGGGCGCTGGAGTTCGCCGCGCGGGTTCCTGCCGCGGTGCCCACCGCGACGCTGTTCCCAGAACTGGGAGTGGCCGACTACGTGCGCGCCGCACTGGACGCCGGGGCTCGAGTGTTCAAGATGCATGTGCAGGTCGGCGCCTTCGACCCCCGTGACGAGTTGCTCGATGAGGCATGGGGCCTGCTGGCCGACGCGGGCGTACCCGTGGTCATCCACTGTGGAAACGGTCCGATCCCCGGCGCGCACACCGGAATGGGCATCTTCGCCGAGGTGCTCGCCGCTCATCCCGCACTGACCGCCGTGCTGGCGCATGCCGGGATGCCCGAGTTCGACGCGGCGCTGGATCTGGTGGCGCGGTTCCCGCGGGTGTACCTGGACACCACGATGGTGGGTACTCCGTTCAGTCTGCGGATGGCCCCGCTGCCGGCCGACTGGGCGGCGCGGCTGACCGAGCATGCCGACCGCATCGCGCTGGGCACGGACTTCCCGAACATTCCCTACGACTACGCCACCCAGCTGCGGGCCATCGCCGGCTGGGCGGCCGCGGATGAACGCCTGGGGGACGACTTTCTGCGCGCGGTATTGCACGACACGCCGGCCCGGTTGCTCGGGCTGGCCTGATGGGCGCTGTGGTGCTGGCCCTGGTGGCGGCGCTGGGCTACGGGCTGAGTGACTTCGTCGGTGGGGTGGCCGCGCGGCGGGTGGCGGCGCTGCGGGTGGTCCTGGTGTCCTATCCGCTCTCGGTGCTGCTCGTGGCAATCATCGCCCCGTTCGTCGGCGGCCGGGTCGAGGTCTCCGCGCTCCTGTGGGGGGCGCTGGCCGGGGTGGTGGCCGGGCTGGCGGTGTGGTGGTTCTACCTGGCGCTGGCCGCTGGCCCGATGACCGTGGTCTCTCCCCTCACGGCCCTGTTGGTGGCGGTGCTCCCACTGGCGGTCGGCATGCTGCTCGGTGAACGCCCTGCGGTGCTGGCCCTCGTCGGCTCGGTACTGGCGCTGGTGGCCGTGGTGCTGGTCAGCAGGAACGGGGCGGGCGCCGAGCTGCCGTTCACCGGCAGGGTGGCGCTGCTGACGGTGGGCTCCGGTGGTGCCTTCGCCGCCTACTTCGTGCTGCTGCACCAGGTGCCCTCTGGCACGGGGCTGTGGCCGCTGTTGGCCTCGCGGGTCGGGGCAACCCTCGTCGTCCTGCTCGCGGCCGTGAGCACGGGCCAGCTGCGCGCGCCCAGCGGTGTCCCGCTGCGCCTAGCCCTGCTCGCCGGGGTGCTCGACGTGGCGGCCAATGCGGCATTCCTTTACGCGGTCCAGAGCGGACTGCTGTCGCTGGTCAGTGTGATCACGGCGCTGTACCCGGCTGCCACCGTGGCTTTGGCCAGCGCGCTGCTCGGCGAGCGCACCGGCCGGGTTCAGCGGGTGGGCATGGTGCTGGCCGCGGCGTCGGTCGCGCTGATCGCTGCGCAGAGCTGAGGTGCGATAGCATTGGGAGGTTCGGCGAGAGTCGCCGGGCACGTATGGGGGTGAACGGTTTCGACTCCGTACGTTGATTCAGGGGAAGCGTGCTGGTGCAGGCAGGAGACCACCACAAGCGTCACTGCAAACATATAAGCGCCGATTCCAATCAGCGCGAGTTCGCCCTCGCCGCTTGAGCGAGTAGCGACTCTGTCAGACCGGGTGTGCCCTCGCCCCGGACCCTGGCATCGACTAGAGGGCTCTTACCCTGCGGGTCGGCCGCGGAGCCGCAGGGGACACCAAACAGCGGCTGGGATCGTCATCCTGACTTGTCTGCGTGAGCAGGAGATCCAAGTAGAGGCATAGCGGACTGCGCACGGAGAAGCCCTGTTGATGCGACGGAGGACCCGGGTTCGATTCCCGGCACCTCCACCCCCCGACGCGATGGACCGGTCCAGCTGGACCGGTCCATCGTCGTTCACGGCGTCGGTGCGCAGGTCGAGACCGGTGGTGCACCGGCGAAGCGGGCGTCGAAGAACCCCAGCACGGACGGGATGCCCAAGATCGCCACCAACACGTGGTCGGCGGTGAAGGACGATCGCTGGTAGTCCACGGTGGCGCCCGTGGCGCAGTAGCTGGCGGCGAGCTCGTCGGCGCTCTTGACGGGCACCGCGTTGTCAATCGCAGAGTGGTACAGCAGCACCGGGGCAGCCGGAACGGTCCTGCCCGGCGTGTTGGCCTTGATCACGTCGCGCACTTGCGGCAGGTCCAGAGCGTTCGGATCCTTGGTCAGGTAGTTGAAGCTGAGGCCGGGAGCCACCGTCAGCAGTCGACCTACGCACAAGGTCGAGATCTGGTTCTGCAGCTGCAGGCCCCGCGGGTTCAGCAAGCTGCTCAGGCCCATAGCCGGGTACTCCCGCGAAAGGCCTACGGCCGCGGCGAACACCAAGCCGAAGGCGCCCGATCCCTTGTTCGCGTTGATCAGGTCATCGAAGTCGGCAGGCACCCCGCCCTCGGCACTGCCCACGACGTTGAGCTCGGGCGCATAGCTCGCCTGCAGCTCCGCGGCCCACGCGGTGGAGAATCCACCACCGGAGTATCCCCACAGGCCGACCGGCGTGTCCGGCCCGAGCTCGGTGGGAGCGAAGTGTTCCACAGCCCGGACGCCGTCGAGGGTGACCTGACCGCCGAGGTGTCCCGCCCCGTAGTTGCTGTTCGGACCGGCATGGTCGGGGACGCTGACGGCCCAGCCACGCAGCAGCGGCCACAACAACATGAAGATCTCGTCCAGGCCCCCGCTGGGCACGGTGCGCGAGGGGCTGCACTCGGGGTCGAGCGCGTTGATGATCGCCTGGTAGGAGATCAGCGGGCGGGGACCCGCCGGCTTGCCCGGCGGGACGATGACCGTCGTCGTTGCGGCGATGGCGGTCCCATCGGTGTTGTTCGAGCGGTAGAGCAGCTGCCATGCCTGGACGGGAAGGGGGATGCCGTAGGCGGGAACGCCGACCGTGCGGGATTGGATGACCGCGCCTGGCGCGAGGGACGCCAAGTCGCTCGGCGGGGTGTAGAACGTGTCGGCCGAGCGTGCGGCCGCCGGGACTGGCTGCGCCAGCGCCGATCCGGCGCCCGTGATCACCAGCGTCGCCGCGAGCACCAATCCACCCAGCATCTTCCGTCGCATAAGCTTTGCCCCTCCAGGGAGTTGACCCGAATGTCAGAAGCAGGCTAACATTGATGTCAGTACCGTCGCCAGCCCCCGGTCTTTGCCCCTGATCGCTAAGATCACAGGCGTAGCTCGCCGAGGTGCCGGACCTGCAACGTCAATAGCGGCGGTAGCTGATCTTTTATGTTTCCTTGGAAAGCGCCGCGGACGCGAAATGATCGAAGGAGAATGACGCTGAACAATGGCGCCTTGGCGCACTGTTGCATATTTATCGCAACAGTTCAGCGGTTCCCACATCGCGGGAAAGGCGTGGTGAGTGATGGCGAACCGGTGAGCGTCGTGCTACGAATACAGTACGACGGTGCTGGTGCGCGCTAGGTGAGCCGGGGTCGTTCAATTAAGTGCTGTCCTCCACAATATTGATCGAAAGGGCACGAACATGGCTGGTACTAATCGCCGCGACTTCCTTCGCAAGGCTTCACTCGGCGCAGTCGGCGTGGGCGCGGCTGTGGCCGCTCCCGAGCTGCTCTTCGGCGGGGTGGCTGTCGCCGCCACTCCCGCGCCCGCCGCTGCTCCGGCCGCGAAGGCTGTCGACGGCCCGATCGTGCTGCTGCTGCGCGACGCCGGCAGTGGTGAGTTCACCGTGATGCACGGCGAGCAGTCGTCGACTTTCACCGACAAGTCACTTGCCGCACGCTTGACGCACGAGGCTCCGACCGCCTGACCCGCGACCGACTCGGCCACCGAACTCGGCGGCCAACCCGAACTCCCTGCGGTCTGGTGCCCGGTGTGCCGGATCAACTCCAACCATGAAGAGGTAGTACATGTCCTCGCACCGCGAAGCACCAGAGATCTCCAAGGACCCAGCCGCCGACAACACCGACGTCTACGCCTTCGTCAGCCCCGACGACGCCTCCACCGTCACCTTGGTGGCCAACTTCATCCCGTTCCAGAACCCGGACGGCGGCCCGAACTTCTACGCGTTCGGCAAGGACGTCCTCTACGAGATCCACATCCACAACACGCCCGTCACCACCAGGGGTCAGAAGCCGGACATCACGTACCAGTTCCGCTTCACCGAGACCTACAAGACGCCCACCACGTACATGTACAACACGGGTGGGATTGGGGTGAACCCGGCCGGGGCGGGTGCTGACGGGAGCAACCTCTACCCGAACCTGAACCGCACTCAGACGTACACGGTGACGAGGGTGGACGAGGCTAACCCTGGCGGCCGCCTACTGACGCCCACCCCCCTCCCGGTACCGCCGTGCAACATCGGGGTCTTCTCTACCCCCAACTACACGAAGTACGTGCATCCGGCGATCAAGACGCTGAACAGCGGTGAGACGGTGTTCGCCGGCCAGCGGGCCGATCCGTTCTTCGTCGACTTGGGCTCCGTGTTCGACCTGGCCGACCTGCGTCCGCTGCAGTTCCTGCACACCGGGCCGTTGTTCCCGGCGCCGGGCGTCGACTCCTTCCGCGGCTTCAACGTCTTCACGATTGCCCTCAAAGTCCCGAAGGCGAAGCTGACCTCCAACGGCCAGGGTGTCGGCAATACCGCAGCCGACATCATGGCCCAGCGCTCGGTGATCGGGGTGTACGCCTCCGCCAGTCGGCAGATGAACATCACCCTGGGGGCGGACGGCAAGCGGACGGCTGCGGGTACCTGGCAGCAGGTTTCCCGGTTGGCCAACCCGTTGTTCAACGAGTTGCTCATCGGCATCGCCGACAAGGACCGCTGGAACGCGAGCCCCCCGACGAACGATGAAGACTTCGAGGCCAGGGTGACGAATCCGGACCTCGCGCAGCGGTTGCCGGGCCTGTACCCGCTGCCGTTCCAGAACCTCGCGTTCTACAACGCCCACAGCCCGAATCGCCAAGACCTCAAGGCGATCCTGCTCACCGGAATCCCGAAGGACATAATCCCCGGTTTCCAGAACTTCACCGGCCCTCAGCCTGCTGATCTGATGCGGCTGAACATGGCGATCCCGGTAACGGCGAGGCCGAACCCGCTCGGCGTTATCGGAGGTGACCTGCAGGGCTTCCCCAACGGTCGCCGTCCCGCCGACGACGTTGCGGACATCGAGCTGAAGGCCGTGGCGGGCGCGACCCTGCCGCTGACGGACAAGAGCACACCACGGTTCGTCACCGATGTCGCCGTGAACCTGGTTGCCGACTACGCGGGCCCGGACAACGGGGGCTACCTGCCGAACTTCCCGTACATCACCACGCCGAGCAGTGGCTCCGCTACCATGCCACGGGCCTACGCCCCGCAGTAGCTCGGTAGCCGCTGCACTTTGCACCAGCTCGGCCCGGCCTGCAGGATGGATCTCATCCTGCAGGCCGGGTGTCGTTCCACCAGAAAGGACAACTCAGATGAGCAACGGAGCAGGCGCAGAGGAGAACCCACCGGTACAGGGCGGCTCTGTCGTCCTGGACATCGGCGGCGACGTCGGCGCGCTGATCGCCTTTCTGCCCGAGAGCTTTGCGGGTACCGAGGTCTACATCAGCGTCGCCGACGGCAGTGACCCGTTCACCCACACCGGGGTGCACGCGCGAGGGACGGGCGAACACCGACGGCAGACCGCCATCTACCCGCAGCTCACCACCGGTGACTACCAGCTGTGGCACCCCGCCGACGCGAGCGCGTTAGGGCCCGTCGTGCACGTCGAGGGCGGTGCCCTGGCCGAGCTGGATCTGCTCGAGCTCGCCGCCGAGATGGTGAGCGCAGAGTCCAGCCACAGCCACTCCCACGGCGACGGCCACTCGCACAGCCACTAGTCCTGCCAGACCGGCTGGCGCTTCTCCAGGAAGGCATCGCGCCCCTCGACGGCGTCGGCGGTCTGGGAGGCTGCGGCCATCACCTCGATGGCCAACGCGTATGCGTCGTCCTCCGGGCGGCCTAGTTGTGCCCGCAAGGTCTGCTTGCCCAGTGCCTTGGACGAGCGGCTGCCGCGGGTGGCCCTGGCCAGCAGCTGCTCCACGGCAGCATCCAGCTGTTCGTCGGGCACGGTGTAGTTGACCAGCCCCCACTGCGCCGCCGTCGTCGCGTCGATGACGTCACCAGTCAGCGTCATTTCCATCAGGTGCTTGCGGCTGATGGTGCGGGCTACCGCCACCGCCGGGGTATGGCAGAACCACCCGCCCTTGCCGCCGGGCAGCGCGAACCCGGCCGACTCCGCGGCCACCGCCAGGTCGCAGCTGGCCACCAGCTGGCATCCGGCCGCGGTCGCCAGCGCGTGCACTCGGGCGATCACCACCTGCGGAACGGTCTGCACCGCTCGCATCAGCGAGGTGCACAGCTGCAGCAGGTCACGGGAGGACGCGTGGTCCCGGCCGTGCACGTCGGCGAAGTCGTGGCCCGAACAGAAGACCGGTCCCTCCGCGGCGAGGATGATGCCGGTCGCGTCGCTCGTGCCGACCTGCTCGAAGGCGTCCAACAGTTCCCGCAACATGCTCTCCGGCAGGGCGTTGCGCCGTTCGGGGCGGTTTAGGGTGATCCGGGCGGTCTCGCCCTCTTGTTTCACCAGCACACTCATGAGTCCACTCCTGTCCGTTCGGTCAGCCCTGCGCGCAGCTCGCGGCGCAGCACCTTGCCTGCGGCCGACACCGGAATGGCGTCCACCAGGTGTACCTCGCGCAGCTTCTTGTACGGCACCACCTGCGCGTTGACGTGCTCCTGCAGCTCTGCAGCGGTCACCGCGGCGCCCGGCACGAGCACCACGAAAGCCACCGGTAGCTCACCGACCTCGGCGTCAGGTCGTCCTACCACGGCTGCGCCGGCCACGGCGGGGTGGGCGTGCAACAGCTCTTCGAGCTCACGCGGGAACACGTTGTAGCCCTTGTAGAGGAGCATGTCCTTGGCCCGGTCGACGATGCGGAGGTAGCCGTCGGTGTCGAACGTACCGATGTCGCCGGTGCGCAGCCAGTCGTCGCTCAGCACCTCGGCGGTGGCCTCTGGGCGGTGCAGGTAGCCCTGCATCACCTGCGGTCCGCGGATGCACACCTCGCCGCGTTCGCCCGTGGGTAGCGGTGCGCCGTCGAGGTCGACCACGCGTACCTCGGTGTCGTACGCGGCCACTCCCACAGTGCCGGCCTTGCGGACACCGGAGCGCCACGACGGGTTGGCGGTGGCCATCATGGTCACCTCGGTGAGCCCGTACCCCTCACCGATCAGGGCGTCCGGAAACCGCGTCTGCAGCGCGTCGAGTACCGGTAGCGGCAGCGGGGCCGCGCCGGAGGAGAGTCCCCGGATCGCGGAGAGATCGCGCGTGACGAAGTCGGGGTGGCGCATCAGGGCGACGAACACCGGGGGAGCGCCGCCGATCATCGTGGCGTGGAATCGCTCCAGGTCGGCCAAGAACGCACCGGGCTCGAAGCGTTGGTGGATGACGATGGTGAACCCGGCCAGCAGGGGAACGCTGAGGTAGCCGATCACCCCCATGGCGTGAAACCACGGCGTCAGGTTCACCATCACCCCGGAGCCGTGCCGGGTAGGCCAGTCCTGCGCGGAGCCGATCTGGTCCAGCAGCAGGTCGCCGTCCTCGGTGAGCACCGGCACCGAACCACTCGACCAGCACGCGGTTTGCAGCACGTTGGTCACCACGTGGCGGTGGGTGAGCTCCACGCCTTTGGACCGCCCGGTGGTGCCGCCGGTGTAGGCCAGGTGCGCAAGGTGGGTCGCCGGATCGATGGTGACCGCTGGCGGTGTGTCGGACTGCCCCTCCCGGAGTGCAGGCAGCGGCACCGCGTCCGGCAGCTCGGCGTCCACGGTGACGATCAGTCGTGCCGGGAGCCGGTCGCGGACGGCGGCCAGCACCTGCGCGGCGAGGCCCCAGGTGACCACGGCGGCCGCGCCGCTGTCGGTGAGCTGAAAGGCCAGGTCTTCTGGCGGGAGCAGGGGATTGGCGGGGGTGAACACCGCGCCGGCCAGCAGGATCCCGTAGTACACCGCGGGGTAGTCAAGGCAGTTCGGCATGTGCACAGCCACCACGTCGTCGTCACCGATGCCGTGGGCGCGCAGCCCGTTGGCGACCTGTGCCGCCCTGGCCAGCAGCTCGGTGTAGGTGAGCTCGGCGCCGTCGTGGTGAAACGCCACCCGCTCGCCGTACCGGATGGCCGCGCCACGAAGAATCGCACCGATGTCGGTCAGCGGGTAGTCGAGGTGGGCGGGCAGACCGGGTGGCCGCAGCTGGGTGGTGGTGTCGGGCACGGGTCGGGCTCCTCACTCCCGACGCGACGCTGCCCCGGGGCCTGGGCCCCCAGGTTGCCCGCCCTCGTGGCGGCAGGCAAGAGCTACCGCCACGAGGGTGTCGCTCAGAATCCGAAGGAGAGTTCTTCGCCCGGCACGAGCACGGCCAGGATCACCCGCGCGACGTTGATGACCTGACCCAGAAAAGCCTGGGCGGGGTCGGCCTGGGCGCCGACGCCCACGGGCACCGACACACTCGACGGGGCGTGCGCGTTGTCGCCGAGGTAGGTACCCGTAACGGTGTGCTCGCCTGCGGTGGTGAACGAGGCGAAGCAGAGGGCGTACCCGAACACGATGGGGCGAGAGCCGCACCCGTCGATCGGTGATGGCCCGTCGCTGAAGGCCACCGCGCCGCCGGCCGTGCCGGGAGCGACCGAGGCGAACAACACGGAGCCGGCGCCGACGACGGGGTTGATCACTCCGACGGACGTTGTGGTCGGCTGGGTGTCCCCACCGCGCTGCAGCACCACTACGGCGCCCTGGCCCTTGTCCAGGCCGTTGGCTACATAGGCGCGGTGCGTGCCCGCGTCCACGGCGACGCCGGATGGGTGACCGCCGACGCCGACGGTGCCCGCCAGTCGATTCGTCGTGGTGTCGATGACCGCGACGGTGCCGTTGCCCCTGGTGACGTACCCAGAGCTGGTGCCGGGGTCAATGGCCACCCCGATCGGGCTGTCACCTACGGAGATGGTGTCGATGACCTTGTTGGTGATGGTGTCGACGACCGACACCCCGCTTCCGACGTGCCGTCCGTTCCCCCCGGTGGATCCGGTGTCGGCGACGTAGACGCGGTGGGCGTCCTGGTCGACGGCCACGCCGGAGGGCACGGGGCCGACGAGGATGCTGCTGGCCTGTTCCGACGTGAGGTTGATCGCCCAGAGCGCGCCTTGGCAGAAACAGGTGCCGAAGCCGCTGGCGGTGACGTAGGCGGTGTCGGTCGCCTCGTCGAGGGCGATCCCTTCCGTTCGCTCGATGGGGATCGTGGCGCTGACCTGCAAGGTGGTGGGATCGATGATCAACACGCCGTTTTCGGACGCGATGCCGGACCGAGTGGTGACGTAGACCCGGTGGGTGCGACGGTCGACCGCGACGGCGCCGGGCGAACTCTTGAAAGCGACCGTGCTGGCCACGGCGTTGGTGGTGGTGTCGATGACGGAGACGGTATTGCCGATGAGCGGTCCGATGATGCCCTGGGTTCCCTGGTTGGCGACGTAGACGCGATGGTTCACCTCATCGACGGCCACCCCGGACGGAAGCGGACCGACCTCGATGGTGTGAGTGACGCGGTTGGTCGTCAGGTCGACCACTGACACCGTGCCATTGGGCGAGAGGGTGCCCTGGGGTGCGTACTTCGGGTTGGTGACGTAGGCGGTGTGGGTCGACTGGTCGATCGCCACGCGGGTGGGCAAGTCGGCGACCGGGATGGTGCTGGTGGTGTAAGCGGGGGAGGCGCCGGGCCCGGGAGCCGCGCCGGCCGGGGCGGCAAGTCCCAGCGTCATGGTGGTGAGCGCCGTGGTTGCCGCGACGATCACGGCGGCTCGATAGACGGCGGTTCGAGGTCGGTGCCGTGGGGGGCGGGATAGCGGTGGTCCGACGGTGCGCGTATCAGACATGAGGTTCCCTCGGGTCGAGTCGTTCACTGACGTGGACGTCAGTGTCAGAAAATGCTGACACGCCGGTAGGCCCTCGTCAAGCGGAACTGCGCGGTTCTTGACCACCGGGTGGCTGGAGGTGATTCGGCTGCGCACGGTCACTGCGCGCCGCGGCGAACGAGCAGTGCTGGCACAAATTCGGGTGCGCATCGGCACGCGCGGTGGCAGGGTCGGCCAAAGACATTGCCGCAGAAGGGAGAGCCGAACCGTGGAGAAGCTCAGCAAACGGTTGATAAACTGGGCGACGATCCTGGAGTCCAACACGCGTGAGCAGGCCGAGATGACCGCCTCGATGCCGTTCATCTTCCCGCACGTGGCACTGATGCCCGACGCCCACTTGGGCAAGGGGTCGACGGTCGGCTCGGTCATCCCGACCCTGGGCGCGATCATCCCTGCCGCCGTCGGCGTCGACATCGGCTGCGGCATGGCTGCCGTCCGCACCCAGTTCCACCGGGGCGAGCTGCTGGCGCGGGGGCCGCTGTCTCCGCTGCGTGAGCAGATCGAACGGGCGATCCCGCTGTCCGCAGGCCGGTACAACAAGAAGGTGGTCGCGACGGCGGAGCCCCGCATCGAGGAGTTGTCGAGGATCGCCGACGGGGCCGGGTTCGACCCGGGTGCTTGCGCAGGGAACTGGCAGCTGCAGCTGGGCACCCTCGGCTCGGGTAATCACTTCATCGAGGTCACCGTGGACGAGACCGACCGGGTATGGCTGTTCCTGCACTCCGGCTCGCGCGGCGTCGGCAACAAGATCGCGCAGCGCCACATCAAAGTGGCGCAGGCCGCCATGAAGCAGTGGTGGATCAGCGTCCCCGACCCGGACCTCGCCTACCTTGTCGAGGGCACCGACGAGTTCTGGCGCTACATCCGGGAGCTGCGGTGGGCTCAGCACTTCGCGCTGCTCAACCGGGACGAGATGATGGACCGGGTGCTCCGGCAGCTCGCCGAGTTCATGGGCAGCGCCGTGGTGGAGCAGGAGCGGGTGCAGTGCCACCACAACTACACGACGAAGGAGCGCCACTGGGGCAAGGACGTGTGGTGCTCCCGCAAGGGCGCGATCGACGCGTCGGAGGGTACTGCCGGCCTCATCCCCGGTTCCATGGGCACTGCGAGCTACGTCGTCACCGGCAAGGGAAACGCGGTGTCGTTGAACTCCTCGCCGCACGGTGCGGGCCGCGCCTACTCGCGGACCGCCGCACGCAAGAAGTTCACCGGTGACCAGCTGCGCGCGGCCATGACCGGCATCGAGTACCGCGACTCGGATGCGTTCCTCGACGAGATCCCTGCCGCGTACAAGGACATCGACCAGGTGATGGCGGACGCCGCCGATCTGGTCGAGGTTCGGCACACGCTGCGACAGGTCCTGAACGTGAAGGGCGATTGACGGCAATCCCGCAGCAGCGGCTGGATTGCGCTTACGCGAGGAACAGCTCGAACAGCGTCGCTGATGGCGCGCGCAAGCTCAGCTTCTTGGGCATCGAAGAGCAGTCCTCGAGCTGGCCGCGGTTCAGAATGGGCAAGGTACGTCGTCGTGGGGCGGTTCGTCGCTAGTCGCGGGGTAGGTGGTGGTGCGGCGGATGCGGCCGAGGTGGATGCGGGTCTGTTGGTGGCGGCGTTCGGCGCGGATGCTGGCGGCCTTGTTTTCGGCGCGGGTGCGTCGGCGCCGGGTCTGGGTGTTCTGGTCGGGGTCGGTGATGTCGTCGGGGTTGATGCCGAGCAGGTCGAGGTAGCCGGTGGCCGGGTTGTGGTAGCGGTGTCCGGTGGGGGAGATGTAGTCGATGCTGCGGTCGGAGTTGTGGCACTCGATCCAGCTCCCGCTGTGTTTGATGCGGTGATGGGTGCGGCAGTATGCCTTCATGCTGGCGGCAGTGGTCTTCCCGCCGCGGGTCGGATCGGTATGGTCGAAGCTGATGTCGTGGTCGAGGTCGGTATTCCACGCGGGCGTGTCGCAGTGCGGCCACTGGCAGGTGCCACAGAGGATGCGAATCCAGGTGTCGAGGACGGCATTGGCTCGGTAAGCGTAGGCCGAATCCGGCAACACTGCCCCGGTGTCGGCACCCTCAGTGACACTGTCCTCAACGACCGCGCTCGTGTCGGTGGTGTGACTGTTGGTGGCTTCGGCGTCCGTACCGCCGCTTCCAGTGCCCGTAGCCGCGCCCTTGTCGGTGTCTGCGATCGTGACGGTGTCGCTCGGGGTGTTGCGGGTGCGCTGGTAGTGGACGTCGGCGGGGACGCGGACGTAGTCGATGTCGGCGTCGGTGGCGAGCTCGCGGGCGTGCTCGGCGTCGATGAGGCCGTATCCGTCGAGGTAGCCGGGTTCGTCGTCGTGCCCGTCCGCGGTGCTGCCGAGGAGGACGACGTGGACCAGGGGTTTGCGGGCTGCGCGGAGGTCGCCGCGGTGTTGGGGGCAGTCCTGCCGTCCGCAGGTGCAGGGTAGGTAGTCAAGCCCCTCGACCAGGGCGGTCACGGCGTCGGCTTTGCGTTGGGCGAAGGTGCGCCCGTCCTCGGGGCAGGGTGTGGCGGCGAGTTCGCGGAGGCGGGTGTCGAACTTGCGCCCGTGCTCGGCGGGCAGGGACCCGAACAGGGTGATCATCGCGTCTTCGCCGGCGGACACCCCGACGTAGCGGTCGTTGGTCGCGCGGCGGCGGCGTTCCCGCACCCCGGCGGGATCAATATGGTTGATGATGCGGTCGATGGCGTTGCGGGCCCGGCGACCGGTCAACCCGATCCCCTCGGGCCCACCGGGGGGCAGGATTTTGTCCAACGCGGCGCGTTCGACCTCACCGATGAATGCGGCGTCCACGTTGCGGGTGGCAGCCGCGATCAGGCCAGCCCGGTACAGGTCGATCTCGCCGCGGGCCAGTGCGGCCCGCACTCGCGGTAACCGGTCGGCCAAGGTGGTGGCAAGGGCGCTGAGCCGGCTGGCCTCGGCGCGGCCCACGGTCAACGCCGCCCCAACCTCGGCCTCGGCGATCTCCGCGGCGCACCCCGATTCGGTGCCCTCGGTTTCGCTGAGCCGCCGGTCGGTGAACTCGGCGATCACCGCCAGCTTGCGTTCCATCAACACCGACTCGGCCCGATGCAGCGCCGACATCACATCGATCAGAGCAGCGTCCGTCAGTACGCCGGGAGAGGGAACCGTCTCCCGAATCGCCTGTACCAACGTATCGAACACATGTTCGATTCTACATAAGAAGTAGCCCTGACGCAATCCTCGGTCGCCGCATGCTGTCTCGTCGACGACCAGAACCTCGCGGGCGCATCGCACCGCTGTCGAGGAGGATGGTTTGGGGCCGCCCAGCCGCGCCGGAGTAGGTTCAGTCGATGTTGCCGGACTGGTGAGTGAACGCTCGCATGATGTTGGAGAGCCGGTTTAACTCCGGCTCGGCGGCGTGGCCTGGTGCGGAGGTCGGGATCGGGTCGAGGGCACCGTCGTAGTCGGCGAGCGCGATCTTCATCACCTTCCGTTTCTCCACCCGGTCGGACCCCACGTCGATCGTTACGAGGATGCCGGCGGACAGATCGTTACTGGTTCCAGATGCGTGCCGGTATGTCGGTGACTCGTTCGATGACATCGCGGTACTTCCCCCGCACGCAGAGGTCACGCAGGACGTCGTCGGCGATCCCCCCAGAAGGAGGCGATCCGGCGTGCGTGGCGCTGTTCACGAGGTGCGTCTGTCCGCTCGGATCGATCGGTGGCGCGAGGCGGCGCCGGATGATTAGTACCCTGGAGCGCCGTGTAGATGGATCTGGAGCCGCCAGGTGCGCTATGTGGCGAAGTCGAAGGGTCCACCGAAGTCGGGCAAAACGGGGTCCTGGCAGGCCGACCGAGCCTCAGGTGGCTGATCTCGACCCGAGGCAAGCGGCATAACCGACCGCGGGAGAAGATGGCACCGCAGGATCAACCGAAGGAGCACTCGTGGCCCACGAACGTGCGGGACAGCCGGCGCAACCATCCGACCTCATCGACGTGGCGGCCGTGGTGACCGCCTACTACACGCGGCACCCGGACGTCGATGATCCCGCGCAGCAGGTGGTGTTCGGCACCTCGGGACACCGCGGTTCCAGCCTGGATGGCGCCTTCAACGAGGACCACATCCTGGCCACCACCCAGGCCATCTGCGAGTACCGCGCGCAGCAGCACACCACCGGACCGCTGTTCCTCGGCCGCGACACCCACGCACTGTCCGAACCCGCGTGGAGCACGGCGCTGGAAGTGCTCGCCGCCAACGACGTCACCGTGGCCGTCGACGACCGGGACGGCTACACCCCCACCCCGGCCGTCAGCCACGCGATCCTGCGGCACAACAGCTCGGGACCCGCCGCCCAGGCCGACGGCATCGTCGTCACCCCCTCGCACAACCCGCCCCGCGACGGCGGGTTCAAGTACAACCCCCCGCACGGTGGGCCGGCCGGCTCCGAGGCGACCGGGTGGATCGCCGACCGGGCCAACGAGATCCTGCGCGGCGGGCTGAAAGACGTCCACCGCACGCCCTTGAGCAAGGTGCGGACTCAGCGCTACGACTTCCTCGGCACCTACATCGACGACCTGCCCAACGTCGTCGACCTCGACGCCGTCCGGGACGCCGGGCTGCACATCGGCGCAGATCCACTCGGCGGCGCCAGCGTGCACTACTGGGGCGAGATCGCCGAGCGTCATCGTCTCGATCTCACCGTCGTCAACCCGTTGGTGGATGCGACCTGGCGGTTCATGACGCTGGACACCGACGGCAAGATCCGGATGGACTGCTCCTCGCCCAACGCCATGGCCTCTGTGGTGGCCGCGCGGAGGGACTACGACCTGGCCACCGGTAACGACGCCGACGCCGACCGGCACGGCGTCGTCACCCCGGACGCCGGGCTGATGAACCCGAACCACTACCTGGCGGTGGCCATCGACTACCTGCTCAGCCATCGTCCACGGTGGCCGGCCACCACGAAGATCGGCAAGACCGTAGTCAGCAGCTCCATGATCGACCGGGTGGTCGCCCAGCACGGGCGGCAACTGGTGGAGGTTCCCGTCGGGTTCAAGTGGTTCGTGCCCGGGCTGCTGGACGGCTCCGTCGGCTTCGGTGGCGAGGAAAGCGCGGGGGCTTCCTTCCTGCGGCACGACGGCGCGGTGTGGACCACCGACAAGGACGGCATCCTCCTGGCCCTGCTGGCGGCTGCGATCACCGCAGTGACCGGCAAGACACCATCGCAGCGCTACGCGGAGCTGACCGCCGAGCACGGTGACCCTGCCTACGCCCGGGTGGACGCCCCGGCCACCCGCGAGCAGAAGGCGCGCCTGGGCAAGCTCAGCGCCGAGCAGGTCACCGCAGACACCCTGGCCGGCGAACCGATCACCGCCAAGCTCACCCACGCCCCGGGCAACGACGCGGCCATCGGCGGCCTCAAGGTCTGCACCGAAAACGCTTGGTTCGCGGCCCGCCCGTCCGGCACGGAGGACGTCTACAAGGTCTACGCCGAGTCCTTCCAAGGGCCGGAGCACCTGGCGCAGGTGCAGCAGGCCGCACAGGAGATGGTCGCCGAGGTGCTGGGTTGATCGAGGTGCTGAACTGAGCCGCCGCGCCGAGAAGACGCCGCTGCCGCGCGAGATCTGGGTCCTCGTCGCTGCAGCCTTCGTCATCGCGGTCGGCTTCGGCCTGGTAGCCCCCGCGCTGCCGGCGTTCGCCCGATCCTTCGACGTGGGTGTCACCGCCGCGTCCGTAGTGATCAGTGCCTTCGCCTTCATGCGTTTGCTCTTTGCCCCGGTCAGCGGCCGACTGGTGCAGCGGCTGGGGGAGCAACCGGTGTACCTGCTCGGGCTGCTCATCGTCGCGTTGTCCACCGGGGCGAGCGCCTTCGCGCAGAGCTACTGGCAGCTGCTGGTCTTCCGCGGGCTCGGTGGTATCGGCTCGACCATGTTCACCGTCGCGGCGCTGGGTCTGCTGGTGCGGATCGCGCCTCCCGCGATCCGCGGGCGGGTGACGGGGCTCTACGCCACCAGCTTCCTGCTCGGCAGCATCGGCGGACCGCTGGTCGGCGGGGCGCTGCTGCGCTTCGGATTGCGGGTGCCGTTCATCATCTACGCGATCGCCCTGCTCATCGCGGCCGCCGTGGTGTTCACCCAGCTGCGCGGTTCGCAGTTCACCCCGCGCGACCTCACCGACGAGCGACCGGTGATGCGTCTGCGCGACGCATGGGGGCACGCCGCCTACCGAGCCGCGGTCGCCTCCAGCTTCGCCAACGGCTGGGCGGTGATCGGGGTACGGGTCGCGTTGGTTCCGCTGTTCGTCACCGAGGCGCTGCGCTCGGGCGCGGGTTTGGCAGGAGTGGCGCTCTCGGTATTCGCCGTCGGCAACGCGCTGGTGCTGATTCCCTCCGGGCGACTGTCGGACAGTAGGGGGCGCAAGAACCTGGTGCTGGTCGGCTTGGTGGTCACCGGCAGCGCCACCATCTGGCTGGGATTCACCACCGACACCGTCACCTTTCTCACCGCCACCACCCTGGCCGGTGTTGGCTCGGGCCTGCTGAACCCACCGCAGCAGGCGGCCGTCGCTGACGTGGTCGGGTCACAGAACAAGGGTGGACCGGTGTTCGCCGGCTTCCAGATGGCCTCTGACGTGGGCGCGATCACCGGCCCGGTCGGCGCGGGGTTGCTCGCCCAGTACGTCTCCTACTCCGCGGCGTTCGGGGCGACCGGCGCCATGGCACTGCTCGCCGCGCTGGTGTGGCTGCGTGCTCCGGAGACGTTGCCCCGCCCAGATCAGCCCGTCGGACCGACCCCAATGAGCAAACCGACGAGGTAGGTGGCGCCCGCGGCGACGATGCCGAAGGCCAGCTGGCGGATGCCCGCCTTCCACCACGACTGGCCGGTGAACCGGGCAGCAGTGATGCCCGCCGTGATGAGACCGACGGCACCAACTGCCAGACCGGCGAACAGGGAGTCGAAGCCCAACAGATAGGGGATCAGCGGGAAGATCGCGCCGATCGCGAACATGAGGAAGGAGGACAACGCAGCCACCATCGGGGAGGGCTGCTCCTCCGGATCGATGCCCAGTTCGTGGGTGAGGTGGATGCGCACGGCCTGCTCCGGGTCGGCGTGCACCTCCTTCGCCGCTGCGGTGGCCGTGGCTGTGCTCATGCCCATGTCGCTGAACATTCCCACCAGCTCGGCCTCTTCGCCTGTGGGGTTGTCACGCAGCTCGCGGCGCTCGACGTGCGCCTCGGCGTCGACCTGCTCGTTCTGGGTGGACACCGAGGTGTACTCACCCAGCGCCATCGAGAACGCGCCCGCCACCAGCCCGGCGGCCCCGGTGAGGATCACTGTCCGGGCCGACGCCCCGGCGGCGCCGACGCCGGCGACCAGCGAGATGTTGGTCACAAGTCCGTCCATGGCGCCGAACACCGACGCGCGCAGCCAGCCGCCGGACACATCCGCGTGCGTGTGGCCGATTTCGTCGGAGCCGCGGACGGCCGTTTCTGTCATCGTTCCAGACTAGCGTCCATCGCTCGGGTTGTAACCAAAGGAGAGGCTCCCCTGACCTGGTGGACCTCGAGGCTGACGCTCGTGGCAGCGACCCGATGGCTGAGCTTGCTCGCCCGCCTCGGACTGGCCGCGGTCTGGCTGATCTCGGGGTGGCTGAAGGCTGTCGATCCGCTGCAGACGGTCGTGGCCGTGCGCGCCTACCAGCTGCTGCCCGAGGCGGTGGTCACGCCGTTCGCGAACGTGCTTCCGTTCGCCGAGATCGGGTTGGGGCTGCTGCTGGCCGGGGTCGGTGTGCGGTCCACGGCGCTGGTCTCCGCGCTGGTGCTCGGGGTCTTTGTCGTCGGTGTCGCTTCGGCCTGGGCGCGCGGCCTGTCCATTGACTGCGGCTGCTTCGGTGGCGGCGGCGCCGCGAAGGTCGGGGCGGGCGACTACCTGCGTGAGTTGGCCCGCGATGTCGGATTTCTGCTGCTCGCGGTGTGGTTGGTTCTTCGGCCAGAGAGCCCAGGCGGCCTCGGAGCCGGCTCGCGCTTGGAGCGACGAGTGGCATCCTGAGAGCAAGCCACTCCCACAAGTCAGCCGGAGGATGTCCACTTGAGCACGAACAATCCCAAGAAGCGTCCGGTGACGAGCAAGAACTCCACGCTCATCGCGGTTGCGGTGCTTGTGGTGGTCGCGGTCGTCGTCATCGGTGGCGTGCTCTACCAGAGCAACCGAAGCAAGCCGCGCGTCGACGGCTACGGCGCCGCACAGAAGTCGACCGTTCAGGTCGCCGACGGTGTGGTGCGGGTGGGGCTGCCGAACGCGCCGGTCACGATCGACGTCTATGAAGACTTTCTGTGCCCGGTGTGTGGGCAGTTCGAGAAGATCTACGGCCAGGAGCTCGCGCAGACGCTGGACCAGGGCAAAGTTGCTGCCCGTTACCACATGTTGGACTTCCTCAACCCCCGCTCGGCCAGCAAGAACTACTCCACCCGCGCGGCTGCTGCGGCGCTGTGCGTGGCCTCGGACGGCGACGGGGCGGCGTACCCGAAGTTCCACGCCTCGCTGTTCGCCAGTGGCACACAGCCGAAGGAAGGTGCCAGTACCGACCTGAGCGATCCGCAGCTAGCCGAGCTCGCGAAGTCGGCGGGCGCCTCGCAGGCGGCGCAGACCTGCATCACCTCCGGGGGACAGATGGCCGCGGCCACGGCGGCGGCGCAGGCGGGTACCCAGCAGCTTGCGGCTGCGGTAGGGGAGAACAAGGTGGGCACGCCTACGGTGCTCAACGGCAACAAGTCCGTCGACGTCAACAACCAGGACTGGATCACCCAGATCGGCTGACCCCGGATTGGTACTGGGACGGCGTGCTGGTGTAACTTCGCTTGACGCACGGGGCTGTGGCGCAGCTGGTAGCGCACCACACTGGCAGTGTGGGGGTCAGGGGTTCGAGTCCCCTCAGCTCCACCCGTGGTCAACGCGAGGCTCAGATCCGAACCGGATCTGGGCCTCGCGTCGTCGGTGCGGAGCCGGTGGGCGTCAGTTGTCGATGAGCAATTGCACGCCGGCAGCGCGGCCAGCGGTGCTGAGCTTGCTGTCGAGGGTGGCCAGTGACGCGGCGCGACCGTGCTTGGTGATGATGATCGTGTCACCGCGTTCCACCTGCTCGAGAAGGCGGGGAAGATGAGTTTTTGCCTCGTAGGCGCCGACGGTCGGCATCGCTTCAGGCTAGTCGACGACCGGTCTGATCGTCGCTGAGTTCGCGATGCGTTGTTCGCACGGTTCGACCGTCGAGCCCCGGGGGCCGGGACCGAGTCCCCAGGGGGCCGCCGAGCAAGTCGGGGGTCCCCGCTACCATCGGCACTGCTGGCGACGTCCCGCCGGCACGCGCAGTCAGGAGGAGCAGTGACGGCCCTAGCGCCACAGCCCGTCGCCGTCAGGCCCTACCCGGCCAAGGCGGTGAAGAAGGGCAACTTCATCGCCAAGATGGTGCAAACGACCGATCACAAGACGATCGGCCTGCTCTACCTGGTGACGTCATTTGCGTTCTTCATGATCGGCGGCCTGATGGCGCTGCTCATGCGCACCGAGCTCGCCCGCCCTGGGCTGCAGTTCCTGTCCAACGAGCAGTACAACCAGCTGTTCACCATGCACGGCACCATCATGTTGCTGCTGTATGCGACCCCGATCGTTTTCGGGTTCGCCAACTACATCCTGCCGCTGCAGATCGGCTCCCCGGACGTCGCTTTCCCTCGACTGAACGCGTTCTCCTACTGGTTGTACCTGTTCGGCGGCATCATCACCGTATCCGGGTTCATCACACCCGGCGGTGCGGCGGACTTCGGCTGGTTCGCCTACACCCCGCTGTCCGACGTGGTGCACTCCCCGGGTGCGGGTGCTGACCTGTGGATCACCGGTCTCGCCATCGCCGGTCTGGGCACCATCCTCGGCTCGGTGAACATGATCACCACGGTGATCTGTCTGCGCGCGCCTGGCATGACGATGTTTCGGATGCCGATCTTCACCTGGAACATCCTGATCACCGCCGTGCTCGTGCTGCTCGCCTTCCCGATTCTCACCGCCGCCCTTTTCGGCCTGCTGGCCGACCGCAAGCTCGGTGCGCACATCTTCGACCCCGCCAACGGTGGCGTCATCCTGTGGCAGCACCTGTTCTGGTTCTTCGGCCACCCCGAGGTGTACATCGTCGCGCTGCCCTTCTTCGGCATCGTGAGTGAGATTTTCCCGGTGTTCAGCCGCAAGCCGTTGTTCGGCTACAAGGGCCTGGTCTTCGCGACGTTGAGCATCGCGGCGCTGTCGGTCGCGGTGTGGGCCCACCACATGTACGCCACCGGGGCCGTGCTGCTGCCCTTCTTCAGCTTCATGACCTTCCTCATCGCGGTGCCCACCGGCGTGAAGTTCTTCAACTGGATCGGCACGATGTGGCGGGGTCAGCTGACCTTCGAGACGCCGATGCTGTGGGCGATGGGCTTCATCATCACCTTCCTCTTCGGTGGTTTGACCGGTGTGTTGCTCGCCAGCCCGCCACTGGACTTCCAGGTGTCCGACAGCTACTTCGTGGTCGCGCACTTCCACTACGTGCTGTTCGGCACCATCGTGTTCTCCACCTTCGCGGGCATCTACTTCTGGTTCCCCAAGATGACCGGTCGGATGTTGGACGAGCGTCTGGGCAAGTTCCATTTCTGGACCACCTTCGTCGGTTTCCACGCCACGTTCCTGGTGCAGCACTGGCTGGGCGCAGAGGGGATGCCGCGCCGCTACGCCGACTACCTGCCCTCGGATGGGTTCACCACGCTGAACACCATCTCCACCATCGGCGCCTTCGTGCTCGGCGCCTCGACGCTGCCCTTCTTGTGGAACGTGTTCACCAGCTACCGCTACGGCGAGGCCGTCGAGGTCGACGACCCGTGGGGCTACGGCAACTCCCTGGAGTGGGCGACCACCTGCCCGCCTCCGCGGCACAACTTCACCGAGCTACCCCGTATTCGCTCGGAGCGGCCGGCGTTCGAGCTGCACTACCCGCACATGATGGAGCGCATCCGGGAAGAGGCGCACACCGGTGGGCACGCCGCGCCCTCAGAATTCGGGGCCAGCGGGGTGGAGCCCGACCACGTGAGTGGGTCCGACCCCCGTTCGCGCTGAGCAGTCGTGTCTCGATCGGGGATGCCCAGCACTGTCCTGGTCACGGTCACCGGTCCCGACCGTCCGGGGGTCACGTCGGTACTGTTTCGTGCGCTGACCAAGCATGACGTCGACATCGTCGACGTAGAGCAGGTAGTGATCCGCGGTCGGCTCACCCTGGGTGTGCTGGTGGCGTGTTGCGGCGATCCCGAAGCGCTGCAGGAGTCGGTGGAGCAGGCCATGCCCACCGTCGGGGTGCAGGTCGAGGTCGAAATCGGCGCACCGCTTGGTGGAGGACGGGCCGCGTCCACCCATTCGGTGCTGGTGCTTGGCTCTCCGGTGAAGGCGCGGGCGTTGACGGTGCTCGCCGGCGAGCTGGCGGTGCAGGGCGCCAACATCGACGCCATCCGCGCGGTCGCCGACTATCCGGTCACCGGCCTCGAACTGCTGGTCAGCGCCCCCACCGAGAGCCCGGAGTCCGACGCAGCACTGCGTTCAGCGTTGGCCGGTGTCGCGGCCGGGCAGGGTGTGGACATCGCCGTGCAGCGTGCAGGTCTGGCTCGCCGGGCGCAACGGCTGATTGTGTTCGACGTCGACTCCACCCTGGTGCAAGGAGAGGTCATCGAGATGCTGGCCGCGCGGGCGGGGGCGGAGGAAGAGGTGGCGCGGATCACCGCAGCCGCCATGCGCGGCGAGCTGGACTTCGCGGAGTCGCTGCACCGACGCGTGGCCTCGTTGGCGGGGCTGCCGGCCACGGTGGTTGCCGAGGTGGCCGAGGAGCTGGAGCTGACTCCCGGTGCCCGGACCACCATCCGCACCCTGCGGCGGCTGGGCTTTCACTGCGGGGTGGTCTCCGGTGGCTTCACGCAGGTCATCGAGGGGCTGGCCCACGAGCTCGAGCTGGACTTCGTCGCCGCCAACACCCTAGAGGTCGCCGGAGGGATGCTCACCGGACGGGTGACCGGGCCCGTCGTCGACCGGGCTGCGAAAGCGACGGCGCTGCAACGCTTTGCTGCGCAAGCCGGGGTGCCGATGGAGCAGACCGTCGCCGTGGGCGACGGCGCGAACGACATCGACATGCTGACGGCGGCCGGGTTGGGGATCGCCTTCAACGCCAAGCCCGCACTGCGTGAGGTGGCCGACGCCGCGTTGTCCTACCCCTACCTGGATGTGGTGCTCTTCGTCCTCGGGATCACCCGCTCAGAGGTGGAGGCCGCGGACGCCATCGACGGAGTGGTGCGGCGCCCGCCGCTTGTGCGTGATTAGGGCCCGTCCGCTGCTAGTTATCCCGCACGAGGCGCGCCAGCGCCCCCCGCACGACAGTGGGATCGGTGGTCTGCCAGAACGGCGGTAGCGAGGCCCGCAGATAGCCGCCGTAGCGCGCCGTCACCAGGCGAGGATCGAGGACCGCGATCACTCCACGATCATCCACGCCCCGCAGCAGTCGACCCACTCCCTGGGCCAGCAACAGCGCGGCGTGATTGGCGGCGACGGTGAGAAAGCCGTTGCCGCCGGCTGCTTCCACGGCGCGCTGACGAGCCACGAGCAGCGGGTCGTCGGGGCGGGGAAAAGGAATGCGGTCGAGGATGACCAGCGACAGCGACCGCCCGGGCACATCCACGCCTTGCCACAGCGACAGGGTGCCGAACAGGGAGGTGGACTCGTCGGCGGCGAACTTGGTGATCAGCGCCCCGGTGGAGTCATCCCCTTGACACAGCACCGGGGTGTCCAGCCGCTCGCGCATTGCCTCGGCCGCAGTCTTCGCGGCCCGCATCGAGGAGAACAACCCGAGTGTGCGTCCACCGGCGGCGGCCACCAGGCCCTCGATCTCCGCCAGGTAGGCCTCTACCAGGCCGTCCCGCCCGGGGGGCGGCAGGTGCTTAGCCACGTAGAGGATGCCGGAGCTGGCGTGCGCGAACGGCGAGCCGACATCCAGGGAGCTCCACCGCGGTCCGGAGACATCCGACGGCGCCTGCTTGCCGGTGGCGGTCGCGGTATCGCTGCGCGCGTGATTCTCAGCAGGCAGACCCCACTGCCGCGCCACGCCGTCGAAGGAGCCGCCGAGGGCCAGGGTCGCCGAGGTGAGCACCACCGTCGCAGCGTCGAACAGGTTCTGCTGCAGCAAACCGCCGACCGACAACGGTGCCACCTTCAGCGAGGACGTGCCGGTGGACTCGTTTCGAGCCAGCCAAACCACGTCGCGGCGCTTGGCCAGATCAGGCTGGTCGAAAGCCACCAGCACGCGCACTGCCGTGTCGTGCACCTCGTCCAACAATGCCACCGCGGCGGTGCGGGCGGCCGCGGCCTCCGGGTCGGTGGCCGTCATGCTCGCCTTGACCGGGCCGACCGCGCTGCGACAGGTCCAAGCGGTGTCACGGATGGCGGCCAGCACGGCATTCATCGGTTCGGGGATGCGCTCCCAACGGCCGGGTGACAGCTCGCTCATGGCGCCGGTGAACGCGTCCGCACTGGCCTCCAGGGCATCGACGTCACGGTCGTCGACCAGCTTGGTGCACCGGCGCGCCGCCGCGCTGATTGCCAACGCCAGCAGTTCGGCGGTGGCCACGGCGGTCACCCGGTCGACGAGCTCGTGGCCCTCGTCGACCACCACCACATCGTGCTCAGGTAGGACCGGGATACCGGTGATGGCGTCGATGGCCAGCAGTGCGTGATTGGTGACCACCACGTCCACCTTCGCGGCCGTAGCCCGCGCGTGCTCGGCGAAGCAGTCGACGCCGACGGGGCAACGCGACACGCCGAGGCACTCCCGCGCCGAGACGCTGACCTGGCGCCACGCCTGCTCGCTCACCCCGGGTACCAGTTCGTCGCGGTCGCCCTCCTTGGTCTTTTCGGCCCACGCATGCAGACGCTGCACCTCGCGGCCCATCCGGGACACCGCAAAGGCATCGAACAGCGCCTCATCCGGCTCTTCCGGCGCTCCTGTGCCCAGCCGATGCAGGCAGAGGTAGTTGCGCCGTCCCTTGAGGATCGCGAACTCAGGTTCCCGCCCCAGTTCGTTGCTCAACGCACCGGCGAGTCGCGGCAGGTCACGGTCGACCAGCTGGCGCTGTAAGGCGATGGTCGCGGTGGACACGATGACGGTCTTGCCCGACTCCACGGCGTGGCGCAGGGCGGGCACCAGGTAGGCCAGAGATTTCCCCGTGCCGGTGCCCGCCTGCACCGCCAGGTGCTCGCCCGACTCGAGGGCGTTCGCCACGGCCGCGGCCATGATGACTTGGCCGCTGCGCTCAGCGCCGCCCAGCGCGGTGACCGCCGAAGCCAGCAGCTGCGGGACTGCAGGCAGCGGCTGGTGGGGAGAGTCGGGCACGGGTGTAGACGCTACCGGCGCCGCCCGTCAGCGGTGACCGGTGGTCATCCGCGTCGAGAGCTGGACGAAGGCGTCCTGGATCACGTCTGCGTAGAGCTGGGCGCCCTTGATGCCGGGGTGCACGCCGTCGGACTGCAGCAGGCCCGGTTGCTTCGAGATCGCGCTGTACCAATCGGCGATGATGACGTTCGGATGTGCCGCGGCCACGGTCTGCAGGGTCGGGTTGTCCTCTTCCCAGGACCCGAACAGGTTGACCAGCACGATCATCCGATCCGTACCGAGGGCGTTGATCACGTTATGCACCAGCTGCGGGTCGTGGACTCCGGCGTTGGTACCGAAATCGAGGATGACGGCCCGGCGCACAGTCCCGGTGCCCAGGCGCTCCTGGACGGCCTGTTGGCCCGCAGGCCACTGCCGGTTGGACTTCCCGTCCAGCATGATGCCGGGGAACCTGGTCGCAAGGCCCCCTGAGCTGGTGACGATCAGCGAGTCACCGAAGGCGGTGATGTCCTTGCCCTCGGGCATCGAGAAGTCAGCGGTGGGTACCGCCGCGGGCGGGGCGTCGACCACAGATCTGGCGGCAACGCGCTGACCGGCTTCGATCTGGCGCTGTACCGCCGAAGTGCTCGGCGCGGAGGCGACGGCTACAACACTCATCGCGGTGAGAACGACAAGTGCTCCCGCGGTGAGGCGCGGTCGCCGGGTGCGCGACCACGGTTGGGCTACCCAGCCGGTGAACGCGTCGGCCGCGGCCCGAAAGCCGAGCTCGCGAACCGGCATCTCCAGCCAACGGTAGGAGGCCGAGGCGAGCCCCAGGCTCAGCGTCACGGCGAGCCCGCGCGAGCACCAGCTCAACGGCGAGTCGGGCAGAGTGGCCGGCAGCGCCGCAGCAATGATGAGGATCATCGGCCAGTGCCACAGGTAGACGCCGTAGGACCGCTCGCCCAACCACACCAGCGGCGGCCACCGCAGAGCTCGGGCCAGCGGACCGTCCTCGCCCAGCAGCCCGGCGATCACCACCGCCGAGCACAGACTGGCCAGCACGATGCCACCGCGGAAGGTGAACGCCGAGGCCTGACCCATCGTGGCCATGAGTAAGAGCAGCACGGCCAGCGAGGTCACGGCTGCCCACGTACGAACCTGGCGCCACCGCGGGGAGTGCAGCAGCTGGGTGGGGCCGGCCCAGAGGAAGGCGAGCGCGCACCCGATCATCAGTCCGAACAGGTGGGTGTCGGTGCCGTAGTACACCCGGGACTCAGACGCGCCGAGTTGAAGAAGCACGGCCATGGCCAGCGCGGACAAAGCGGCCAGGCAGAGGACCGCGCGCAGCCGGGCACGGTCGCTGCCGAGGAAGGCCAGTGCGGCGGCAAAGGTGATGGGCCAGAGGAAGTAAAACTGCTCCTCGACGGCCAGCGACCAGAAGTTCATGAACAGCACCGGCGAGGTGTGGCTGAAGTAGTCCGAACCGGCGGCGATTTCCCACCAGTTGTTGCTGAACGTCAGCGCACCGAGGGTCTGCCTGCCGATGTGGACGAGCAGATCGCCCCCGATGAGCACGCTGAGTGGCAGGGTGACCAGCACGACGAGTAGCAGGGCAGGCAGGAGCCTGCGGGCGCGACGTACCCAGAAGCGCGGCAGGTTGAGCCGGCCGCGGATGCGGATGTCGCGCAGCAGGAGAGTGGTGATGAGGAAGCCGCTGAGCACGAAGAACAGGTCCACACCGAGGTAGCCGCCGGGCAAGGATGCGGGGCGCAGGTGGAACACGAGCACGGCGATGATCGCGAGAGCCCGAAGGCCGTCGATACCTTCAATCTCGGGGGAGGCGCACCGTCCGCCTGGCCTGGTCAGCGCCGGTGCTGCTTCGTTCAGGCGAACGTGGTCGGGATCGCGGGCTCGCCTTGGGAAAGCTTCAACCCTTCCCACGGCAGGCTCACCAGTCCCGCGGCCAGGTGCGTGCGGGCATCTTCCAGGCTCGGCACATCCCCCAGCAGCTCGCCACCGCGGACCATGGGCAGCATCAGCGCGCGGTCGTTCGGGCCGAGGACGACATCGGCCCCCCGCGCGTGCACCAGCTCCTCCACCACGGTTCCGGTGCTGCGCGCTCGACGCACCGCCGCCTTCGCACCGCCGCGGGAGGCTTTGTTGGTGCTGCGCTTGGCCACCGGCACTCCGTCGACCTCCACCAGCTTGTAGACCATGCCCGCCGTCGGTGCGCCGGAGCCGGTGACCAGCGAGGTGCCGACGCCGTAGGCATCCACCGGCTCGGCGCGAAGCCCGGCGATCGCGTACTCGTCCAGGTCACCGGAGACCACGATCCTGGTACCGGTGGCACCCAGACCGTCAAGCTGAACCCGCGCCTTGTCCGCCATCACCCCGAGATCGCCGGAGTCGATCCGAATGGCGCCCAGTGCTGGGCCGGCCACCCGTACTGCCGTCTCGATCCCGGCGGTGATGTCGTAGGTGTCCACCAGCAGTGTCGTATCCACTCCAAGCGCGTCAACCTGGGCACGGAACGCGGCCGCCTCGTCGGCCCCCGCGTCGTCGGTGTGCAGCAGGGTGAAGGCGTGTGCGCTGGTGCCCGACGTCGGTACCCCGTGGCGACGGCCGGCCTCGAGGTTCGAGGTGGCGGTGAAGCCGGAGAGGTAGGCGGCGCGGGCGCAGGCCACCGCCGCCTCCTCATGGGTACGACGTGAGCCCATCTCGATCAGCGGGCGTCCTTGGGCGGCGCTGACCATGCGCGCACCCGCCGAGGCGATGGCGCTGTCGTGGTTGAGGACGGACAACGCCAGGGTCTCCAGCACCACGCACTCTGCGAAGCTGCCCCGCACGGACAACACCGGAGAGCCGGGGAAGTACAGCTCGCCCTCACGGTATCCGTCGATGTCGCCGCCAAAAATGAACTCGCGCAACCACTTCAAGGTCGCTGCGTCTAATACCGGCTGCAGCGCGGCGAGCTCGTCGTCACCGAAGCGGAACTCACGCAGCGCATCGAGGAACCGGCCGGTGCCTGCCACCACTCCGTAGCGCCGCCCGGTGGGCAGGGAGCGCGCGAACACCTCGAAGGTGCACCGCCGTGCTGCAGTTTCGTCTCGTAGGGCGGCGGCGAGCATCGTCAGCTCATAGTGATCGGTGAACAGGGCGGTATTCGGCGCTGGCGTCACAAAAGCTCACCCTACGAGCCCATCAGCGGTCGACGCCCCGCGCAACGGTCGTAAACTGGCGGCCATGGCCGTGCCCACCGAGCTGGAACCCCAGGTCGAGCCCCGAGCCGTGGTCGACGAGGATCGCGATGCGGACCGTCCTTGGGTGACCGTGGTGTGGGACGACCCGGTGAACCTCATGCACTACGTCACCTACGTCTTTCAGAAGTTGTTCGGTTACAGCAAGGCCAAAGCCACGGAGTTGATGATGCAGGTGCACTCTGAGGGCAAGGCCGTGGTGTCCTCCGGCGCCAGGGAGGCGATGGAGGGCGACGTCGGCAAGCTGCACGCGGCGGGGCTCTGGGCCACCGTGCAGCGGGACGGCTGAGGATCACTCCAGTGAGGATGGGCGCACATGCAGCAGTGGACCCGTAGGAATTTAGTCGGCGGGCCACGCCTGCGTACCAAGCTGGCGCCGCAAGAGGCCGCCGTGCTGCGCGGCATGGTTAATTCGGTGTCCGAGATGCTCGCCCAGCGCGCGGCCGACGCGCCCACCGATGAACTGTCCGAGCTCACGGGGCTGCGTACCGGACACAGCTCGGCGCCGGAGGACGCCAGCCTCGGACGTCTGCTCCCGGACTTTCACCGCCTCGATCAGCCAGCACAAGAGGAAGCGGGACCGGACGCCGCGGCGGCGTTGCGCAGCATGCACGAACCGCACATCATCGACGCCAAGCGAGCGGCCGCGGCGGTGGTGCTGCAGACGTGCCCGGCGGAGGGCGGCAAGGTGAACCTGATCCCTGAGCAGGCCGACGCGTGGCTCGCGGCGATCAACGATGTCCGGCTCTCGCTGGGCGTCATGCTCGACATCGGACCACAGACCCCCGACGTGCTCCCTGACGACGACCCGAAAGCTGGGCATCTCGGCGTGTACCAGTGGCTCACCTTCGTGCAGGACTCCCTGGTGCAGGCCCTCCTCGACTGAGCGCCATCGGCGAACCGCGGCGTCACCTAGGATGACGGTGTGCTGGTGATTCGGACCGATCTCGTCGATGCGATGGTGGCGCACGCTCGGGCGGACCACCCGGACGAGGCCTGCGGCATCCTGGCCGGCCCGGAGGGCTCGGATCGCCCCGAGCGGTACGTCCCCATGCTCAACGCCGAGCGCTCACCCACTTTCTACCGGTTCGACTCCACCGAGCAGCTCAAGGTGTGGCGGGCGATGGACGCCGACGACGAGGTCCCCGTGGTGGTGTACCACTCGCACACCGCCACCGAGGCCTATCCCAGCCGTACCGACATCAAGCTGGCCGGGGAACCGGACGCGCACTACGTGCTGGTGTCCACCCGCGACCCGCACGCGCACGAGCTGCGCAGCTACCGCATCGTCGAGGGTGTGGTCACCGAGGAAGCCGTCGAGGTGGTGGATAGCTACACATTTGCGCACACCGGTTCGGACGACCTTCCCGACCGGTAGTGAGCGGTCCCGGGAATCCCGGTGCCCCCGTAGGCGTTCTTCCTGCCAGCAAGCCCATACCTTCCAAGGAGATCTCCATGGCCGTGACTGTTTCCGTTCCCACGATTTTGCGCACCCACACCGACGGTGAGAAGCGGGTGCAGGCGGCGGGCGTGACCCTCGCCGAGGTGATCGATGATCTCGACGCCAAGCACAACGGCATCAAGGAGCGGCTGATCAACGACGGCAAGCTGCACCGCTTCGTCAACGTGTACGTCAACGACGAGGACGTCCGCTTCTCCGGTGGTCTGGCCACGGCCACGGGCGACGGCGATGATGTCACCATTTTGCCCGCGGTGGCCGGTGGCCTGTGAGTGATAAAGGCCCACTGCCGCTACTTTTTCGCGCACAGTGAGGTTTGACTCCCTCCTCGACTCGCTCGGGGGGACGCCGCTGATCGGGCTGCCCGCGCTGTCCCCGCAGTGGGAGGGCGCGCACCCGGTGCGGCTCTGGATCAAGATGGAAGACCGCAACCCTACGGGCTCGGTGAAGGACCGCCCCGCCATCGCCATGATCGAGCAGGCCGAACGAGATGGACGGCTCACGCCTGGGTGCACCATCCTCGAGCCCACCAGCGGTAACACCGGAATCTCGCTGGCCATGGTGGCTCGGCTCAAGGGCTACCGCCTGGTGTGCGTGATGCCGGAGAACACCTCCATCGAGCGACGCCAGCTGCTCACCGTGTACGGCGCGGAGATCATCACCTCCCCGGCCGTGGGCGGCTCCAACCAGGCGGTGGCCATGGCCAAAGAAATCGCCGCCGAGCACGCCGACTGGGTGATGCTCTACCAGTACGGCAACCCCGCGAACGCCCAGGCGCACTACGACACCACCGGCCCCGAGCTGCTGCGCGACCTGCCGACCATCACCCACTTCGTGGCCGGTCTCGGCACCACCGGCACGTTGATGGGCGCTGGCCGCTACCTACGGGAGAAGGTGCCCGACATCCAGGTGATCGCCGCCGAACCCCGCTACGGCGAGCTGGTCTACGGCCTCCGCAACATCGACGAGGGCTTCATCCCGGAGCTGTACGACGAGACGGTGCTCACCACCCGCTTCTCCGTCGGTCCGCGTGAAGCCCTGCGGCGCACCAGGGAGCTCATCGAGTTCGAGGGGATCTTCGCCGGGTTCTCCACCGGGGCAATCCTGCACGCGGCACTTGCCGCCGGCACGAAGGCCCTGAAGGCCGGGGAACAAGCCGACATCGCCTTCGTGCTGTGTGACGCCGGCTGGAAGTACCTGTCCACCGGGGCGTACGCGGGCACCTTGGACGAGGCCGAGGACGCGCTGGAAGGCCAGCTGTGGGCATGAACCGCCTACCCGCCGGGTCTGAGCGGCGCGCCACCTGGCAGCGCGCCGCGATCGTCATCGCCGCGTTCGTGGCCGTGTTGTGGGTCATCGAGATCGTCAACGCCAGCGGCGCGGACCTGACCGACGATGGCATCCGGCCACGGCAGCTCAGCGGCCTGTGGGGAGTGCTGTGGGCGCCGCTGCTGCACGCCAGCTTCACGCACCTGGAGTCCAACACGATTCCGCTGTTGGTGCTGGGCTTTCTGGTGCTCCTCGGCGGCCTGGCCCGCTTTGGCGCCGTCACCGCGACCGTGTGGTTGGTCAGCGGAATCGGGGTGTGGCTGTTGGGCGGCACCAACACCGTGGTGGTGGGCGCGTCCGGCCTGGCGTTCGGGTGGCTGGCGTACATCATCGTGCGTGGGGTGTTCACGCGCAGCCTGGTGCAGATCGCCCTGGGACTGGTGATCCTGGTGGTCTACGGCGGCTTGCTCTGGGGCGTGTTGCCCGGCGCTTCCGGTGTGTCCTGGCAGGCGCACCTGTTCGGCGCGGTCGGCGGGATCCTGGCCGCGGCTGGCGGTGCCGGCGTGCGGCGTCGAGACTCGTCGGTCAGCACGGCGTGAGTGCCGCAGACGCTCCGATCGGGATTTTCGACTCCGGTGTCGGGGGGCTCACCGTGGCCCGCGGCATCATCGACCAGCTGCCCGACGAGTCGCTGATCTACGTCGGTGATACGGCCAACGGCCCCTACGGACCGCTGCGCATTCCGGAGGTTCGGGCGCACGCATTGGCCATCGCCGACGACCTCGTCGAGCGGGGCGTGAAGCTGCTGGTCATCGCCTGCAACACCGCCTCGGCGGCGTGCCTGCGCGATGCCCGCGAGCGATATCCGATCCCGGTGGTGGAGGTGGTGCTGCCCGCCGTGCGTCGTGCGGTGGCGACTACGCGTACCGGACGTATCGGGGTGATCGGTACCCGCGCCACCGTGGCCTCACGCGCCTACGACGACGCCTTCGCTGCGGCACGGGGGGTGACCATCAGCACGGTGGCGTGCCCGCCGTTTGTCGACTTCGTGGAGCGGGGTATCACCAGCGGTCGGCAGATTCTTGAGGTGGCCCAGGGTTACCTCGAACCGCTGCAGCGGGCGGGCGTGGACACGTTGGTGCTCGGCTGCACCCACTATCCACTGCTGTCCGGGGTCATCCAGCTGGCGATGGGCCAGGAGGTAAGCCTGGTCTCCAGCGCCGAGGAGACTGCGAAGGATGTGCTGCGGGTACTCAGCGCGGACGACCTGCTTCGCGGGCCGAGCGCCAGTGCGCCGTCACGGGTCTTCTTGGCCACCGGTGACCCCGAGTCCTTCGCGCGGCTCGGTCGTCGCTTCCTCGGCCCGGAGCTCACAGTGGTGGGGCCAGTGCTGCAGGAGTGACCTGCGTCGCAGTTGGTTTGCCCACATGGCACCATGTCGGACATGCGGCTCACCGTCGTCGGGTGCTCAGGCAGTGTGGCGGGCCCAGACTCCCCAGCGTCGAGCTATCTGGTGACCGCGGATGGCGCACCACCATTGGTCATCGACCTCGGTGGGGGAGCGCTCGGTGCCCTGCAGCGCTACATCGATCCGTCCGCGGTCACGGTGCTCCTCAGCCATCTGCACGCCGACCACTGCCTGGATGTCGCCGGCCTACTCGTGTGGCGTCGCTACCACCCGGAGCCGGTCGTCGGACGAACCATCATGTACGGACCGGTGGAGACGGCCCGACGGATGGCGGCTGCCTCGTCGACCTGCGCCGCTGACGTGGAGGACATCTCGGATGTCGTCGACCTGACGGAGTGGACCAGCGGGCAGGCGGTGGACTTCGGAGCACTAACCGTGCTGCCGCAGCTGGTCGATCACCCGCCGGAGTCGTTTGGGCTGCGATTGACCGACCAGTCCGGAATGACGCTGGTCTACACCGGCGACACCGGGCCGTGTACGGAGGTGGAGCAGCTGGCGGCCGGCGCCGACGTCCTGCTGGCGGAAGCCTCCTGGACGGACGCACCCGACCGACCCGTGGGTGTGCACCTCTCCGGCACCCAAGCCGGTCGGCTGGCCACGACCGCCCGTGTCGGCCGGCTGCTGCTCACCCACATTCCGCCGTGGACCTCCAAGGACGACGTGTTGGCTGAGGCCCGAGCAGAGTTCAGCGGCCCGGTGCATGCCGTCAGCACGGGCGAGCAGTTCGACATCGTGCGCGGCGAGCGGACGCCGGCCGTTCGTTAGGCTCGTCCGGTGACCAGACGCGCAGACGGCAGAGAAGACAACGAACTCCGCGAGGTGCGCATCACCCGCGGGTTCACCGATCACCCCGCGGGCTCGGTGCTCGTCGAGTTCGGCAGCACCAGGGTGATGTGCACCGCCAGCGTCACCGAAGGGGTTCCCCGCTGGCGCAAGGGCTCCGGGCTCGGCTGGGTGACCGCTGAGTACGCGATGCTGCCTGCCGCCACCCACGAGCGCAGCGGTCGGGAGTCGGTCAAAGGCAAGGTAGGCGGCCGTACCCAGGAGATCAGCCGACTGGTGGGCCGCTCGCTGCGCGCCTGCATCGACCTCGCCGCCATCGGGGAGAACACCATCGCACTGGACTGTGACGTGCTGCAGGCCGACGGCGGCACGCGCACCGCGGCAATCACCGGCGCCTACGTTGCCTTGGTCGACGCCGTCACCTGGCTGCGAGCCAAGGGCGCGTTGGCCGACCCGCAGCCGTTGTCCTGCGCCATCTCCGCGGTCAGCGTGGGAGTGGTCGATGGTCGGGTGCGTCTGGACCTGCCGTATGAGGAGGACTCCCGCGCCGAGGTGGACATGAACGTGGTGACCACCGACACGGGGACCTTTGTGGAAATCCAGGGCACCGGCGAGGGCGCGACGTTCCCACGCTCCACCATGGACGCGATGCTGGACATGGCGGTCACCGGCTGCGAGCAGCTCGCCGTCATCCAGGCCGAGGTGTTGGCCGCGCCGTACCCGGGTGTGCTGCCCGAGCCGCCGGCCCCGGCGGGCCGCAAGCGTGGCTGAGCTGCTGGTCGCCAGCAGGAACGTCAAGAAGCTGGCCGAGCTGCGGCGAATCCTCGACGCGGCTCGGGTCACCGGCATCACCCTGGTCGGCTTGGATGAGGTCGCGCCCTTCGCCGAGGCCCCGGAGACGGCGGCCACGTTCGAGGGCAACGCCCTGGCCAAGGCCCGCGACGGCGCGGCGGCCACGGGGATGGCCTGCGTGGCCGACGACTCCGGGCTGGAGGTCGATGCGCTGCACGGGATGCCGGGCGTGCTCTCGGCACGGTGGTCCGGCACCCACGGCGACGACGCGGCCAATACCGCGCTGCTGCTGGCCCAGCTCAGCGATGTGCCCGAAGACCGTCGGGGCGCGGCGTTCGTGTCCGCGTCGGCACTGGCGGTGCCGGGTGGCGAGGCGACGGTGGTGCGCGGGGAGTGGCGCGGCCGCATCGCGCGGGCAGGCCGGGGGGACAACGGCTTCGGCTACGACCCGGTGTTCATCCCGGACGGGGCGACGCACAGTTCCGCGGAGCTGACGGCTGCGGAGAAGGACGCACTGTCGCACCGGGCGCGGGCGCTGGCGCAGCTGTTGCCTGCGCTGAACCGCCTCGCCGTGGGGTGAACAATTCGGCGTGAAGGTGGCTTTCGCGCGCGATGGTGCGGTGAAAGCCACACTGACGGCAGCAGTCGCATGCGCCTACAGCCGCTCACCGGCGCGCACCTTTAGTGTCACGTAGTGCTCGGCCACGAAGGACATCAGCGGGATGGTGCCCGCCAGCAGCACAAACACGGTGGACAGCGGCCGAAACCGTGCCTTGACGGCGAGATCGAGGCTGAGCAACAGGTACACCACATAAATCCAGCCGTGGGCGACGCCGATGACCGCGGTGGCACCGTGATCGCCCGCTGTGTACTTGAGGATCACGGCGATGGTGAGGAAAATCAGCAGCACACCAGTGGTATAGGCGAGGATGCGATAGCGCAGCAGGGCAGAACGCACCCGTGGTGTCAGCGTCACCGTCTTGACGGCCTCGGGACTGGCGGCGCTCATCGACTGCTCCTCGGTGCATTTGGGGCGTCTCGTGCGGACAGCTCGGCGAGGTAGGCGTTGTAGTCGGACATCTGGCGGTCGTCGGTGGCACGAACGATCTGGCGCGGCGGTAGCAGATCGGCTGGTAGCTCGGTGGGCTCTGGCTCCGTCGGCTGCTGCGGCACCTCGCCGCTCTCCAAGCGTACGAACTTGCGATACGCGTACACGCTGACCACGGCGAACAACGGCCACTGCAGCGCGTAGCCGAGGTTCTGGTAGGTGCCACCGGCGGCGGAGAACCGGTCCCACTGCCACCAACCCAGCCCCAAGCACCCGAAAAACACCACGACCACCAAGACGACGAGCGCACCTCGGCGTTGCGGAGCGGATTGGGCCACGTCACGACGGTACCCCGCCAGGCGGGCGCGACATTTGCGGTGTGAGCCAGCCCTTATGCTGACCTGCACGCGGGAGTGGTGGAATTGGCAGACACGCCAGGTTTAGGTCCTGGTGCTCGAAAGAGTGTAGGGGTTCGAGTCCCCTCTTCCGCACCGTCAGACGGCCAGCTCACGCATCAGCTTGGCGACGTGCCCGGTGGCTTTGACGTTGTACTGCGCCACCGTGAGCTTGCCCTCCGGGTCGACGACGAAGGTGGAGCGGATCACCCCGGTGACGGTCTTGCCGTACAGCTTCTTCTCGCCGATCGCTCCCCAGGCCTGCATCGCCGAGCGGTCGGCGTCCGAGAGCAGCGGAAACGTAATCCCTTGGCTGGCACGGAACTTCGCGAGCTTCGCCGGTGTGTCCGGGGAGACGCCGACGACGTCCAAGCCGGCGCCACCGAGCGCTGCGAGGTTCTCGGTGAAGTCGCAAGCCTGCTTGGTGCAACCGGGAGTGCTGGCCGCGGGGTAGAAGTAGACGATCACCGAGCGGCCGCGGTAGTCGGCCAACGCAACCGGTGTGCCGTCGGCATCAGGGAGCGTGAAATCCGGGGCGATGTCGCCGGCTACCAGCCTTGTCGTGTCGGTCACCGCCGCGAGGTTACCGGCTCTGCTCTACGGTAGATCCAAATCAGGGGCATCGGCGAGAGATGAGGACACGTGGCACGGGACACCGACAGCATCGAGCGTGAGATCGAGCGCGCGCGGGATCAGCTCGCGGGCACTTTGGACGAGTTGAGCACCCGCGCGAACCCGAAGCGCCTGGTGGCCCAGGCGAAGGAGACGCTGCGGGCCAAGTTCGATGAGCCCACCGTCCGCTATGTGGTGATCGGGGTGGGTGCTCTCGCTGCGGCAGTGGTGCTGCGCAAGCTATTCCGCTGAGCAACAGCCACGAGAAAGCCCCTGACCTGCCGGTGGGCAGATCAGGGGCTCCCCGTTGTGCGCCGTCAGGGACTTGAACCCCGAACCCGCTGATTAAGAGTCAGCTGCTCTGCCAATTGAGCTAACGGCGCATGCGCTGCTGGCGCCGACCGACAGTACCAAAGCTGCTGCGCAGCGGCGAAATCGCCCACGATGGAGTGGTCGCGGGCGACTACGGCGGGTACACCCAGGTCATGCTTCGTCCGACCTCGCCCGGCGCCCCGATCTCATCGGGCTCGACGCGGGCCAGGCGATAGCCCAGTCGTCGCGGAACCGCCTGACTACGGACGTTGGCCTCGTCGCAGTGGATCTCGGCGCGTCCGACGTCGGGCAGGCTCAAGGCGACGTCGGTGAGCGAGCCGACCGCTGTGGTCATGTGACCGTGCCCCACGGCCCCCGCTGCGAGCCAGTAACCCAGTTCGATGGCGCCGGGACCGATCCGTCGGTGCAGCCCGCACATGCCCAGCAGTGCACCATCATCGGGAGTCATCAGCAGAAACTCGTAGGCGGTATCCGCATCCCAGCTCCGCTCCGCCGCCGCGAGGTGCTCGCGCTGCGCGGCAGGCGTCACCGCTTCGGGGATGGCCCACGGCATCCACGGCGCGAGGTGATCGTAACTGTCTGCGAGCACCACCGAGAGAAGCTCGGCATCGGCCGGCACTGCTTTGCGCAGGGTGAGCGGTGCAAGCTTGATGCGTTCAGGTGGCGAAGCCATCCGTCCACCTTGCCCTACGTGCGCACCCGTGGAATGACTCCGCCGTCGGACGGCGTTGTGCTGGGCATGCGTATTGAAATCTGGTCGGACATCGTGTGCCCGTGGTGCGCGATCGGCAAAGCCCATCTCGATGCCGCACTCGCCAAGTTCGAGCACGCCGACCAGGTCGAGATCGTCTGGCGTAGCTTCGAACTCGATCCTGGTGCGCCGGCCGTGCGTGATGGCGCGTACAGCGAGATACTGGCGCGCAAGTACGGCACCACCGTGGACGGCGCTCAGGCGATGGTGCAGCAGATGAGCGATCGGGCGGCCGAGTCGGGGCTGGCCTTCGCGCTCGAGCGGGCGCGGTCGGGGAATTCCTTCGACGCGCACCGCCTGGTCCACCTCGCCGCCGAACGTGGGATGCAGAACCAGGTGAAGGAGCGCTTCTTACGGGCGTACCTGTCCGAAGGCGAGGCGATCGGCGAGCAGGCGACACTACAGCGGGTCGCGGTCGATGGTGGCCTGGATCCTGTTGAGGTGCGTGACGTCCTGGGTTCCGATGCCTACGCCGATGCGGTCCGCGCCGACGAGCGGGAGGCGAACGAGCGGGCGATCACCGGTGTCCCGTACTTCCTGATCGACGGCCGCTTCGCCATCCCCGGCGCGCAACCGGCTGAGTTGATCCTGCAAACGCTGCGGCGCGCGTGGCAGGAGAGCCATCAGGCGGTGACGGTGGTCGGTGGCGGCGCTGTGTGTGGGCCGGACGGATGCATCGTCTGACCGCTACCCCGGCGTTGGGGTGAGTGACGGGGATCGAACCCACTGCACGCGCCGAATCTGGACGGCATCGGCGCCCGCGTTGCCGTCGCTTTCTCCGGTGTCGGTGGGGTTGCGCTCTTACCGGTGCTGCCCTTCGCCGTGGCAGTGAGGGCGATCTCGGTGCGCAGGGTGGCGGGGTCGGCGGTCGCGAGCAGGTGCGGGTATTCGAGCTTGATGTGTCCGTTCACGGACTCGATCGAAGCTTAGTCGGTCAGGGTGCCGGGCCGGCCGAAGTGCTGGGCGATTGCGCACAGGGCCATGAACCCCCTGGTCGACCGGACGTCATCTGGACACCGTTGTCCGAGACCGCGAGCAGCACCGGGCGGGCCTGCTCATCGTCGCTGATGTTGACCAACCAGTCGTCGTGACGGGCATCGAAGAGCCAGCAATCCTTCGGCCGGTAGGGCTGCGGTGAACCCGAGCTCGACCTGGGTGGAGGTGTCCTCGATCCTGCGTACGGACGTAGCATCTATCGATCCAGACACTGGCTGAACCTATCCCCGAAGACCAGCGGAAGGTTCGCGGAGTGTCGGCGCTCATTCACAGCGGCGCGAGGTCGAGCCCCGCTAGCGGCAGCACCTCGTTGACGAGTAGCTCAATCTGCGCCCACTGATCCACTACCGGGTGCAAGATAATGCTGTTTACGCCGAGGCCGACGAGCCATCGCAAGTGTGTCGCGCAGGTTTCCGGGTCGCCGATGACCGCAACCCGGCCTGCGAGCCCTTCGTCACCGTAGTGCCGGCCGAACCATCGCGCGGCCGCGATGGGTACTGCTTGATCGTCTCCGTGGACATGGATGTAGACCCGTTTGCCCACGGTGTACAAGGATCTGTCGCGCCCGAGGGCACGGAGATGGTTCTCCAGTGTGGTCAGCGCGCAGACGAACTCTGCCGGGGTCATTGACCCGGCACCGATCCATCCATCCCCAAGGCTGGCCGCCCGCGCAAGAGCATTGCCTCGACGTGCGCCGAACCACAGCGGGGGGTGTGGGGTTTGAGCCGGTGCCAGTGGCCGAGGAATCGTGTCCAGCTGCCACCATGGCGTGTGCGAGGTAACCGCGTTGTCCGTCCAGAGTGCACGGAGTAGCCGCAAACCTGCGTCGAAGCGGCTGACCCGGCCATCTGCGGACAGACCGTGCCTGGGGTAAGCATCGGAATTGCCGCCGAGCCCTACGCCGACGATGAGCCGGCCTCCACTGATCTGGTCGATGGTGGCAAGCTCGCGAGCCAGCCGCAGCGGATCCCGCAACGCCGTCAGCAAGACCGCGACACCGATCCGCGCGCGGGTGGTCGTTGCCGCTGCGTGGCTGAGTACGGTCAGCGGATCGAGACTATTTGGCGTGTCGCTGTCGGAAACCCAAAGACTTTGGAAGCCTGGACTTTCAGCCCAGGCGCAGAACGCGGCCAGCGCCGTAGCTTCGCAGCTATCCCCCGATTCTTGGGGGATAGCGATCCCGACCTCGACCACAGCTATCTCAGGCATGCAAGCCGATCCAGACTCATTCCGTGGCCTCCACCAAGCTATCCGTGCGCACCCCAGCATTGGTCAGTAGCCCAGTTCGGACCATCGCTTCAATTTCCTTCAGGTCCACATCCAGTTCACGGTCTATCTCCACGAACGCGGCGCGGCTCCGGACGAGTTCGTAGACCGCCTTCGTCCGGCCGAGCTGGGCAACGCCGCGCAGGTCAGCTGCTTGGCACAACGCGAGCAGATGTGCGGCCACGATTCTCTGCAGAAGTACGGTGGTCTCCCTGGTCCGCCGCGCCGCCGTCGCACCCATGCTGACCTTGTCCTGGTTGTGCGCCGCGGTCGATCGGGAGAAGGCCAGCAGTGGCATGGTGAGGTTTAGCGCCTCGGCTGTCAGCGCGGACACCAGAAGCTGCAGAGCTTTGATGCCGTGCTGTGTGCCCGCTCGCTCGTCATCTGCTGGCAAGTCCGCGGCGAGGTTGTGCGGTAAGCCTTGACTGAACTTGGCATCGATGATCAGCGCGAGCTGCCGGTCGAGCAGATCTGCTGTGCTTGCCAGCGCGTTCTTGAGGGTATCCATGACCAGGCTGATGTGGGCACCGGCGAAGTTCCCGCCGTTGTAGACGCGTTGTTCGTCAACGTTGTAGAGTGGATTATCGTTACTCGAGTTAAGTTCGACCTCAACGACCTGCCTGGCCCATACGCAGGCATCGTAATGTGCTCCGATGAACTGCGGCGCGCAACGAATCGAATATCGGTCCTGTAGCCGAACCGAGAGGGTGCGTACACCGCTCGTCAGCGGCCCGATGTTTGAGATCGCCGCAGCATAGGAATTCGCGAGTTGACTTGACTCAAGCAAAAACATTATTCGCGCGGCGGATCGTATCTGCCCGGGGTGTGGTTTCGTCTCACCAATGAACGGCGCAAAGGCATCAACATTGCCGCACATCACCTCCGTCGTGAGCGCCGTACACGTATCTGCTAAAGCGGCCAATTCCTCGGCGTCATGTACCGCTAGTGCGGCAATTCCGGTCATAAAGGCGGTACCGTTGACGAGCGCCAAACCCTCCTTGGGCTGCAGTACAAGCGGCTCCAAACCCTCCGCGGTAAGCGCTTCCAGGGCGCCCACCGTCTGGCCCCGGTAGAAGACCTTGCGGCGCCCGGTCAGGACGGCAGCCAGATATGACGAGGGGATCAGGTCGCCGCTGGCACCGACTGACCCTTGTTCGGGGACGCAGGGAGTGATGTCGCGATTGAGTAGCTCAACAAGCAGGCGCAGCAGCTCCGGTCGGGCGGCGGAATTGCCCTTTGCGAGAGCGTTCAGCCGCGCCACAACCATCGCCCGTGCCTGCTCCCGAGGCAAAATCTCGCCCATCCCGGCTCCGAGGTGGTCAACCAGACTTTGCTGCAGGTGCAGCGCCTTCTCCGGCCCGAGTTGTCGGTTGGCGGACTCCCCAAGCCCGGTGGTGACGCCATAGATTGGTATTCCCGACTCAGCGATCTCCCGGTTGAGTGTACAGCTTCCCTCGACTCGTTTCCAAAAGGCTTCGTCCTCGGGTAGCTCGACGCGGGCAGCGAATCGGGAAACCGCTACAACCTCGGCTACAGACAGCGTCTCACCTGAAATTACAACTGAGATCACGCGCTCGCGATCTTCCATAGTGTGCGCACCCCTAAAAGTTTGTGAATAGTAGGGCAAATTGATCAAAGGACGCTCTTCACGAAGTTACTTGTGCGCTCGTTCTTCGGTGAGCCGAAGACCTGATCAGGTGGGCCGGATTCCAAGATCACGCCTTCGTCAAGAAACACGACGGTGTCACCGACTTCCCGTGCAAATCCCATGACATGGGTCACGACGAGCATCGTCATCCCGTCCTTCGCGAGGGCCTTCATCACGTCAAGCACCTCGCTGACGAGTTCAGGGTCAAGCGCTGACGTCGGTTCGTCGAAGAGCATGAGTTTGGGCTGCATCGCGAGCGCACGCGCGATGGCAACGCGCTGTTGCTGACCGCCTGACAGCTGGCTGGGGTAGGCGTTTCGTTTCTCTAATAGGCCCACTCGTTCGAGCAGTTCACACCCCTGGCGCTTCGCCTGATCGGCACTCGCGCCCCTAACTCGCATAGGCGCTTCGATGATGTTTTCGAGCGCAGTCCTGTGCGGAAAGAGATTGAACTGCTGAAATACCATCCCGACCTTCGCGCGCTGGCGGGCAATGTCCCTCTCGGATAGTTCGTACAGCTGGCCGCGTTTTTCTCTGAAGCCAACGATGTCCCCGTCGATGTGGACAAACCCAAGGTCGGGCTTCTCCAGCGCGTTGATGGTTCTCAGAAGAGTGCTCTTGCCAGACCCTGAGGGGCCGATGAGGCAGACCACCTCGCCAGTACTGACCTCGAGATCAGCGCCTTTGAGTACCTCGTGATCGCCGAACCATTTATGCACGTTTTCTAACCGCACCATTGTCGCCATCAGGCGTGTCCCCGGATCTTGGCTGGTTGCAGCACGTGGGGCAGCTTCCAACGGCGGTGCCGCGTCACAGTAGCGGCGCTGCCCCGACCGAAATAGCGCTCGATGTAGTACTGACCCACGCTCATAACCGACGTGATGACCAGGTACCAGATGCTTGCGACGATGAGTAGTTCGATCACCCTGAAGGTGTGCGAGTAGACCTCCTGGGCCCGCGTCAATAGGTCACCGCCACCGATCACTGAGACGAGTGAGGTCGTCTTGAGCAAGGAAAGAAACTCATTCCCGGTGGGCGGAATGATGACGCGCATGGCTTGTGGCAATACGACGCGGCGCATCGTCAGTGTGGAGGACATCCCGAGTGCGCTCGCCGCTTCCCGCTGCCCTGGATTGACCGAGGAGATTCCTGCTCGCACCACCTCTGCCATATAGGCGGCATAGTGCAGGCTCAACCCGAGCACGGCAGCGGTAAATCCGCTAATTACGGAATTAGTTTGTACCGACGCCAGGTTTGGTCCGAAGGGGATCGACAATGACAACGTGGGCAGCAGTAGGGCAAAGTTGTACCAGAAAATCAGCTGGACAAGGACGGGGGTGCTGCGAAAGAACCAGACGAAGAGCCAGCTGACCCTGACGAGAACTGGATTATGAGACAATCGCATTACGGCCAGAATAATACCGAGACCGATGGCGATCGCCATAGATATGATGGTCAACTCCATCGTCTCGACAATTCCTGCTAGAATTGTGGGGCCGAATTGGTTATCTGCGACTATTGACCAATCGATGTTCGGGTTCGTTGCGAACAAGTTTACGACGGGGATTGCCAGGCCGATGATGATGACAGCCGAGATCCAACGGCCGGGATGCCGTAGACGGACCACATGACGTCCGGCGGACGCTTCGGGCACAGGTTTCTCTCTGATGCGCTCGCGGGTTTTTTCGATCATCGTCCGCTACTTCACCGCACCGTTGATTACGGACGTTGTTAGGGAGCCTTGCTGCAGGTTCCATTTTGCAAGGATCTTGGCGTAGGTGCCGTCGGCAATGACGGACTTCAGTGCGGCCTGGACCGCCTGGACCAGCTTGGTGGAGTCCTTCGGTACGGCGAGCCCGTAAGGAGCGGTGAAGTCCTTGCCGCCGATGACAGCTTCCAGCTTTCCGCCGGATTGCTGGGCAATGTAGGCCGCCACGGGGAAGTCGTTGAGTCCGGCCGTCGCGCGTCCCGTTCGAATCTGCAGTTGTACCTGCGTCTCGTCAGGGAAGGTCGCTACCGTAATTGGTGGCTTACCTTTGTCCACGCATGCCTTGGACTCGTCCTGCGCGAATTTGACCTGGCTCGTACCGGTCTCGATGGCGACCGTGTGGCCGCACAGTTCCTCTATCGAGGGAATGTGTTCCGGGTTGCCACTCTGGACGACCAGGGAAGTTCCTGCGCTAAAGTAGTCAACGAAAGTGGCAACCGCTTGCCGGGTCTTGTTGTCCGAGATGCCAGATAGGCCGATATCGTAACGGCCGGATTGCAAACCGGGAATGATTGCCGCGAACTCAACCTTTTGAAAGTCGGGCTTCAGCCCCATCTTTGCGGCCAGCGCCTTCCCGAGTTCAACTTCCCAGCCGACGAGGGTGTTGCTACTGTCGTAGAACGCGTTCGGCGGATGCGCCGCGGATACCGCGAACGTCACCGTGCCCTTCGACTGAAGTTCTGGCGGCGCCAGTGCCTTGACTGCCGGGTCAGCTGCCCCGGCCCCGGCCGCGGCAGGTGCGACGCCCGTGCCGGATTGCGCGCTAGGGGTGGACGACCCGCATGCGCTGGAGACGATTCCAAGGACGAGGAGTGAACCTATAGTAAGTACGTGCCGCGAACGGCCGCGAGATGTTTTCACGCTGACTCCCTTGATAGGCGGTGCTGCCTGACGAAAGCTGCTTCGGTAGCAGCGGCTGGTGCCGCCACGGGCAACCTCCGCGGTCCCTCGACGATGAGTGCACCACGTGACGCGGCTCACTGTCTCACATATGCTGTAACCTATGCAAGGGTTGCATAGGATAATTTTCGGGCGGCTGTGATCGGAGCGCCTCTACCGCCTTGTTGCGGCCGAACGGCCAGGAGGATCCACCAGATGACACGACTCGATCCGGGCAGTCCGGACCTACTCACACCGACAATGTCGCGGTCGGAGGCGGTAGTCCGCCACCTGGAAGCGGGTATCCGTACCGGGAAGTGGGAGCCAGGCGACCGGCTAGGGGCGAAGGATGACCTCAAGCGGGAGTACTCGGTCGCGACCGCCACGATGAACGAAGCGCTGCGCGTCATGCAGATGAACGGCCTGCTCGAGGTACGACCAGGTGCCACCGGGGGTGTGTTCGTGGCCGAGCCACCGCCGTTCTTCTGGTTGGGGCACAGCATGCTCGAGGTGCGTGGCAGCGGCACTACCGTGGCCGAGCTGCTCGTAGTCCGCGACTGCCTCGATCAGCTGGTCGTCGCTGACGCAACCCTGCACCGGACCGCCGCCGATATCGAGGATTTGCGGGTACTCCTCGGTGAGATGGCGCGGGCCGATAACCCCACTGACGCGTTACAAGCAAACTGGGCTCTGCATCGAAGGATTGCCGAAATTTCGCCGAACTCGCTTGTCCGGACAATCTATCTGAGCATCAGCGATCGGCTGAAGGATCGTGTGTCGACGGTGGTGCCGGAGGGAGATTTCGCCGACCAAGCCCGGGCCCGCCAGCTGGTCCACGATGAACTGGTCTCGTGCATCGCCGCCGGAGACACCTCGGGGGCGCTTAAAGTGGTTCGGCGCCATGGACATATTACTCGCCGCACCCCTGCGGTACTTGACACTCCCGCAGAATCGCCGGCTTAACTTGCTGGTGCAGCCCCGTCTCGCATCTGGGCGCACCGGTCCTCGATTCGCTCGACGACCAATCGAGCCAGACGTGAGCCGGTGAGGGCGTCGATCTCGCGCAGTCCGGTGGGGCTGGTGATATTGACTTCGATCAGCCGGTCGCCGATCACGTCGAGACCAGCGAGCATGATGCCCAACCGCCGAAGCTCCGGAGCGAGCGCAGAGCAGATCTTTTTGTCTAACGTAGTGACGGTGTCCGCCACTACGTTGGCGCCGGCGGCCATATTGCAGCGGAAGTCTCCTGGCGCGGCGAGTCGACGGACTACGCCGACCGGTTCGGCGTCGAGGACGATCACTCGCCGGTCGCCTGAACGTGTATCCACCCACCGTTGCGCGACAACGTGCCGACGGCCGTACTCGGTTGCGGTGTGCAGCAGCGAGTGCAGGTTGAGATCGTCGGAACGGAGAAGTAGTACGCCGCGCCCAGCCATTGCGTCCGTCGGCTTGAGCACGGCGCGCCCCCAAGCTCGGGCGAGGTCGGCGAGTTCGACAGGGTCGGCGCTCACCACAGTGTCCGGGATAAGAGCGGGGAAGCGCAAGGTGAAGAGCTTTTCGTTGGTTTCACGCAGTCCGTGGGGGGCGTTGAGCAGCAGAGTTCGACGCGGATCGATCTGATCAAGGAGATAGGTGGCGCGCAGGTAGTTCGCGTCGACCGGCGGGTCGGCGCGCATGAGAACCGCGTCAGCATCGTCGAGAGCGATGTTCTGGGGTGACTCGGCCTGCCACCAATCCGTAGCGACCTTCCACGTTCCATTCACGAGCTCGCCGGGGCGAAGGTGAACCGGTGCGCACCGGGCCACTGCCCGTGAGTTGCGGACGCCGAGCTGCTCGGGCGTGGTCACCAGGAGCCGGTGACCAAGGGCCTGGACCTCCTCCATGATGGCCACCGTGCTGTCGTGAGCAGGGCGGAGGCCGCGAAGCTGGTCGGCTACGACGACGATGGTCAGCACGGCGGCGATGTCTGCTCAGCGGCCGCGGAAGACGGGGGCGCGCTTCTCGATGGTCGCCAGGGTGGCTTCCCGGCCGTCCTCCGTGGCCATCAGCTTTGTGCTGTAGCTCTGCTCCACCGGGTAGCCTTCCTCGACTGGCATGAACTCGATCTCGTTGAGCGATTGCTTGGCCAGCCGCAAGCCCAGTGGGCTCTTGGCCGCTATCCGTTCGGCCAGCGCGCGCGCTGTGTCGAGGAGCTCCTCGGGGGGCACGACCTGCTCGACGAGGCCGATACGGTATGCCTCGTGCGCGTCGACCGAATCGCCGGTGAAGTACATCCTGCGGAGTGCTCCCTGGCCGATGAGGCGACCGACGTGGGCGCCCCCACCACACCGGCCGACATTGATCTCGGGCATGCTGAATTTCGCATTCTCCGAGGCGATCCGGATGTCGCAGACTGCGGCGAAGACGGTTCCCGCGCCCAATGCCGGGCCGTTTACCGCAGCGATTGTCGGGACCGCGCAGTGGCGCACCCGGCTAAAACATGTCCGGATCACCTCGGCCCGGTGGGGATCGTCCTCGACCGTCGATGCGAGGAATTCGTTGAGGTCCAACCCCGCACAGAACGCCCGGGTACCACTTCCGGTGAAGATCGCGCAGTTAACGTCTGAGGACGAGCCGAGTTCGGCGAAAAGCTCGCCGATGCGCGCATAGAGCGCCAGCGTGACGGCGTTGACCGGGGGCCGGTCGAGGGTGACGGTGGCAACTCCGCCTTGAACATCGACGGTGAGGTCATTCATTGTTCCTCCAAGGAATTGGGTGCTTGATCGAATTCAAAGAGCCGGGCGGGGTTGGTGACGAGTACGCGTCGCACCAGCTCCGTGTCGGCGGTCCAGTCGCCAAACACACTGAGCAAGCTGCCCGCGTCAGGGGCGCGCTCGCCCATCCCGACGTAAGGCCAGTCCGAGCCCCAGAGCATGTGGTCGGGGTTCGCATCGAGCAACGCCTCGTGGTGGGGTTGGGCATCACGGTAGCCCGGGGCAGTTGCCACCCGGCACAGGGTCAACTTCACCCAGACCCCCCCGTCGCGGACGCGGCTGAGTAGCTGCCGGAAATCTGGATCGTCGATACCTCGGTCCGTCCGGGCCTGCGCCAGGTGGTCGAACACGAGCGGGACGCCGCTACCGGCGAACTCGTCTACCAATCGCACGCAGTCTTCGAGGTCAGCCCAAATCTGCGCGTGCCAGCCCCGTTCCCGCAACCGGGGGATGAGCTCGGTGAGCACCTCGGAGCCGATGGCGCCACGGTAGGGCCTCCCGCTGCGCGGATCGGTGCGTTCGTTGAACCGCAGGGCGCGGACGCCCAGGAGGTGCAGCCGGTCGAGGGTGGCGTCGGTGACCGAGGCAGACGCGGCGGCGACCCCTGCGAGCCGGCCCCTGCCGAGTCGCAGCGCGTTCTCCAACGCGCCGGTGTCGGTGCCATGCGGGGCGGGCTGCACGATCACAGCCCGGTCGACGCCCATCCGGTCAAGCGCTTGGCCGTGCACAGCTGGCGCCGCGAGCGGTATCGGGTAGGTCGAGGGACCCGACGGATAGGCATCCAGCGGTCCGAACACATGGGTATGGGCGTCGCAGGCCCCGGGAGGAACGGGGAACCCTGGTGCGGTCGGCATCCGTGGACGGACTGTCAGCGCCGACTCGCCCACGCTCACGGCGCATCATCCGGGGCCTGCCCGGTGATCTGGCAGTGGTCCTGCTTCGCGGTGATTCGACACTGTGGCACCACCGAAAGCGCCGAGACCAATGCCCCGCCTCCTCCAGGGAGCGGTGGTAGCACTTCTGCCGCACCGCCCGCCGGAAGCGGGATCTCGTGGACATTGAGCGTCATCGAGACGAGCGTGTAGTAGCCGATCACCGAGGAGAGCTCGACGACACCGACGGTGCCCCAGCGTGCCGTCACTCGCGCGTAGACATCGTCGGGAACGTTGCCGGCCTGCTGCAGCGTCCGCGCGAACTCGTAGACGTCGGCCTCCTCTGAATCAGCGAAGGATGGTGGACGGCCTTGCCGCAACGCCTCTACCGCATCTGCCGGAAGCCCGGCATCGATCCCCGCTTTCGCATGGACATGCCACTCGAGCTCCGCGTTCCAGCGACGCGCTGTCACCAGAATGGCGAGTTCACTCAGCCGGGGAGGCAGGCTGGTGTCGTAGCGGAGGATCGCGCCGAACTTCTGCCACCGATCCGCGAGCTTTGGGTTGTGCAGCGCTGCCCGCAACGGGCCGACGACCGCGCGCCTGGGGCCAGTAACAATGTCCTCGTACACCTTCTCCTGCTCGGGCGTCATCGACTTTGCGTCGAACATCGGGATCCTGGGCAGCGATCTGCCCGGCGTGGGCATGATCGGTGCGACATCCTCTGGGCGGGTGACGCCGAGTTCGCGCAGCACCTCGTCGGTGTGTTCGCCGAGCAGTGGCGGTGGCCGGTCGAAGGTCAGTGTGGAGTTGGTCAGGCGGAGCGGACTGACGATCTGCGGAACAGTTCCAGCGACGGGATGAGCGATCTCGCGCAGCATTTTTCGGTGGGTGACCTGCTCGTCTGCCAGCGCCATGGGAATCGTGTTGATCGGTGCACAGGGAACCATCAGTTCCTCGAGTGTGGCGAGCCAGTGCGCGAGGTCCTGCCGCATCAACTCCGCGGAGATGATTGCGTGCAGCGCGGGAAGGTTGCGGACTCGCTGTTGGTTGGTGGCGTAATCGGCGTCGTCGGCTAGGTCTGCTCGGCCGATCGCCTTGGCAAATCGCCGGAACTGGCCATCATTGCCGACGGCGAGCACCAAATATCCGTCGCGGCATTGGAAGACGTCCTGCGGCTGGATGTTGGGGTGCTTGTTGCCGTTGCGGCGTGGCTCCTTGCCGGATACCAGGTAGTTCATCGCTTGGTTGGCGAGAAATCCGACCTGCACGTCGAGCATCGCAAGGTCGATGTAGTCGCCCTCGCCGGTTGCGTCGCGGTGCGCGAGCGCCGCGAGTACGCCGACCGCGGCGTACATTCCGGTCATGATGTCGACGATGGGGACCCCAACCTTCTGCGGGCCGCCACCGGCAACGTTGTCGGGTTCGCCGGTCACGCTCATCAGCCCCCCCATCGCCTGGATCATGAAGTCGTAGGCGGCGTTGTCGCGCTTGGGTCCGGTCTGGCCGAATCCGGTGATCGAGCAGTAGATGAGATCCGGCTTGACCGCACACAGATCGGAGTAGCCGAGTCCGTACCGCCCAAGCGCGCCAACCTTGAAGTTCTCAAGAACGACGTCGGACTGGGCCGCGAGCGCGCGAACAGCGTCCTGCCCGGCGGGGGTTGATAGGTCCAGCGCTACCGACCGCTTGCCGCGGTTGACCGACAAGTAGTAGCCGGAGTCTCCGGTGCGTCGCCCCTCGGCGTCGGTGAGGTAGGGCGGGCCCCAAGTCCGGGTGTCGTCACCGACGTCCGGGCGCTCAACTTTGATCACGTCGGCGCCCAGGTCGGCGAGCACCTGGCTAGCCCACGGCCCGGCCATGATGCGGCTGAGGTCGAGCACGCGGACATGCGAGAGGGGACCGCTCAAGGGGTGCCTCCGGGCTCGGTTGATGGAGTGTCGTGAACAGGGGCCGTGGTCCGCATTGACGGTCGCTGAGCGAACTCCGTGTACCAGGCAGCGAGCGCCGGGCGTCGCCCTCGCCAGTCGATGTCAGGCCAACGGAAGTCGAGCAGCCCGAGCGCGCACCCGATGGAGACGTGCCCGATGGACAGCGGTGTGGCAGCCAAGCCCGGTGCCGCGAGTTCGAGCGTATTCAGGGTGGTGTCGGTCTTCAGCGCGAAGGCACGCAGATAAGGATCTGTGGTGTCGTTGAAGGGCAACTCCCGGTCCTGGAACCAGTTGCGCCAAACCAGCAGCAAGTCCATCAGGCCGTCGCCAACCGCCTGGCGGGTCAGCGCCTGAAAGTAGGCCTCTGGCTCCCCGGGAAACAGTCGTGGCCCGGCGTGCCTGCGGTCGAAGAACTCGCAGATCACGCGGGAATCGAACAGCACAGTGCCGTCGTCGAGCACCAGCGTCGGGATCTTGTTGAGCGGGTTGGACTTCATGACGGTGTCGTTCGGCGCCGCCATGGCGACAACGTTGCGCTCCAGGGTCAGGTCATCAACTTGGTTTGTCTCGTGCAGCACGATCATGACCTTCCGGACGAAGGGTGAGCGCGGCGACCAGAGGAGTTTCATGGTTCCCTTCGCGTATCGAGGAGGCAGCTCGGTATGGATCGATGAACTAGTCTTATGACCTAAAGCTATAGAAGTCATGCACCAGGGTCAATGACAGTTCTCCAGCGCGACACCCTCTAGCGTGACACCGTGATGTCGAGACGGATCACATCGCCGCGGTACACGCCGTCACCTACGAAGACGATGGTGCCGGCCGTGTCCGTCGCTGTGCGGTAGACGAAGGCGACCGGCGCGTTGAGCGGAATGTCCAGCAGATCGGAGATCTCGACGTCGGCTGCACCGACCGTCACGGTCTGGCGTACCTCTGCCAGCTCAAGCCCCTCGAGCTGATGGAGCACCTGCAGTGTCGCGCGCGTGGCGAGCATGTCCTCAGGAATCCGCCGGGCGAGCATTTCGTCGATGTAGGCTTCTCCGAGGTAATAACGCTGGCCCTGCCTGGAGTGTCGGCGCCGCCAACGTCGGTATTCCGGCGCGAGAGTTCCGATGTTATGCAGAATGTTTCGTGGGTGGGTGTGTTCGGTGACGTCGAGCAGCTCGATCTCCGCGCCGGGCGCGGCCAATAGCAGGCCGGACCAACTGGTGGGGACCTCGCACCAGATTTTTTGCTGAGGGCGCTGGATGACGAAGGTGCCCTTGGCGCGGAACCGCTCGATCAGACCTTCCGCCTCTAGCGAGTCGAGGGCCTGGCGTACCGTAGCCCGAGCAACATGGCACTCGGCGGCGAGTTCGTCCAAGGTCGGGATCTGCTTGTCCACCGGCCATTCGCCGGACTCGATCCGGCGGCGGAACAAGGTGCCCAACTGAATGTATCTGGACACCCCACTGCGGCTGAAGTCGACAGGTCCACGATCCACTGCGCCCTCTTTTCGATAGCAGCTTAACGGATGATGGACCATGCGGTGGAAGCCAGCGCTCAGCGCGTTCGCGATCACCTTCGTCCACGGCTGGCTTGCGGCAGAAACCTACTGATGAAACCCCCCGGAAACAACGTTCGCGAGACAGTCTCCTACGGCCACGCGATCGGCGCTGCCGCATCAAGGACCAAGTGGTGCCGGTGCGTTCCTCCCACTGCACCTCAGGCGGCGAGGTCGTCGACGTCGAACTCGTGAAATGTCTTCTCCTGGTCGGCCCACCGGAGGACCTGGGCGCCGTCCTCGGCGGGGGCGAGTACGGTGGGCAGCCGCCGATCGACCATGGCCAGTACCCGGTCGGCGTCCTCGCGGGTGAGGTGCACATACACGTCCTGCGTGGTGACGCAGCTGCTGTGTTCCAGCCGTCGCTGATCAACCACGCCGCGTGTGTGGCGCAGGTCGTGGATGCACATCTTCTTCGACACCCGGCCTACGGCCCAATGCACCGCGGGCCGGAAGTAACGGTTGGAGAAGTTGCCGTGGTGCAATGGGGGCCGCCCTCGAGCATGGTGAACACGTGCTCGTCCGGGCCTTTGGCCGCCACCAGGGGACGGAGGATCTCCACGAGGCGGGGCGCGAGACTGGTCCGCTGCAGCGATCAGGGGGTCTTGGGCGACCGAGCTTCCACTTCCTCCCGACCCACTTCAGCACCACACGTACGTCTACGCGGGGATGCGGGCTGTCCAGGTGCAGCCGGCGCGTCAGCAGTTCGGCCGCTTCGCCCCACCGCACGCCGGTGCCGACTAGGAAGTCGAGCAGCGGCACGAAGTGGACGTTCATCCCCCTGCGGAGCCGCCCGTAGTCGGCCCGGTCCTCGAGGACGTGCATCTCGCGGCGGTCTTGCTTGGGCAGGCCAATGTCGGGGGCCGGGTTCACCTGCAGGGCCGGTCGCTCCTTCACGGCCGTGTCGAAGCACTGTCCCAGGAGGACCAGCACGTTCTGAACGAACTTGATGCTGACCTGCTTACCCTGCATCGGCTGGTTGCGGTTGTTGCGCCATGGTTTGGCGAGCATGCCGCTTACCCAGTCGTCCACGGAGACGGCGCCGGGAACCTGGTCGCTGGCCCGCAACCGGGGGCATCGGTGGAGCAGGGCGAGGTCGAGGGTTCCAAAGAAGGGTAGGAGATGAATCGTGCCGTAACTGGTACAAGCTGGCCGGTGGTCTCGCGCAGGTGGCGCTGCTGCTGCAGGAACCGTGCTCAAAGCACCGCGAAGCTCACGCCCACCAGTCCGGCGGCCGCAGAGCCGCCGGCACGAGGGCGCGGTGGGCCGACGGAGCTGGCGCGAGGCGGGTGTGCGCAGCCTCTCCGGGCCGGGCGCGCGCAATCCAGTGCCCACGACAGGGTGCTGCGCTGGGCGGCCGATGAACTGCGTCGCCTGGCCCTGGCTGGCGAATGGCTCGAAGGTCCGCTTCGGGCTGGAAGCCCGGCGTTCAGTAGACGCGGTGCTGGTGTCCGCGGGGGTTGATCACAAAGCGCCCTTGACCGGCATTGCTGCTGGTCAGGGGCTCGATCGCGTGGGGTGAGTGACGGGGATCGAACCCGCGACAACCGGGATCACAACCCGGTGCTCTACCGACTGAGCTACACCCACCACGGCCCTGACGGTGCAGGAGCCGAAGTGGATACTAACCGGTCTCCCGCGCCACAGCCGAATCGGCTCGGTCAGGACCCGGCGAGCAGGTCCGTGGCCACCGCCGTCACCTCGTCGGAGCTCGGTCCCGGCGGCGAGACGAAGGCGGTGCGCCGGTAGTAGGCCAGCTCGCGGATGCTCTCGGTGATGTCCGCGAGCGCCCGGTGCGCGAGGCCCTTCTCCGGCTGACCGAAGTAGATGCGCGGGTACCAACGGCGGCAGAGTTCCTTGATGGAGCTGACGTCGATCATCCGGTAGTGCAGGTACGCATCCAGAGTAGGCATGTCCCGCACGATGAAGCCGCGGTCGGTGCCGATGGAGTTGCCGCACAGCGGAGCGCTGCGGGGGTCGGGCACGAACTGCTTGATGTAGTCCAGCACCTGTTGTTCTGCCTGAGCCAACGTGATCGTGGCGGCGCGGACCTCCTCGGTGAGCCCGGAGTGTGCGTGCATCTTCTGCACCACCTCGGGCATCGCGGCGAGCGCCTCGTCATCGGCGTGGATGACGATGTCCACCCCCTCGCCGAGGACGTTCAGCTCGCTGTCGGTGACCAGGGCTGCGATCTCGATGAGCTTGTCCGAGCGCAGCTCGAGGCCGGTCATCTCGCAGTCGATCCATACCAGTTTGTCCTGCACGGCCTTTACCCTATCCAGCCGCCGCGCTCGCTACTCTGCGTGCGTGCTCTCCTCGCTGGCCCCCGCCCGTCGTCGGCTGGTGCTCATGGCCCTCGTCCTGGTGTTGGCCGTCGCAGTGGCTGTGCTCTTCATCGAGCTGCGGTCCGGCGACACTGCCCCGAGCGTTGCCGACGACCGGCCGGGTCCGGTGCTGCTGGTCCCCGGATACGGCGGCTCCACAGACAGTCTGCAGGTGCTGGCGACCACACTGCGCCAGCGCGGCCGGGACGCGCAGGTGCTACCGCTTCCCGGCAACGGAACCGGTGATCTCACCGAGCAGGCCCGCGCCCTGTCCCAAGCCGCCGGCTCGGCGATGGCGCGCAGCAGGGCGGCGTCCGTGGATGTGGTCGGCTACTCGGCCGGAGGAGTGGTCGCCCGGCTGTGGGTGGCGCAATTGGGCGGGGCGCGGGTGGCCCGGCGGGTGGTTACCCTCGGCTCGCCGCAGCACGGGACGTCGGTGGCCGTGCTGGCCGGGGGGCTTGCGCCATCGCTGTGCCCGACGGCCTGCCAGCAGCTCGATCCGAACAGCGACCTGTTGCGTACCCTCAACGCCCGAGACGAGACCCCCGCCGGGCCGACCTTCGTGTCCATCTGGTCCACGGTGGATCAGGTGGTGACGCCGCCGGAGTCCGCGCGCCTGGACGGTGCGCTCAACCTCACCGTGCAGAGCGTGTGCGCGTCTTCGACGGTGGCGCACGGGGACCTGCCGCGCGACCCGGTGAGCAGCAGCATGGTCGTCACCGAGCTCGCCGCCGGAGCGCCGCGGACGCTCTTGGCAGCCGACTGCGCGGCCATGAGCCGCTGATCAGCTCGTGATGTCCTTGCTGGCGAAGTTCGCCCACGAGGCTCCCAGGAACACCGCAACATACACCGCCTGCAGCCCGATGCCCCGCCAGAGGTCTCGCGCGGGTATGGGGTCGCGAAACAAGTCGACGAAAGCGAACCAGTAGCGGGTGGGCAGGTACGGCTGCAGAGCGTTGGCCGCATCGAGGGTGAGCAACAAGGACGAGGCGATGAGCAGCGCCAACGCGCCGAGGGTCGCCGCCAACGGGGAGTCGGTGACCGTGGAAAAGAACAGCGCCACCGCGGCGACTCCGAGCATCGACAGCGCTACGTAGCCGATGGCGATGGCGGTGCGGATCACCACGTCCTGCTGGGTCAACGACGTTCCCGAGAGACCCGTGGCCAGTGACGAGCGGCCCAGCAGCTTGGTGCCGGTCAGGTAGGCGGTGGCCGCCACGACCAGGACGGCGAGCACCACGAACGCCACCACCGACACCAGCTTGGCGAACAGTAACCGGACGCGGCCGACCGGTCGGATCAGCAGGTAACGCAGGGTGCCTGCTTGCGCCTCCCCGGCGACGGCGTCACCGGCGATCACTGCTACCGCGACGGGCAGGAACAGTGGCAACACGATGGCCAAGGCGGCCAACGGGAACAGCTGCCCGTTGCTGAGTACGGCGGAGAGGAAGGCCGGTCCCTGCCCGGGGCGCGGACCGATCTTGGTGAATGCCAGCAGGATGGCGACGAGGGTGGGCAGCGCGTCGAGCAGCAGGATTACCACCCACGTCCGTGGGCGACGCAGCATCGCCCGTAGCTCGACGCCGATCATCGGACGTCACCAGACCCGGAAGCCGTCGCGTCCAGCACGGTCTGCTCCAGGGTCCGCCGCTGCTGGGTTAGCTCCTGCACGCGCACCCCTGCGCGCACCAGGGTGGCGTTGAGGCGGTCCGCGCTGGGGTGTACCACCACCAGACGTTCGCCGATGCCATCGGCCTGACGATTTTCCACACTCACCCCGGCCTCTCCGTTCAGCGCGGCCACGGCCCGCGCCGCATCCGGGGTGTGCACCAGCACGCGTCCGGTGGTCTGCGTCATTGCCGACATCGACTCCTGCACGACGAGCCGTCCGCGGTCGAGCACCCCGACGCGCGTACACAGCTGCTCGACCTCGGCCAGCAGGTGGCTGGAGAGGAACACGGTGGTGCCGGCAGCGTGCAGGGTGAGTAGCAGCTCACGAATCTCCCGAATACCCTGCGGGTCAAGACCGTTCGTTGGTTCGTCGAGCACGAGCAGCTCCGGGGTGCGTAGCAGGGCCGCTGCCAGGCCGAGGCGCTGGCGCATCCCCAGCGAGTAGTTCTTCACCGGTCGCCGGCCGACGCGGGCGAGCCCGACCTGCTCGAGCGCATTCTCGACCCGGCGCCGCCGGGTGCGTCGTACCGCGCCTGAGCCGGCAGCGTCGAGCATGGTCAGGTTGGCCCGCCCCGAGAGGTGCCCATAGGCGGCCGGCCCCTCGACGAGCGCCCCGACCCGGGGCAGGACCCGCTTGCCTCGGCGCGGCATCGGTTCGCCGAGCAGCTCGATCTCGCCGGAGGTGGCCAGCACCAGGCCGAGCAGCATCCGCACGGTGGTGGTCTTGCCGGAGCCGTTGGCGCCGAGAAACCCGTAGATGTCGCCGCGCTCGACCTGCAGCTCGACATTGTCGACGGCGCGCAACGAGCCGTAGCGCTTGGTGAGCGCGTGCGTCACGATCACCGGTCCCCCCGCGCGGCACGCAGCTCGCCGGCCGCGGCGGTGAGAGTGTCCGGCGTGACGGTGCCCGCCAGCAACCACACCGGTGCTCGCCCCACCGGGTCGGTCAGTCGGAGGTTGAGCGGGCCCACGGTGAGCGCGATCCCGGTGGCGTCAATAGTGGCCGTCGGCGCTTTGCCCAGCTGGGTGCGCAGATCTCCCGCGGTGCGGCCCGGCAAAGCGACGGCAACCAGCGAAGTGACGCCGCGCCCGTAGCTGCCGACCGCACCCGCGGAAGCGACCTCAGCACGGCGTGCCATCCCGGCTAGCTGCTGCGGGGTTCTGGCGCGGGTGAGCCGCTGCGCCTGCGCTATGAGGTCGTTGGGCTGCTCCGCGCGAACCTTGGCGCCCGGCGGCGGGGTGAAGGAGGTGACTGCGGGGATTGGTGTGGCAGTGGAGAAGTCGAGGAACGAACTGGTGATGACGGGGCGGTTATCGCCGTTGGCGTGCACCAGCACCCGCAGTGGTATCCCGCTCACCGGGTCGGCCCATACGTCTACCGCGGTGATCGTGCTGCGCGGGTCAGCAGGGCGGAGCTGCAGCCCGGGCGCGTCACGACCGGCGATCCGCTGGACGTCCAGCCTGCGCACTTCGGTGGGCGCCGCCTCGCTGAGCAGGCGCCGTCCCAGCGCGGCGGGCACCAGATCGGCCGCGCGCGGCAGCCGGACGGACGCCTCGGTGGTGGAGCGCACCGCAGCGTTGGCCTCGAAGTCCCAGCTCCACGTGCCACCACCGTCGCGGTACAGGTCGCGCTCACCCGTGGGCGATACGGTATCCGTTCGCCAGTCGTCCTCGCCGCGCCACCAGGTACGGACGCGCGTGGTGCCGCCGAACAGGTCGGTCAGTGAGCTGAACTGGGCCGCTTCCGGCAGGGCCAGCCCCCCGACGGCCTCCGCGTAACCGGAGTACGGCACCCCGCCGGAGCGGGCGATGGTGGACAGCAACTCTTGCGCGCTCACCGCCGAGGACGCGGCAGGAACCCGCGCCACCACGGTCGGCGTCGCGACGAGCACCGCGACTCCCAATACCACCGCCGCCCATCGCGCCGCGCGGCCTCGCCTGGTCGAGCGTCGCGCCGCGGTCACTCAACCACGGTACGGGGCGCTCACCAGTGCACGCCCGGCATCAATCGCGCGAAGGCCATGGCCGCGCGGGAAAGCTGCTTGGTGCCGACCGCCGCGCCGGACGCGGCCGCGGGCTGCAGTTCCTGTTTGGCGGCGTTGTCCTTCGGTTCCGTCTTGTCTCCGCGCGCGGCGGCGGAGTCGGGGAACACCTGGTACGCCTGGTGCAGGATGGCGTCCTTCAGCTTGGGTGCGAACGTGCCCATGACCTCACCCAGCGAACCCAGTGGGGTGTTGATGCGCTTGGGCCGGTCCTTGATCGCGCGCAGCAACATCGCGGCCGCCTCCTCCGGCGTTGCGGCCGGGAACGCGTCGTACAACGAGGTCGGCGCGATCATCGGGGTACGCACCAACGGCATCCGCACCGAGGTGAAGGTGATGCCGTCGTGCCAGGTCTCGCTGGCCACCACGTCGCTGAAGGCGTCCAGCGCCGCCTTGCTGGCCACGTAGGCGGAGAACCGCGGCGGCAAGGTCTGCACCCCGATAGAGCTGACGTTGACGATGTGACCGTGCTTGCGCCGCTCCATGTGCGGCAGCAGCTCCAGCACCAGACGCACGGCGCCTAAGTAGTTCACCGCCATGGTCCGCTCGTAGTCGTGTATGCGTTCGGTCGAGGCGGTGGCGGAGCGGCGGATGGAGCGGCCGGCGTTGTTCACCAGCACGTCCACCTGCTCGTGCTCGTCGATGATGTGCTTGACCACCTGCGTCACCGACTCTGGGTCGGTGATGTCGCACGGGTAGGCGTAGGAACGTCCGCCACCGGCCCGAACCTCGTCCACCACCTCCTCGAGCTCCTCCGCGCGGCGGGCCAGCAGCAGCGAGATCGCGCCTTCCTCGGCCAGGGCCAGCGCCAGCGCCTTGCCGATGCCCGAGGACGCGCCGGTGATGACCACGACCCGGTCGACCAGCTTGCCGGCCGGATCGTCGTGGCGGGCGCGCTGCGGGTCGAGGTGCGCGGCCCAGTACTCCCACAGGTTCTTCGCGTAGCTGGCGAACTCCGGGGCGGATATCCCGCTGCCCCGCAGGGCTTCTCGGGTCTTGCGGCTGGTGAAGTCGGCGGCGAAGGTGACGTGGTCGATCACCTCCGGCGGGATCTCCAACTGGTTCAGCACCAGGTCGCGGGCCACGTGGGCACCGGGGACGCGGCTCAGCCACGCCAGCGGAGCCAGCACCTCCTTGGGCAGCGTGAGCATCGCCGTCGGCGCACCTGCCGCCGCGGCCAGCGCGCCGTAGACCTCCCGCAGCGGCTGGGGGTGCCGGTTGACCAGGTGGAACGCTTGGCCGTCGCCCTCCGTGCGGTGCATCAGATGGTCCAGCGCGGCGACCACGTAGTCCACCGGCACCATGTTGGTGTTGCCGAGGTCGGGAATGGCGATGGGCAGTGCGGAGGGCAGCGCCGCCCACTTGGCAAGCGCGCCGAAGAAGTAGTACGGCCCGTCGATCTTGTCCATCTCGCCGGTGAGCGAGTTTCCGACCACGATCGCGGGGCGGTAGACCCGCCAAGGCGCGGTGCAGGTCTCGCGAACGAGCTTCTCGGCCTCGAACTTGGTGGCGTGATACGGCGAGAGCAAGGGCTGGCCGAGGTCGAAGTCGTCCTCGGAGAAGTGTCCCTTGTGCTCGCCGGCGACGGCGACCGAGGACACGTGGTGCAGGGTGGCGCCGAGGCGCTCGGCCAACTTGATCACCCCGGTGGTGCCCACGACGTTGGCTGCGTGGCTGTCCTCCGCCGACGCCGTCATGTCATAAATTGCGCCGAGGTGCAGCAGGTGATCGGCCTCGCGCGGACCACGACGACCGAGGCCTAGACCCGGAGCGGTGAGATCGCCGACCAGTGGATGTACCCGTTCGCCACCGGCCCAGGTGGAGGCGACGGCTTCCAGACGAGGAGCCGAGCTCTTTCGCACCAGTACGTGCACGGCCTCGCAGTCGGGCCGATCGAGCAGCAGCGGGATGATGTTGCGGCCCAAGAAGCCGGTCCCACCGGTCACGACGTACACGGTCATGAGTGATTGCCTCCAAGGCTGGGGTGCTCAACGTAGCGTGCGAAACATCGGGGGGGAAGGGTCACTGGCACACGCTCATTCGGCGGACGAGGGCAGGTCGCGGGCGACGACCTTGCCGGTGGCGTTGCGGGGCAGCTCGTCGAGGAACGCCACGTCGCGGGGCACGCTGAAGCGGGCTAGATGCTGCTTGACGTGCTCGCGGATGCCGTCCTCGTCCACCTCCGGCCCGTCATGATTGGGCTCGCGCACCACGTAGGCGCCCAGGCGAGCCCCGAACTTGTCGTCGTCCACCCCGACGACCTGCATTCTCAGCTGCCGCTGAAGCAAGGCTTCTCCTTGGCCAGAAAGCTCCGGACGGCTCCGCGGTGATCCGCGGTGGCCCCGAGGCGACTCTGGGCGCCCTGTTCCGCGGTCAGCGTGTCGGCCAGACCGGGTGGCCGCAGCAGGGCCTTGGACTCCGCGTATGCCAACGTCGGACCGGCGGCGAGTCGCGCGGCCAGTGCGCCGACGGTCTCGGCCAGTGCGCCGTCGGCGACTACCTGGCTGACGACACCCCAGGCCAGTGCCTGCTCGGCGGTGAACGTGTCACCGAGCAGCACCAGTTCCGACGCGCGCGATTGCCCGACCGCGTGCACCAAGGTCGCGGAGAGCCCCGAGTCGCAGGTGAGCCCGATTCCGGTGAATGCGGTGGCCATCTTCGCGCCGGCGGCGGCCACTCGCAGGTCGCAGGCCAGTGCGATGCCGAGACCGGCACCCACGCAGGTGCCGTTGATCGCCGCGATCACCGGCTTGGCCATGCCGGTGATGGCCAGCACGATCGGGTTGTAGTGCTCACTGACCGTGCTGAGCGGGTCGCCGCTGCCGGAGTTGAGCAGTTCGGCGTGCTCACCGAGGTCCTGGCCGAAGCAAAAGCCGCGACCGGAGCCGGTGAGCACCACAGCACGCACCGCGTTGTCGCCCGCGACGGTGGTCAGCGTGGTCAGCAGCGACTCCTTGACCGCCACCGACAGGCTCGGACGCTGCAGGGTGATCGTGCCGACGGCGTCGTCGACGGTCAGCGTTACCGGAGTGTCGGAAGTCACGGCAAAAGAGTAACCGGTGGAGTAGCCGGACTGAGGGTCGCCAGCAGGTCCAGAGAAGGTTGTCGTCTCGTCGCACTAACGTGGACGGGGTGAAGCACACTCCACGCCTCGTCGCTGCGATCGTCGGGCCGGTCATGGTGCTGGCCGGATTGACCGCGTGCACCAGCTCGCCTGCGCCGGAACCCGATCAGCAAGCGGCCCAGACGTATCTCGACGCGTACAGCCACCGCGACGTTCGTGCTGCAGCCGCGGCCACCTCCAACGCGCAGGCGGCCACGGGCACGATTATGCGCAGCTTGGACGGCCTCGGTGCGCAGGCTCGACCGAGCTTCACCATCACCTCGGTGTCCGACCGCCAGGCCTCGGCATCGACGGTGCATTACACCGCCACCTGGGCGATCGCCGGCGCCCCGCAGCCGTGGACCTACGACGGTACGCTGGCCCTGATCAAGCCGGACAAGTCGTGGATCGTGCAGTGGACCCCGGCGGCGGTGTATCCCACGCTGACCGACGGTCAGCACCTTGCGTTGGTCCGTGCCCAGCCGCCGCGCGCGCCCCTGCTCGATGCCGACGGTCAGCCGTTGTTCACCGAGCAGGCGGTGATCGACGTGAGCATCGACCCGGCCAAGGTCACCGATGTCCCCGGGCTGGCCGCAACGCTGGGGGCGGCGTTGAAGCTCCCTGCCGCGACCATCCTCAGCGCGGTGCAGGCAGCGCCGCAAGGGCAAGCCGCCGCGGTCACCACCCTGAGCCAGGCGACCTACGACCAGGTCAAGCCCAAGATCTACGACCTGCCCGGCACCCAGTTCGCCAAGCGGACGGCGGTGCGCGGGCCGAGCGACACCTTCGGGCAACCGTTGCTGGGGCAGGTAGGGCAACCCACCAAGGAGCTGATCGACCAGTCCAAGGGAACCATTGCCGCCGGCGACCTCACGGGCACCTCGGGACTGCAACGGGCATTGAATACGCAGTTGGCGGGCACGCCAGGGTTGAGCGTGCAGGCGGAGAGTGACAGCAACGGCACCGCGGGAGCCACCTTGGCCGAGCTCAGCAGGCCGACTCCCGGCACACCGGTGACCCTGACGCTGAACCGCGCGGACCAGACGGCGGCCGAGGCCGCACTGGCCTCGGTGAGCAAGCCGGCGTCGATCGTGGTGACGCAACCGTCCACCGGCAAGGTTCTCGCGGTCGCCAACTCCGCGGCCGCGGACAGCGACATCGCGCTTACCGGGCAGTATCCGCCGGGCTCGACCTTCAAGATCGTCACCTACACCGCTGCATTCACCGCGAATCCGGCACTGTCTCCGCAGTCGAGCGCCGACTGTCCCGGGTCCATCAACGTGAACGGTCAGACCGTCACCAACGAGAACTCGTTCGCCAAGGGCACGATCCCGCTGAGCGCGGCATTCGCGTTTTCCTGCAACACCACGGCGGCGGAGCTCGGCATGGCGCTGCCCCCCGGCGCACTCGGAAAGGCCGCGCAGTCACTCGGACTGGGCGCGAAATGGACCCTGCCGGTCGACGCCTTCTCTGGATCCTTCCCCGATCCGACGACCCCCAATGCGACCGCGGCGGCTTCCTACGGGCAGGGGCAGACGCTGATCAGCCCGCTGTTGATGGCGGAAATCGCCGGGGCGGCAGCCACCGGACGGCCCGTGGCCCCGTCGCTGATCGTCGGTCAGCAGGCTCCGCCCGGCGCTACGCAACCACCCCAGGTCACGTCGTACCTGAACACGATCATGCGCGACGTGGTCACCCAGCCGGGGGCCACCGGGCAGGCGCTGGCCGGGTTACCCGGGCCGGTCGAGGGCAAGACCGGGACGGCGGAGTTCGGTACCGCCAACCCCCCGGAGAGCCACGCTTGGTTCGCCGGTACCCGCGGTGATCTGGCGTACTCGCTGTTCGTCTACGGGGGCGGCAACTCCGACTCGGGCTCGGTACCAGTGGTCAAGGACCTGCTCAGCAAGCTGCCCTGAGGCAAGCGAGAGCTACCGGCCGAGCAGGCCACCGAGCGCGCCGCCGACCCCGGCCTGCTGGCCCCCGCCGGTGCCGCCGATGAAGCCACCTGGTGGCTCCTCTGAGGGTTGCACGACGACGAAGCCCTGCCCGGAGAAGCTCAAGGTAAACCGTTCGCCGGTGCTGCGGCCGATGAGGGTTCCCAGGTTGAGCTGGTCATTGCGCTGCACGCCGGTGCGTAAGCTCGCCGACCACGCGACCGCGGCCTGCGGGTCGGCGAAGGTCGGCTGGTCGACGGTGAGCACCACGGGCGTGCCCTTGGTGGTGATGGCGATGCGCCCGGTGCCGGTGAACACACAGTTGAACAGGCCCGCGCCACCGGCCATGGCTGCGCCCTGCACGCGCTCGATCTTGTACTGCAGGGTGGGCTCGAAGGCCAAGACGTTGGCGCCGTTGATGGTGAGCCCGTCGTTGCCGGCGAGGTCGATCAGGTGTACGTCGGTGGCGCCGTTGGCCAGGAACAGGTCGCCGCGCCCGGTGACCTTCATCAGCGGGACGCCCTCACCGCTGAGCTTCTGCTTGATGGCGTTGCCGATGCCGCCCGCGCCCATGGCCGCGAACTGCATGCTGCCCTGGTAGGCCACCATCGACCCGGACCGGGCCATTACCTCGCCGTCGAGCGCGACCTTGCACATCTTGCTGCCCTGTTTCTGCATGCCGGGCCCGGCGACCTCGGCGTGGGACGGGGCGAACAGGTCGCTGTTCATGGGCGTGCCTCCAGGGACTGGTGTGGGTGTGCCGGATGCGGGGACCGGCGGTACCGGCTCGTCCGCGGTGATGTCGATGCCGAAGTCGGTGGCGATCCCAGCCAGACCGTCGTCGTAACCCTGCCCGACGGCGCGCACCTTCCATGCCCCGGACCGGCGGTAGACCTCTGCGCACACGAGTGCGGTCTCAGTGCTGAGCCCGGGCACCTGGAAGCGGATCGCGTCGGCACCGCCGGCGTCGTGGACGGTGACCACTGTGGTGCCCGCTCGGGCGAACGTGCCGGGGCCGTCCAGGCTCGCCGTGATGACGACGGTCTGCACGTCCTCGGGTACAAGCTCGGTGTCGACCTGGATGGCGGTGACGGCGCCGGGAACTTGACCCAGGAACGTCGCCCCCGGCCCGGCCGGGTTGTTGTAGAACACCAGGTCGGCGTCCGAGCGCACCCGCCGGCTGCCGTCGAGCAGCAAGGCTGAGACGTCCACCGGAGACGCGCAGGCAACCGTCACGGTGATCACAGTCGACGGGATCGCGCAGTTCTCGCCCTGGGACAACTCCCTCATGGACCTACCTTGCCACGGACGGTGCAGCCACGTCCTACGGTGCCCCCGGCAGGACTCGAACCTGCGACCTCGGGATTAGAAG
>JAABUH010000173.1_pt1 | contig 98637 bp, 93 predicted proteins | sample 5559121 | NCBI WGS metagenome assembly JAABUH01 (sample SAMN10711871, study PRJNA513364) | rock metagenome | isolation source: Antarctica rocks | place: Antarctica: Victoria Land, Battleship Promontory nord | collected 2015-12-28
CGGCACTGGCGTAGACCTCGGCGATCGCCCGCAGCTCCGAGTTGGAGCCGAAGACGAGGTCTACCCGGCTGCCGGTCCAGCGGACCTCGCCGGTGACAGCATCACGGCCCTCGAAGGCGGTCTGCTCCTCGTCGGTCGCGGACCACTGCGTCCCCATGTCGAGCAGATTGACGAAGAAGTCGTTGGTCAGGGTCCCCGGCGCCGAGGTGAGCACACCCGCCGAGCGCTGGCCGGTGTTGGCGCCGAGCACCCGGAGGCCGCCGATCAGCACGGTCGTTTCCGGGGCGCTCAGGGTCAGCAGATTGGCCCGGTCGATGAGCAGGTACTCCGCCGGGAGCTGGTGGCCCTTGCCCAGGCGGTTGCGGAACCCGTCCGCGGTGGGCTCGAGGGGCACGAACGACTCGACGTCGGTCTGCTCCTGAGAGGCGTCGGTCCGGCCGGGGGTGAACGGCACGGTGACCTCGTGGCCGGCCGCCTCCGCTGCCCGCTCCACACCGGCGCAGCCGGCGAGGACGATGAGGTCGGCGAGGGAGATGCGCATGGCACCGGTCTGGGCCTCGTTGAACGAGGTCTGGATTCCCTCCAGGGTGCTCAGCACACCGCGGAGCTGATCGGGGTCGTTGACCTCCCAGGCAACCTGTGGCTCGAGGCGGATCCGGGCCCCGTTGGCCCCGCCCCGCTTGTCGCTGCCGCGGAAGGTCGACGCCGACGCCCACGCGGTGGCCACCAGCTGCGACACCGTGAGCCCCGAGGCGAGTACCTGCCCCTTGAGCTCGGCGATGTCCTCGGCGCCGACCAGCTCATGGTCGACCACCGGCACCCGGTCCTGCCAGATCAGCTCCTCCTCCGGCACGAGCGGGCCGAAGTAGCGCTGGACCGGGCCCATGTCGCGGTGAGTCAGCTTGAACCAGGCTCGGGCGAAGGCGTCGGCGAACTGGTCCGGCCGGGCGAGGAACCGCCGCGAGATCTCCCCGTAGACCGGGTCGAAGCGCAGCGCCAGGTCCGTCGTCAGCATGGTCGGCGGTCGCGCCAGGGAACCGTCCTCGGGGTCGGGCACGGTTCCGGCCCCGCCGTCGCCCTTCGGCTGCCACTGGTTGGCCCCCGCCGGGCTCTTGGTCAGCTCCCACTCGTAGCCGAACAGGTTCTCGAAGAAGCTGTTGTTCCAGGTGGTCGGCGTTGCCGTCCACGTCACCTCGATGCCGCTGGTGATGGTGTCGCGACCCTTGCCGGTGCCGAACGTGTTGCGCCAGCCCAAGCCCTGCTCCTCGAGGGGGGCACCCTCGGGCTCGGCGCCGATGTAGTGGTCGGGATCGGCTGCCCCGTGGGTCTTGCCGAAGGTGTGGCCACCGGCAATGAGGGCGACGGTCTCTTCGTCGTTCATGGCCATGCGTCCGAACGTCTCTCGGATGTCGCGGGCCGAGGCGAGGGGGTCCGGGTTGCCGTTGGGGCCCTCGGGGTTCACATAGATGAGGCCCATCTGCACGGCGGCCAGGGGATCCTCGAGCTCGCGGTCGCCGGTGTAGCGGCTGTCGCCGAGCCAGGTGTTCTCCGGGCCCCAGTAGACGTCCTCGTCGGGCTCGAAGACGTCGGCCCGACCGAACGCAAAGCCGAAGGTCGTGAGGCCCATCGTCTCGAGGGCCCTGGTGCCGGTAAAGACGATGAGGTCGGCCCAGGAGAGCTTGGCGCCGTACTTCTGCTTGATCGGCCACAGCAGACGGCGGGCCTTGTCGAGGTTGGCGTTGTCCGGCCAGCTGTTGATCGGCGCGAAGCGCTGCATGCCGGCCCCGGCGCCGCCGCGGCCGTCGCTCGTGCGGTAGGTGCCGGCGCTGTGCCACGCCATGCGCGTAAAGAACGGGCCGTAATGGCCGAAGTCGGCCGGCCACCAGTCCTGGGAGCTGGTCATGAGCTCGTCGACGTCCTTGGTGAGGGCGTCGACGTCCAGGCTGGCGAACGCCTCGGAGTACCGGAACGCCTCGCCCATCGGGTTCGCCACGGCGGGGTGCTTGCGCAGGATCATGAGGTTGAGCTGGTTGGGCCACCAGTTCCGGTTCCCGGCACCCTCGGTCGGGTGGTTGGGGGCCCTGGTGTTGACGACGGGGCAGCGCCCCTCGCTCTCCTCCGACTGCATATCTCCGACAACGGCATCGTGCTCGGCCATGTGGTTCCTTTCGTTAGGGGTGCTGGATGGGTAAGGCGGTGCGGCGGGTGGAGCAGGCGGGGCAGTAGCCCCAGTAGACGACCTCGGCCTCGTCGATGGTGAAGCCGTGGTCGTCGGAGGCGGTCAGGCACGGCGTGTAACCGACGGCACAGTCGATGTCGGCGATGACGCCGCAGGCCCGGCACACGAGGTGGTGGTGGTTGTCCCCGATGCGCAGCTCGTAGCGGGGGACCGAGCCTTGCGGCTCGATGCGCCGCACCAGTCCGGCGGCGCTGAGCGCCCTCAGCACGTCGTAGCCGGCCTGGTGCGAGACCGTCCCGAGCTCCTCGCGTGCCGCCTCGATTATCGAGGCGGTGTCGGCGTGGGGGCTGTCGCTCAGGGCGGCGAGCACCGCGATGCGCGGACGGGTGACGCGCAGCCGGGCGTCGCGCAGCATTCGCTCGAAGTCCGCCGTGGTGGGCACGAACCTCAGTCTACCCCTTTATTGGAATGATTCAAGTAAGCTGCGGCGCGTCGAGCAGCGGTCGGATCTCCTGGCAATAAGGGAGCGGCGTTGCTATCGGTCAGGAACTCTCCCTGGGGGTGAGGGCCTCCAGAATCTGGCGGACCGACGGGGCGCCCTCGGGGCCGTCCTCGGTGGCGTAGGTCCGGCAGGCGAATGCCGGTGGGTTGGCCGGCGAAGCGATGCGGTCGACGCCGTCGAAGAGCAGGGCGGGCGAACCCCGGAAGCCGAGTCTGGCGGCCTCGTCGGGGTCGGCGATCTCCTTCATGACGACGGCCGGGGCCGGACTGTGCAGCTCGAAGATGGCGTCCTGCACCCGTTGGCGGGCAAGCGGTGCGTTGGGGCAGCCGGGGATGTGTTGGATGGTGATCTGACTGGTCATGACCCGACGGTAAACCCTCCACTTGAGGGGAGAGTCAAGGGCTAGGGTGTGCCCTGTGGCGATCAGGATCGGCGAACTGGCCGAGCGGGCGGGGACGTCGGTGAAGACGATCCGCTACTACGACCGGATCGGCGTCCTGGTGCCCGTGGCGCGAACCGCGTCGGGCTACCGCCTCTACGGCGAGGACGCCCTCGGCCGCTACCGCTTCGTGCGCGCCGCGCAGGCCGTGGGGCTGCGGCTGGGAGAGATCCGCGAGATCATCGCCTTGCGGGATCGTGGGGAGATCCCCTGCAGCTTCGTCGTCGACCTGGTCGCCTGCCGGGCGGCCGAGCTGGACGAGCGCATCTCCGAGCTCGAAGGGCTCCGTGACGAGCTGCACAGCCTCACCCGTCGTGCCGAGCGGCTCGCCACCCGCCACTGTGACCCCCGCCTCGTCTGCCACCTGATCGAGACGGGTAGCTGATGCCGCCGGTGTGACGATAGGGACTCGGCTGCCCACCACTCCGACCCTGCCCGGGCCCCCAGTCACGGTAGTGCTGGCCCGCCTGGTCCGCCTGGCGTTGTGTACGCAGAGGAACAGCACGACGGGCATGTCGGTCACCCGTCAACACCTCCAGCGGTGGTCGCCGTCCTCGGCCGGTAATGGCGGCGTGCCCACAAGGCGACGTAGACGAGCGAGACGAGGACGGGCACCTCGATGAGGGGGCCGACCGCGCCGGCGAGAGCTTCGCCCGAGTTGACCCCGAAGACCCCGATGCAGACGGCGATGGCCAGCTCGAAGTTGTTGCCCGCAGCGGTGAACGCATCGTTCATCGTCAATGGGAGGTTTGCCAGTGGCCAAGCGGGCCGCGGTTGTCGACATGACCGACATTGCCGGGTGCTGCCCCACGGTGCTGGGCTCCCCGCTCGGCTCGAACGACGCCGCCGAGCTGGCCCGGGGCTTCGCCGCCCTCGCCGATCCGGCCCGCCTCCGCGTGCTCTCCATGCTCGCCTCCGCCCCGGCGGGTGAGGTCTGCGTCTGCGACTTCGTGGGACCCCTCGGCAAGTCTCAGCCCACGGTCTCTCATCACCTGAAGGTTCTGGGCGAGGCGGGTCTCGTTCACGGCGAACGCCGGGGCAAATGGGTTTGGTACTCCCTCGACCGCCGACGCCTCGCCAGCCTGCGGACGGCCCTCGACGCCTAAGCCCGGTCGGGTGCTCATGCGACCGGGGCGACATCGCCCTTGCGGGTGGCTGGTGCTGCGGCTGCGGGGTTGACGACGAACAGGTCGCCTCGGAGGCTGCCCGCGGCGGTGCGCACCGCGACCGTGAGCCACGCCGCCAGCAGGCCGGCGTATACGGCCACTGCGGCGTAGCGGAACGCGGTCAGAAATGGCCATCGCCGATGCCCGTTTACCCCGCTCGGGGCGGCCCTGCGCTCCGCCGGAACCTGGGCTATCGCCAAAGATGCGAACATGACTCGGTGGTGAAACCCGATCGGCCGAGCGAACGGCGGCGACACCCTCAGCCGCTCCTCAAACGACGCCTTCCCTCCAAGCGGGGAGCCATGGAGCAGCCCAACGTCACGGGCGACGGCGACGCCGCCCTCAGCGCTCGATTTTGGGTAGCTGTCGCCTTGACGGGAATCGCTACCGGCCTGCTCGGCGACGCCATGATGGCCATTCTCACCACCGTGGAGCATTTGGCGTTTGGTTATCACGACGCCACCATCCGAGCGACGCTCGAGAGGACGAGTGGCGGCATCGACTTCCAAGCGGCCGTGGAACGCTCCAGCGACCTTCGTCGGGTGGTGTCGCTACTGGTCGCTGGAGCGGTCGGCGGTCTCGCCTGGTGGGCGCTGCGCCGCTGGACCAGGGGTCGCTCCGACGTCGACGAAGTAATCTGGAACGGCGACGGCCGCCTCGCCGTTGGGCGCAGTCTGGGCACTTCGGTCATCTCCGAGGTGGTGATCGGTATGGGCGCCTCCATCGGTCGCGAGGCCGCCCCAAAGCTCCTGGGTGGACTGTCCGGCAGTGTGCTCTCCGGCTGGTTCAATCTGACCACCGCGCAACGTAAACTGTTGGTCGCTTGCGGTGCCGGCGCCGGGCTGGCGGCGGTCTACAACGTCCCGCTGGGCGGCGCGTTATTCACCGCCGAGGTCATGATCGGCACCATCAACCTGCCGGTCGTGCTCCCGGCGTTGGCGTGCTCGTGGATCGCCACCGGTGTGGCCTGGCTGTACCTCCCCAACCAGGCCACTTACCTCGATGTCCCCTCCTACCACTACACCCTCACCCTGTTGATCTGGAGCCTGCTGGCCGGGCTGGTGATCGGGGTTTTCGCCTCCGGCTACATCCGTCTGATCGGCTGGGTCTCGCATCATCACGTCCGTGGCAACGCCGCCGCCGTTGCTCCGCTCGTTGCGTTCGGGGCGCTCGGACTGATTGGCATCGCCTACCCGCAGCTGTTCGGCAACGGCAAGGACATGGCGCATGTGGTCTTCGTCGGCCACGGCGCCCTGCTGGTCCTACTGGCCCTGTTGGCCCTTAAGCCCCTCGTCACCGCCGGATGTCTGGGATCCGGGGCATCTGGCGGCTTGTTCACGCCGACTATGGGCACCGGGGCGGTGCTTGGCGGGTTCTTGGGGCTGGCCTGGAGCCACCTGTGGCCCGGGTCGCCGGTGGGCGCCTTCGCCATGGTCGGCGCGGCGGCAATGATCGGCGCCGCCATGCAAGCCCCCTTAGCTGCGCTCGCTCTGGTCCTGGAGCTCACCCATACCGGGTTCGGGATCATGGTTCCCATGATCGCCGCCACCGTCGTGGCCACCGCCGTCAGCAGGCAGATCGACGGCTACTCCATCTACTCCGCCCGCCTCCCCGCCCAGTAGCCGCCCACCTTGCGGACCAGATGCGGCCCACAGAGCGGGGCCATCAGGCCAAGCATGCTTGGCGGAGGGATTGGCAACTGCCTTTGGGGGTATCGCCTGGATGTAAGGCTTTGGGGCAAGCGGGACGACATGGTGGTCCACGAGACGGAGCCACACAACGCCGAGCCACCACGCGGTGTCCTCGCCCAGGGTGCGCTGACCGCTCTGGATTCGTTCTATTGCCGCAACCCATGGGCCGATCTCCGAGATCGGCCCGGCCGCCTGGCGGATGAGTGTCGCCGGTCTGGTCGATCGGGCCCTCACCCTGTTGTTGGCGGCGACGCTCGAACATCGCCTCCATCAGGTCGAAGGGTCGCTGCCTTCCATGAAGTTGAGCAGCTGGTTCGCCAGCTGGCCGTACCGCTTGGGCCAGTGGTTTTCGGCGCCAGGGGTGAGGCAGTAGTAGCGGCGGGCGGGGCGGAGGTGGACGGGGCGGCAGCGTCCTGCGGCAACGCGTCCTGCGGCTGCTGTTCTCCTGACATCAGGGCAGGATCAGGTGGCTGTCGCCGAACTCGTGCCACAGGTGTCGCTCCTCCAGGGCTGCTCGGTAGGAAGCCTCCAGCACATGGCGGCCGCCGATGGCCTCCAGCATGGCGAGATGAGAGGCGCCCGGCTCGTGCCAGCCGGTGAGCAGCCCGCTCACCACTCGCACCGGACGATCCGGGCCGATCACCAGATCGTTCAGCCCTCGCCGGCAGGACCACGCCACCACCAACGACCACCCGAGGTCGGCCACAAGGAGCAGCTCAGAGGGCGTCCGTTCCCCGCTCGCCGGTGCGGATGCGCACCACCGAGTCGACCGGCGTCACCCAGACCTTGCCGTCTCCGATCTTGCCGGTGCGGGCGGCGGCCGCGATCACCTCCACCAGGGCAGGGGCGTCCTCGTCATCCACCAACAATTCGATGCGGACCTTGGGCACCAGGTCGATGGTGTACTCGGCTCCCCGGTAGACCTCGGTGTGGCCGCGCTGGTGGCCGAAACCCTGGACCTCGGAAACGGTGAGGCCGCTGGCCCCCGCCCCCTTGAGCGCTTCCTTCACCTCTTCCAGCTTGAACGGCTTGACCACCGCGGTGATCAGTCTCACTGGCCCAGCCGTCCCAGTGCACCGCCGGAGTACGCAGTCTCGGCGTGCTGGGTGGTGTCCAGCCCTTCGACCTCCTGGTCGGGAGCCACCCGTAGGCCCATCACGGCATCCACCGCCTTGGCCACGACCCAGGTGGCGACGAAGGCGTACCCGATGGTGGCGGCCACGGCCATGGCCTGGAGTCCTAGCAGGCGCAGGCCCCCGCCCGACAGCAGACCGTTGGAGCCGGCCGCGTCGATCCCCTTGGCTGCGAACACCCCGAGCAGCAGCGTCCCCACCACTCCGCCCACCCCGTGCACGGCCACCACGTCGAGCGAGTCGTCATAGCGAAGGCGAAACTTGGCTCTTACCGCCAACAGGCACACCACACCGGCGGCGAAGCCGATGACCAGGGCCGGTAGGGTACCGACGAACCCCGCACAGGGAGTGATGGCCACCATCCCGGTGACCGCGCCCGAGGCCGCACCCAAGGTGGTGGCCCGGCCTCCCTTTATGCGCTCGGCCAGGATCCAGCCCAGGAGCCCGGTAGCCGCCGCCAGTTGGGTGTTGACCAGGGCCTGGCTGGCTACCGCGTTGGCCCCCAGGGCCGATCCAGCGTTGAAGCCGAACCAGCCAAACCACAAGATCCCGGCACCCAGGAGAGTGAAGGGCAGGGAGTGCGGGGCCATGGCGTCGGCCGGCCAGCCCCGGCGACGGCCCACCACCATCACCGCGGCCAGGGCGGAGAACCCGGAGTTGATCTCGACGACGGTTCCCCCGGCGAAGTCCAGCACGCCCCGGTGGGCCAGCCAGCCCGAGGGGCTGAACGACCAGTGAGCGATGGGCGCATAGACCACCAGGAGCCAGATGCCGATGAACACGGCAAAGGCCGAGAACTTGAGCCGGTCGGCGGTGGCCCCACTGATGAGGGCCGGGGTGATGATGGCAAACATCATCTGGAAGGCCATGAAAGCCAGGGGCGGGATGGTGAGGTGGTACCCGGGGACCCCCTGGCTCAGGTGACGCAGCCCGGCCAGGCCGACGCCGCCGATCAGGCCGCCCCAGGCGTCGTGGCCAAAGGCCAGGCTGAAGCCGATCACCACCCACAGGACGCTCACCACACCCATGGTGAAGAAGCACTGCATGATGATGGCCAGCACGTTCTTGGTACGGACCATGCCGCCGTAGAACAGAGCCAACCCGGGGGTCATGAACAACACCAGGGCGGCGCACACCAGGACCCAGGCGGTGTCGCCCGCACTCACTGGTTGGCGCCCCCGCTGGAGCCTGCATCGGCGCCCGGTCTGGGTTGGCCGCCCAGGGCGATGAGTCCCACCCGGTCCAACTGGCTCACAAAGAGGGCAGGGTGGCGGTACATCCAGTCGTGGTCAATGGGACCGCTAAAGCTGCGGGCCACCGTGAACGAGGCCCCCAGCTCCTCGGCGAAGTCCTGACCGTCCCGGCGGGACAACAGGGTGTCCCGGCCCGCCCACAGCACATGGCAGGGGAGGTCTGCAGCGGCTATGGCGGCCACCTCCGAGCCCCGGTCGCTGGTGAAGCCCCACCAGGCAGCACGGGCCATCTCGGCCGGGTGGGTCACGATCGTCCGGCTGAAGTCGACGATGGCCCGCGGCGTCGCCAGTCGCAAGAGGTGAACCGGGTGCACCGCCTCCTCGGCCAGGGTCCATTCACGGGAGAGACCGAGGGTGTCGGCGAAGACCAGCTCGACCACCCGGTCAGGATGCCGGGCGGCCAGTCCCAGCTCCAGGCCACCGCCAAAGGAGTGCCCGATCAGGGTCACCCGCTCAACTCCGAGATCGTCCAGCGTGGCCACCAGGGCGTCAACCGTGCGTTGGTAGCTCCAGCGCCGCCCCAGCGAGAACAATGCAGGCACCACCACCTTGGCCCTGGCCGCCAGCAGCTCAGCGGTGCGGCGGTATGTCTGGGGCGCCAAGCCGAAGCCGTGGAGGATCAAGATGGGCGGACCGTCCCCCAGCACCATCGTCCGCAGCGGCCGAGTTGACCGCGATCGCGACCGTGTCATCCTGCGGCCAGTTTGACGTCGACCGTCAGTGCCCGGCCCGCCGCGGTATACATCTCTTCGATCTTTCCCGCCTCTCGCAGGTCAGACTCGGCCAGAGACAGGGCGGCCAAGCGATGGGCGGTGTCGGTGACGGTGACGCTGGCCACCGGCCAACGCGGCGATCGGCGGGCCTCGGACTTGGCCCGGCGGATGTGGCCCAGCACGTCGGTCGCCACCGCCAGCACTGCGGGATCGGCTCCCTCCCCGGTGACCGACGCCAGCTCGGCCACGTCCGGCCAGGCGGCTCGGTGGACCGAGCCTGGTTGCCACCACGACCAGACCTCCTCGGTCACGAACACCAGGAACGGGGCGAACAGGCGCAACAGCACCGACAGGGCGAGCGAGAGGGCGGCGCGGGCACTGGCCGCACCCTGGTCGTCCTCAGCGCCGCCATAGGCCCGTCCCTTGACCAGCTCCAGATAGTCGTCGCAGAAGGCCCAAAAGAAGCTCTCGGTCCGCTCCAGGGCGCGGGCGTAGTCATAGCCGTCGAAGTCGGCTGTCACGTCTCTCACCACTCCGGCCAGCCCGGCCAGCATGGCCCGGTCGAGGGGTTCCAGTGACCCAGGAGATGCGCCCGGCTGGCCCGGCAGCGACAGCACGAAGCGGGAGGCATTGAGCACCTTGATGGCCAGTCGTCGGCCTACCTTCATCTGACCCTCGTCCACCGCGGTGTCGGTCCCGGGCCGACCACTGGCCGCCCAGTAGCGAACCGCGTCGGTGCCGTGCTGGCGCAGCAGCCCGAGGGGAGTGAGGGCGTTGCCCTTGGACTTGCTCATCTTCTTGCGGTCCGGATCGAGGACCCAGCCGGAGATGGCTGCGTCAGACCATGGCAAAGCCGAGTTCTCCATCTCGGCCCGAGCCACCGTGGTGAACAGCCACGTTCGGATGATGTCCTGGGCCTGTGGGCGAAGATCCATGGGGAACACCCGGGCGAACAGGTCTGGATCGTCCTCCCAGCCCCCGGCGATCTGGGGAGTGAGGGAGGACGTGGCCCAGGTGTCCATGACGTCGGCGTCGCCCACGAAGCCCCCCGGCTCGCCGCGCTGGTCTTCCTGGTAGCCAGCAGGGGCGTCGGTGGATGGGTCCACCGGCAGGTTTGACTCATCGGCCAGCAATGGATGCTCGACATCGACCTGGCCGTCGGCGTCGATCGGGTACCAAACCGGAAAGGGCACCCCAAACCATCGTTGGCGGCTGATGTTCCAGTCTCCAGCCAGGCCCTGGACCCACGCCTCGTAACGGGCCTGCATGGCCGGTGGGTGCCAGTGCAGCTCCCTGCCCCGCCCCAGGAGCTCGGCTCGTTGGGCGGTGACCCGGATGAACCACTGGCGGCTGGAGACGATCTCCAGCGGGTGCTCACCCTTCTCGTAGAACTTGACGGCATGAGTCACCGGCCTCGGCTCGCCCACCAGGGCGCCGACCTCGGCCAATTGGCCGACCAGGTGGCGCCGGGCTGCCTCGATGCGCAGGCCGACCAACTCGTCGTAGGCTGCCTGGGCCCGTGCCGGGTCGACGCACTCCCAACCTGGGCTGCCCCAGGTCACCGGGCCCAACCTGCCGTCCCGCCCGACCACGGCTCGAACCGGCAGTTCCAGCTCCCGCCACCAGGCCACGTCGGTCACATCACCGAAGGTGCACACCATGGCTATGCCCGAGCCCTTCTCCGGGTCGACCAGCTCGTGGGCCAGGATTGGCACGCGTACGCCGAACAGGGGGGTGACCGCCTCCCCGGAGAGCATCGACCGATAGCGACCGTCATCGGGATGGGCCACCAGGGCCACGCATGCGGGGAGCAGCTCAGGTCGGGTGGTCTCGATCTCGACGCTTTGGGGCTGCGGCCCCTCGGTGCCCTCCAGCGCAAAGCTCAGCCGGTGATAGGCACCGGGGCGCTGGCGCTCCTCCAGCTCCGCCTGAGCCACTGCAGTCGCGAAATCGACGTCCCACAGCGTGGGCGCCTCGGCCTGGTACGCCTGGCCGCGCCCCAGTTCACGCAGGAATGCCCGTTGGGCGGCCCGCCTGGCTCTCGCCCCAATGGTGGTATAGGTGAGACTCCAGTCCACCGAGAGGCCGAGCTGGCGCCACAGCTCCTCGAAGACCACCTCGTCCTCGGCCGAGAGCTGACGGCACAGCTCCACGAACGTCGGGCGGGACACGGGGATCGGTTGACGTCCCGGCGCCTCCGGTGGGGCGAACCCCGGCTGGTGCACCGCGGTCGGGTCGCAGCGCACCCCGTAGTGAATCTGCACCCGCCGCTCGGTGGGAAGCCCGTTGTCGTCCCAGCCCATGGGGTAGAAGACCTCGGCACCCCGCATCCTGCGGTAGCGGGCCACCGTGTCGGTGTGGGTGTAGGAGAAGACGTGGCCTATGTGCAGGGACCCGCTCACCGTGGGCGGTGGCGTGTCGATGGAGAAGATCTCTGCTCGCGACCGCCTGCGGTCGAAACGGTAGATGCCATCGGTCTCCCAGCGGGCCGACCATCTCTCCTCTAATCCGTCCAGGGACGGCTTGTCGGGGATGCACAAGCTCATGATGGCGTTACCGTAGCTGGGTGCTGAGGCTGCATGACACTGCGCTGGGCCGGATCACCGAGGTGGTCTCTCGAGAAGCCGGTCGCCTGTCGCTCTACGTGTGCGGCCCGACGGTGTATGACGTTCCCCACCTGGGCCATGGCCGGGCCGTGTTGGTCTACGACGTGCTCCGTCGCTACCTGGAATGGTCGGGCGTCCAGGTGCGCCACGTGTCCAACGTCACCGACATCGACGACAAGATCATCGCCAAGGCAGCCGAGGACGGCCGGTCGATCCAGGAGGTGGCGGCCCAGTACGAGGCCGTCTGGTGGGAGGCCACCGATGCTCTGGGGGTGTTGCGCCCCACCGAGTCACCGCGGGCCACCGAGTACCTGGAGGAAATGGTGACCCTGGTCCAGGATCTGGTGGAGCGGGGCGCGGCCTACCAGACGGACGACGGCGTTTACCTGGCGGTGGAGGCGGTCGAGGGCTACGGCCTGCTGGCCGGACAACCCCTGTCCGAGCTGCGAGCCGGGGAACGGGTGGAGGTGGCGGGGAACAAGCGCTGTGCTGGTGACTTTGCCCTCTGGAAGTCGGCCAAGCAGGGGGAGGCGTCCTGGGCGTCTCCATGGGGCCCCGGCCGGCCGGGTTGGCACACCGAGTGTGTGGCCATGTCGCTTGACCTACTGGGAGAGGATTTCGACCTCCACGCCGGCGGACTGGACCTCAAGTTCCCGCACCACGAGAACGAGCGAGCCCAGGCCGTCGTTCTGGGCCGGCGCTTCGCCCGCCACTGGATGCACCACGCCTTCGTCGAGATGGCCGGTCAGAAGATGTCTAAGTCCCTCGGCAACTTCACCTCGCTCACCGACCTGTTGGCCCGCCACGATGGCCGGGCCTACCGACTGCTCACCCTCCAGTCCCACTATCGGTCCCCGATGGAGGTGACGCCTCGGACCATGGCCCAGGCGGAGGAGGCGTTGGCTCGCCTGGACAGCCTGTCCCGGCGCTTCGACCTGGTGGGTGCTGGACCGGCGGCGGCCACGGTGGGAGTGGGCGGAGGGCTGGATGCAGGAGACGCTCAATTTCGAGCCGCATTCCAAGCGGCCATGGAATGTGACCTGGACACTCCGGCTGCGCTGCGGGTGATCTTCGACCTCACCAGGAGGGCGAACGCAGCAGCTGACGCCGGCAACTCGGAGATGGGTCGCCGCCTGGGCGTGGTGGCCGTGCAACTGGCCGGCGCCATGGGCCTCGACCTCGGCCAGGCGGGGACGGACATCGACCCAGCCAGCGCCGACCTGGTGGGTCGCCGGGACGAGGCTCGCGGCCGAGGGGACTACGCGGCGGCCGACGCCCTGCGGGCCGAGCTGGCCGACCGGGGATGGCTGGTGGAGGACGGTCCTCACGGGACTCGGCTGGCGCGTCGGAGGCAGCCCTGAAGCCAGCAGTTTGCCGGCCGGCACGGCGCGGGCGGCTTTGCTAGCGTTTCGGCCCGGGAGAGGATCGCAGTGCTCTCTTACTGTCAGTCAGTTGGTTTGCGATGAGAAGGGGATTGCCGCCGTGGCGATTGGCACAGTCAAGTGGTTCAACGCGGAGAAGGGCTATGGGTTCATCTCCCAGGCCGAAGGGGCGGATGTGTTCGTCCACTTCTCCGCCATACAGATGAACGGCTACCGCAGCCTGGAAGAGGGCCAGCAGGTGGAGTTCGAGGTCCAGGAGGGTCCCAAGGGGCTACAGGCGGCCAGCGTCCGCCCTGCCTGACCGCTCAATCAGGCCAGGTCAATGCAGCAGTCCGAGGCCTGACGACACACCGTTGACCAGCGAGCCGGTTAGGTTGACCGAGGGCTGGGTGGACGCTGGCTGAGGGCACCCGAGGTGGACTGAGGCCACACCGACGCCGGTGCACGAGGCTGGCCCCACACCGACCGATGCGCTGACCGGCGCGGTGGCCACCGGCATGTTGGCCGCCACCTGTAGGACCGGCGTTCTCGACGCCGGTGGTGAGGTCGTGGTGGGCGACGGGGTACTGGGCGACGGCGTGTGGGCCCCCGAGGCGTTGGGCGAGCCCTGGGTCACCTGGCCACCTTGGGAGGGATCCGATCTTGGCGTTGTCTGGGCCGGCGAACCACTGCTGGGCAGTCCGGTGGACGCCACCACAGCAGACATCGAGGGGGCGGCGGCTGGCAGCCCCTTGGCCATCGATCCGTTGTCCATCGACGCGCTGGCAACTGCCCCGTTGGCACCTGGCCCGGGGAGAGCCGACACCGGGCCGGCCACGGCAGCCAGATTGGTCAGCGCCGTCGGCCCGGTGGGCGAGGCCGCCGACCCTGGGAAGCCAGAGGGCCCCGGTGAGGTGGGCACGTCGAGCGGCCCGATGTGGCGGACATGGTTGGGCGGCGCAGCACCGGCCAGGTTGGGGGAGGGTTGGGCTTGGGGCATGGGGGCAAAGGATTGACCCATCACCGAAGCTCCGATGATGCCCACTCCGATGATCCCCAAAGCAGCCCCGACCAGAGGCTTGGCCGTGATGACCGGTAGTGCCGAGAAAACGCCCTGCCGGGAGGCGACGATGCCGGCGTGCCGGGAGGCGGCGATGCCCGCGTGCCGGGAGCCGGCGAGGGCCGCATGCCCTGCCAACTTGGAGCGGGCGGCGGCCCACGCCGCCAGGGTGGCGGGGATGGCCGGCACGATCACCCGGCGCAGGTTGGTGCACAGGTCGTTGAGCTCGGCCAGGCGCTCGGCGCAGGCTGAGCAGTTGACCAGGTGGCCGTCCACCCTGGCAGTCGCCTTGGCGGTGAGGCTGCCGGCTGCGTAAGGCCCTAGCACCTTGACCGTGGACCGGCATCCCTCGGCCGCGTCGGAGCGCAGGTGGGCCTGGATGAACTGCTGACGCAGGCCGGCCCGGGCGCGGACCCCCAGCTGGGCCACGGCGTTGGGCGAGGTGTGCAGGACGCTGGCGGCATCGCTGGGAGCCACACCCTCTACCTCGGTCAGCCACAGCACGGTCCTCCACCGCTCGGGTAGGGCCGCGAAGGCGGTGGCCACCATGGATGCATCAGCACTGGCCATCAACTGCTCGGAGGGGCCCTTGGCTGTCACCGGCCGGTCCAGTGTTGTCATGTCTCCCGTCGGCCTGACGCGGGCGCTGCGTCGCAAGATGTCGAGGGCTGAGTTGCGGGTGGCGGTCAGCAGGTAGGGGCGAAAGCACGCCGGGTCGTCGAGCTGTCCGGCCGGCACGGCCCGAAGCACCCTGGAAAAGGCCTCGGCCACCGCGTCGGCCGCGTCGTGGACGTTGCCGGTGACGGCCAGGGCGGTGCGCCAGGCGGCCGGGGCATGGCGCTCGTAGAGCTGGTCGAAGGTCCCGAGGCGGCCGCCTCTGGTTCGTTCCACCAGTACCTCGTCACTGACCTTGCTTGAGTTGTCCTGGTTACTTCCATGTCGGTCCTTGGAAATCTCAAGCCTCCTTGGTAGATCCAGTCTAGGCGGCTCGGCGATATTGAGCGAGAAGGCGGGTCGCCGCCCGACGCCCGACCTGGGTCAGGTCCTCCGGCTCGAGCACCTCGGCGGCCGGTCCCAGGCGCAGCACCAGGCGTTCCAGCCATGCTGTCCCTCCCACCGCCAAGGTGACCTCCAAGGCGCCCTCCCGGCCCTCCTGGACATACTCGGTGGGGTAGGTCTCGATCACCCATCGAGCTGAGGAGGGGATGGCCAATCGGGCCAGGGTGGCCCCCGGGCCGGGGGCAAACAGCGGTCCTTGTTGACTGGGCCGGTCTTCGCCAGCCTCCGGTTCGCCCGGCGGTGGCTCCGGCCGCCCCCCGCCTCGGGCTGCCCGCATCCGGTCGATGCGGAAGTGGCGTGGGCCCCCGGCCAGATGGCACCACCCGTTCATGTACCAGTGGCCGCCCTCGGTGAAGGCCGACCACGGGTCCACTCGTCGGGTGGTCAACTCGTCACGGGACGCCGAGTAGTACTCGATCTCGAGGGCCTCTCCGGAGCTCAGGGCTTGGCGGACGGGGCCCAGCAACGCCGGCTGATCCAGGTCGATGGCGACTGCCTGGTGCTCGCCCAGCACCGCCTCCAACTTGACCAGGGCTCGGGACAGGGCACCGTTTGGATCCGAGCCGGGCACGGCCAGGATGGCGCGAGCCGAGGCGGCCAAGCTGAATCCCTCGGCGGCGCTGAGACGCCGGGGCCTCGAGAGATGGGGCCCGAGGTTGGCAGTCACCCAATCGTCGGACACGATCAGCTCGATCAGCTGGTCCGGCGAGTAGGGGGGCAGGCCACAGCAGGCGGCCAACTCGAGGAGGGCCACCACCTCGTCCTCTGGAAGGCCGAAGCGTTCGGCTACCTCGGCAATCGGTGCACCACCGCGGCTGGCCAGCCAGGGCAGGATGGCCAGCAGGCAACGCAGGCGCTCAGCGGCATCCGGCCGCGCTCGCGGCGCGGGCCGGGCTCGCGGCGCGGGCCGGGCTCGCTGCTCGGCGGCATCCGGCCGCGTTCGCTGGGCTCGATGCGCCGGCCGGGCGGTCTTCTCACGCTCGTCCGAGCTCTCGTCCGAGCTCTCGTCCGAACTCTCGTCCGAGCTCTCGTCCGAATAGTGGTCGCTATAGCCACCACTATTCGGACCAGAGTTGGAGGTCAAGCCCTGGCTCGGGCCGTCGGAGGCGGCGGCCACTGCCTCCAGCCAGTTGACCATCTCCTGGCGCAGATCGGGGGGGTCAAGCACCACGGCGTGGTCCAGCAGACCCAGCACCCACGATCGGAATGCCTCGACGTTGGTCACCTCCAGGGTGACCACCACCGAGCCGTCGGTTGCCCGGTCCACCACCGCCGCCTGCCCCAGCTCGGCCACCACCTGGTTGGCCAGCAACGGGTCGATCGACACTTGGGCGGCGACGGCCTGGCCCCCACCGAGGCGCCACGGCTCCTCCAGGGCGCCTGACGGGTCGAACTCGGCTGGCGGCTCGAAGGTGCCGGGCGGTCCAACCCCCGGGACCTCCTCCATGCGATCCACCCGGAACGTCCGCAGTGCGCTGCGCTCTCGGTCCCGCCCCGCCAGATACCAAAAGCCCCGGCGAAAGAGCAGCCCGTACGGTTCGACCTCCCGGGTCCTGGGCCCCTGCGGGCCGGCGTAGGGGAAGGTGACCAGGCAGCGCCCCTGCATGGCCCGGTGCAATGCCGCCAGCTGAGGAAGTGACGGCAGGGTGGCCACCGCCGAGGCCTGGTCGTCCTCGGTCAGTCCCAGCTTCACCAGCGCAGCCTGGCCGCTAGCATCATCGAGGTGAACGCCGGCCACGGCCAGGTTGAGGGCCACCTGCTCGTCAGGCCTCAGACGGAGCTCCGGCAGGTAGTAGTCATCGGCTCGGATTCGGTAACCGACCGCATCCACGCCCGGCACGGTCTCCATGGTGATCGGGATACCTTCTTCACGAAGCACCCGTTTGTCGCGTTCGAAGGCCTGGCGGGCAGCCTGGGCGCCACCTGGGTACCCCGCCACCTCACCGGCGATCTCCACCAGGCTGAGCGGCCGGGGAGTGTCCAGCAGCACCAGCACCAGGTTGGTCAGCCGCTCCACGCGGTCCAGCCTCTCCACCGATGCGAGCGTAGACCGCTCGGGGGGGCGTGAGGGCAGGCCAGCGGTGAGCGATTTCCTGGCCATCGCGGCCGACTCCCCCTGGCGCTGGCACGCCCACCCCGGTGGATGGGCAGCGGTGGTGCTCTTGGCGGGGGGATACCTCCTGATCCTGCGCAGGCCGGGTCCGCCCGGGCTGCGGGCCGCCCGGACCGAGCTGGGGTGCTTTGGCGCAGGGGTGGCGGTGTTGGCCCTCGCCGTCACCTGGCCGGTGGCTGACCTGGCCCGTCATTGGCTCCTGCTCGCCCACCTGACCCAGCAGGTCCTTCTCCTCCTGGTGATTCCGCCCCTGCTCCTGCTCGGGCTGCCTCGCTGGTTGATCACCGCGGCCACCCAGCCGCCGCCGGTGGACGCATTGTTGCGACGGCTGACCAACCCGGTGGCCTCCGTCGTGTTCACCGCGGCGGCGGTCGGCGCCCTGCTCCCACCGGTGGTGGATGCCGAGGCGGCATCGGGCTGGGTCACGGGTGGGGTCCTGGTGGGCCTGGGGATCGCCGGTACGGTCATGTGGCTGCCCGTCCTGCGGGTACTGCCCGGCCACCGCCACCTGTCGACCGTGGGCCGCAGCGGCTACCTGTTTGTCCAGTCCCTGCTGCCCAACTTCCCGGCCCTGGTCCTGATCTTCTCCAAGCACTCCCTCTACCCGGCCTTTGCCCACGCCGCCCACCTCGGGCTGTCACCGGTGGCCGACCAGCAGCTGGCCGGCGTGGCGGCCAAGGTCCTCGGTATCGCCATCCTGTGGGGGGCGGCGGGCGCCATCCTGATCAAGGCCCAGCAGGCGGAGGAAGCGGGGCTCGACCCTGACCCCCTCACGTGGGACGACGTCGAGGTCGAGCTGCGCCGCCTGGAGCGTCGGCCCCGGCGCACCGACGCCACCTGACGCGTCACCGGTACACTGCAGGTGGGCGACCCGCTCGGTGTCGCCGTCACTCTGTTTGGAAAAGGATCTAATGCCCACGCGCCAGGACCTGCGCAACGTGGCCATCATCGCCCACGTCGACCACGGCAAGACCACGCTGGTGGATGCCATGCTGCGCCAATCCGGGGCGTTCAGGGACAACCAGGTGGTGGCCGACCGGGTGCTCGACTCCACTGACCTCGAGCGGGAGAAGGGCATCACCATCCTGGCCAAGCAGACCGCCGTGCACTACGGCAGGGTCAAGGTCAACATCGTGGACACCCCCGGCCACGCCGACTTCGGCGGAGAGGTGGAGCGGGGCCTGGCCATGGTGGATGGTGTGCTGTTGCTGGTGGACGCAGCCGAGGGCCCCCGGCCTCAGACCAGGTTCGTGCTGGGCAAGGCTCTGGAGGCCCGCCTGCCAGTGGTGGTGGCGGTGAACAAGGTGGACCGCCCCGATGCCCGGGTGGCCGAGGTGGTCGACGAGATCTACGAGCTGTTCCTCGACCTCGACGCCGACGAGTCCCAAATCGACTTCCCCATCGTGTACTGCTGTGCCCGAGCCGGATGGGCCAGTCTCGATTCGGCGGTGCCCGGTACCACTCTGGCGCCCCTCTTCGAGCTGCTCCTGTCCAGCGTGCCGGCCCCTTCCTACGAGGAGGGCCATCCGCTCCAGGCCCTGGTCACCAACCTCGACGCCTCGCCCTACGTCGGTCGTCTGGCTCTGTGCCGGGTGGTGCAGGGGGACCTGCGCAAGGGCCAGTCGGTGGCCTGGTGTCGTCGGGACGGCTCCATCGAGTCGGCCAAGGTGACCGAGCTGTACATGACCCAGGCCCTGGAGCGCGAGCCGGCCGAGGAGGCCGGGCCGGGCGAGATCGTGGCGGTGGCCGGGTTGGCCGAGGTGACCATCGGAGAGACTCTCGCCGAACTGAGCGACCCCCGGCCCCTGCCCCTGTTGCGAGTCGATGAGCCCAGCCTGTCGGTGACCATCGGGATCAACACGTCCACCCTGGCCGGCCAGTCCGGCACCAAGCTGACTGCCCGCCAGTTGGAGGGGCGCCTGGCCGCCGAGCTGGTGGGAAACGTCTCCATCCGGGTGCTGCCCACCGTTCGGCCCGACACCTGGGAGGTCCAGGGACGGGGCGAGCTGGCCCTGGCCGTGCTGGTGGAGCTGCTGCGCCGGGAGGGTTTCGAGCTGACCGTGGGCAAGCCCCAGGTGCTCACCCGGGTGATCGACGGAGTGCTGCACGAGCCGGTGGAGCGTCTGGTGGTCGACGTGCCCGAGGAGCATCTCGGCGCGGTGGCCCAGGTGCTGGCCCCCCGCAAGGCGCGGATGGACCAGATGATTAACCACGGCACGGGCTGGGTCCGCATGGACTGGCTGGTGCCGGCCCGGGGCCTGCTGGGCGTGCGAACCGAGTTGCTGACCCAGACCCGGGGCACCATCATCGCCCATCACGCCTTCGAGCGCTGGGGCCCCTGGCAGGGCGAGCTGCGGGTGAGGACCAATGGGAGCCTGGTGGCCGACCGCCGCGGCATGGTGACCAACTACGCCCTGACCAACCTCCAGGAGCGGGGCACCATGTTCGTGGGCCCGACCGAGATGGTCTACGAGGGGATGATCGTGGGCCAGAACAACCGGGGCGAGGACATGGACGTCAACCCGACCAAGGAGCGCAAGCTCACCAACATGCGCTCCTCCACCTCCGAGGAGCTGGTGCGGCTGTCCCCGCCCCACCGCCTGGGCTTGGAAGCCGCCCTGGAGCACATCGCGGCCGACGAGTGCGTGGAGGTCACTCCCGGTGCCATCCGCCTGCGCAAGGTGATCCTCGACCAGCAGACCAGAGCCCGTTCCACCCGCAGCTCCACCCGCGACCCAGCCCGGTCGGGAGCCCAGGGCGTCCCGCAGCCGGAGGAAAAGGCCAGCTGAGGGCCGCCAGCGGCGGCGCTGTCGGCGGCGCCCGCCAGCGGCGGCGCTGTCGGCGCGGTCTGTGATGCATTTTGTGTCAATAACAGCACTAAATGCATCACAGACGTTCGGGATGCGGTCCCGGGTCGGATCAGAGGTGACGAAACCGCAGGGGTAGCCGGTCGGACACGAACGCGGCCGCCACCATCTGGCTACTGGCCCGGGTGGTGACCACGACCGTGGCATAGTGTCCTGCGACCGGGAGCACCTGGTGGTCCACTGATCCGGGCCGGTAGTCGCCCCGGAAGGCGGCCACGCACACCAGCTCGTTGGGCGTTACCGGGCCCACTTGGTGGGACAGTCGGCGGCCGAGCTTGGGTACCGGCAGGCGCCTCACTCCGAGCAGGGTGCCCTGATGGTGTACGGCCCCTTCGGCGGCTGGCAGGGCGGAGAAGCAGGGGCTGGAACCGGTGCCCAGCGAGTTGTGGGCCGAGGTGCACCCGCCAGCCAGGGCCAGGGCCAGGCCGGCGAACGCTGCTCCGGCCCGGGCTCGTCCGGGACGCCGGTCGGCCAGCCTGTCGACGGCCGGCCCGGCCCGGGCTCGTCCGGGACGTCGGTCGGCCGGTCCGGCGCGCCCCGTGGCTGGTCGGCGACGACCCGTCAAGCCGGCACCGCTGCGTGTCTCGGCGCCCTTCCTGGCCGCCTCCTGCCGCCCCCGCCCCCGGCCCCGCCCTCATTGTCGCCCCCACCCCTGCCCTGATCGCCGCCCGCCCGGGCCCTCTCCTGCGCCGCCAGCACCGCCCAGCTGACCCATCCCACGGGTAGCGAGGCCCAGAAGCTGATGATGCGGTAAAGGAGCACGGCCGCCACGGTTGACGTCTGCGCTCCCCCATAGGCCACCAGGGCAATGGTGAGGCTGCCTTCCACCACACCGAGACCCCCGGGCGTGATGGGCAGGTTGGCCGCCAGCTGGCCGGCCCCGTAGGCCAAGAGCAGGCCTCGCCAGGGCACCGGCGAACCAACCGCCAGGAAGGCCATCACCAGACAGGAGCAGTCACAGATCCAGTTGGCGAGGGACCAACCCAGGGCGGTTGCGACCTGGCGCCGGTTGGGTCTCACCTCACTGATTCGGCGCGCCATCCCGGCCGCTGAGCCCGTGTCTGGATCTTCATCCGGCCCTGCGCTGCCCGACTTGGCCGCGTCCGGGTGGCTGAGCCGGCTTCGCCATCGATCGATCAGGCTCACTGCCCAGCCAGCAATCGAGGCGAGGCGGTGAGCCCGCCAGACGGCAAATCCCAGGAGAAGACTTCCTCCCAGGATGCCCAGGGTGACGTCGGTGAGGTTGAGGCCGGACGCCTTGTTCCCAGCAGCCAGCAGACCGATGACCGCCAGGGCGGCGAGACTAAGGGCTGCGCAGACGGTGGTGGCCACGATGGTCCACCCCGCCAGGACCTCGTCGGCACCCTGGCGGCGGAATTGCCGGTAGGCAAAGATGCTGGCGAAGGCAGGTCCCCCCGGCAGTGAGTTGTTGATGGAGTTCCCAGCCAGGGTGATCCCGGTGAGCGGGGCCAGACCTATGTCCAGGCGTCCGCCGGAAAGGAGGACCTTTTGCAGGGCGGCGAAGGCCACGATTGAGGCAGCCTCGCCCACCACCGCCATGGCCACCCATCCCACTCGCAGGTGGCCAAGGATCGAGGCTGCTCCCGACAGCTCCCCGCGCCGTCCTGCGACCACGTAAATGGCCACCCCGGCCAGGGCCAGGCCGACCACGAAGCGGATGATGGCCCACCAGTGGGCCCGACCGCGTCCTCTACGAACGGCAGACCGGATGGTGGGCCCCGTGGTGAATCAAGCCGCGGTACCGGCCAGCCATTGGCTCCAGGACATGTTCCAGTCGGCCGTGCCGGGGTCACCGGTGGGAGCACGGGTCGACCCCGTCACCTGGACGATGTCACCGACTTGGGAGAACCCGTAGAACCAGGTCGCCTCGGACGGGCTCAGATTTACGCACCCGTGAGACACGTTGGAACGTCCCTGTTCCCCCACCGACCAGGGAGCCGCGTGCACGTACTCTCCGCCGGTGGTGATGGCCACGTCCCAGTAGACGTGCTCGTAGTAGCCGTCCGGCGAGCTGCGGGGTATGCCGACGGTCTGGGAGTCCATGAGCACGTTTTGGGTCTTGGCCAGGGCGATGTGGATGCCGTTCATGGTGGGCAGGTTGGTCCGCCCGGTGCTGACCGGCACGGTCCGCACCGTGTGGCCGTTGTCGGTCACGGTCATGGTGTGGGCGGCCGTGTCGACCGTGCTCACATGGGTGTCACCCACGCTGAAGTGCACCGAGTGGTTGGAGAGGCCCCAGATGTTACCACCGGCGTTCACTCCCAGCAGCTGGGCCGCCATCGTCACCTGCTCGCCGCTCGGCCAATAGGCCTGCGGCCGATAATGGACCTCACGGGGACCGAACCAGTGCCAGGCTCCCGTCACCGGGATCGAAGGGGTCACGGTGAGGTGGCTCTGCACGGCTGCTCGGTTGGTTACCGAATGGGTGAAGCGGACAACGATCGGCATGCCCACGCCCACTGTCTGGCCGTCTCCCACATTGATGGACGGCTTGAGGGTTCCCAGGGGCGTAAGGGTGGTGAACGACGAGTGGCCGCGGAGCAGATGACCGTTGGGGGCCATGCCATCGGCTGCTATCTGGTAGGTGGTCCCCGGAGCGAGGACGTTGCCGGGGGCGCTGGCCCAATTGCCCGTGGGATCCAACCCACCGGGGACGGCTTGGCCGCTGGCGGTAGTGACCGTCACGCTGCGTAGCTGGCCGCCGGCATTGGCCGCCGTCACCGAGAGGGAGCCATCCAGTGGGAAGCCGGTGGCTCCGTCGGCCGGGGTGCTCACCAGTTGGAGGGGGGGGTCAGGCGGAGGTCCGGCGGTTGCCCCACTTGCCCCACTTGACCCAGCGCCCCTCGCCGAGGAGGAACGCCCAACGCTCAGCATGGTGCCGGTAACGGCCAACGCGGCGAGCACCAAGACGACTGCCGTCCCCAAGACCACCGTGTTGCGAGAAGGGACGAACCTGGCCATCATGTTCCCTTTCGTGCGCTCTGGAAGCACCGGTATGAGCGTCCCACGTCTAGGGTGGGATTCACCGAGGACATACTCATCACCGCACCTTATCCGGGGTTGGTCTCATCTCAGCGTCACCCAGAAATATCTCGCCAACGGGACGATCCGGGCCCCGAGTGGTGTTGTAGATGTCATGAGCACTGAGCGCGTAGCTACCACTGGAGTTGACCTGGCTGCCACTGATGTCGAGAGTCTGCCTCCCGCGGAGTTCATTGGGGTGTGGCTGGCTGCCACCGAGGCCCAAGAGGTCTTTTCCCCGGCAGCGGTGCAGCGCATGCTTTTCGTCCTCTACGGCCACCTGAGCGAGCAGCCCATCGCCCAGGTGATTGGCTCGTGGATTGCCCTCACCGTGCAGCGTGAGCTGTTTGCCTCTCAGGAGGTGGCTGAGCTGCTGCATGAGATTCGCAACGGCCTGTCCACCGCCGAGCTGGCCAGCAGCCCGGCCTGAGCGCCGCATCGCCCGGACCGCCGGCCAGGGCGCGGACAGCCGACCAGGCTTCGGACCGCTGATCAGGGCATCGGTATCTGGGCCCGCAACGTGAGTATCCTCCCGGCGCTGGCGCACATTCCACCATTGGGCAGGTGGCCTGCGCCGGCCAGCTGGATCAGGTAGTCCTGCGCCTGAGCGCCGGACGAGTAGCTGCTGGCGAACAGCAGGAGGTCGGTACCCGCCAGGGCGGCGAGCAGGGCCCGCTGCCCTGGAGCGCCGTAGGCCGACAGTGCGGGTGCGTCGAGGTCGTCGCTGATGGACACCCCCCGGAACCCAAGGCGTCCCCGGAGCTCGTCGGTGGCCACCACTGGGGACAAGGCAGCCGGCAGGCTCGGGTCCAGCGCCGGGTAGACGGCAGTGGCCAGCATCACGCTCGGCGCTCCGGCTGAGATGGCCGAAGCAAAGGGCGCTTCGTCGACATCCGCCAGCGTGGCGCGAGCCAGGCCGATGTGCACCGGGGCATCATCGGTACTGACGACGGCGGAGCCCAGGCCGGGAAAGTGCTTGGGGGTGGCAATGACTCCAGCCCGTGCCAGCCCGGTCGCGAAGCTCTCTCCCAGCCGCCCGACCGCCTGGGCGCTCGACCCGTAGGTTCTCTGCTGGGCGGCCAGGAAGCTGCCGGGCCGGGCCACGTCCAGCACCGGGGCCAGGTCCATGTTCACCCCGCCACCGACCAGGGTGGCTCCCGCCTGCTCTCCGAGCTGGAACGCCTCTTGGCTGGTCCCGACCCTGGCGGTGGCGGACGCCGATCGCAGCAGGGGCTCGGGGATTCGGGTCACCTCGCCGCCCTCCTGGTCGGTCATGATCAGCAGCGGGGAGTGCAGTGCCGCCGGCCGGGGAAGGGCTTGGAGCATCCCAGTGAGCTGTCTCAGCCCGGCGGTCGACGTGAAGTTGGAACTGAACAGGATCACCCCGGCCGCCTGTCCCAGCTCGATGCGGCGGACCAGGTCAGCCGGAGGCGCGGGCCCCCTGAAGGAAAAGATGAAGCGCTGGCCGACCAGCTGGGCGGTGGTCAGCTGGGGGCATCTGGCCTGGCCCAGGTCGGCGGTGGCGGCGGACGAGCCGGGCCCACTGGCGCCCGGGCGGCCGTTGGTGGTGCTCGGCGCCTGCGTACCGGGCCGACCCGGACCGGATAGGGCCAGAGGGAGGTCAGTGCCCGCCGGCGACCCGTGTTGGCCGATGCCGGGCCTGCCGGTGGCTGGCCTGTGGGCCCCTGGTGCATGGGCCTGGCCTGCCGAGGAAGGGTTGGTCGACCCACAACTGGCGGAGGTGGCGGCCACCAGCAGCCCCAGCCCCATACTCGACCACCGCCTGGACTTCAGGCGTTGCTCACTCGACACTCGTTCAGTGTGCCGCATCGCTCACGGCTGGGCGTCCGCGGGCTATGCTGGATGCTGGTCGTCGGGCAATCGGCCCGGCTACCGGGGTCTTCCTCATCACTCCTTCTTGGTCAAACCTGCGGAGCGCCCGAGGCGGGCCCGTTGAGAATCGACCAGCCAGACAGGAGAGACACCCGTTGTCCACCACATTTGACGCTCCGAGCGTCGCGCTCACCGAGGCGGCCTTCGCCGACCCGGCGCCCACCTTTCATTCCCTGGGGGTGGCTCCCGAGCTGGCTGCCACCCTGGCCCAACAGGGAATTGCCGAGCCATTTCCCATTCAGGCCCTCACCATTGCCGACGCCCTGGCCGGCAGGGACGTGTGTGGCCGGGCGCAGACCGGCTCGGGCAAGACCCTGGCGTTTGGGCTGCCGCTGCTCCAGCGGACGTCCAAGAGCCGCCCTGGTCGCCCGCGGGCGCTGGTCCTGGTACCCACTCGGGAGCTGGCGGTCCAGGTGCGCGACGTGCTGGCCCCGTTGGGCCAGGCGGTGGGACTGCGAACCGCAGCGGTGTATGGGGGCGCCGACATGGAGCGCCAGATCAAGTCCTTGCGCCGAGGGGCCGACGTGGTCATAGCCACTCCGGGCCGGCTCATCGACCTCGGCAACCGTCGCGTCCTCTCGGTGGCCGATGTGGAGGTATTGGTCCTGGACGAGGCTGACCGCATGGCCGACATGGGCTTCATGCCCCAGGTCGAGTGGGTCCTGCGACGCCTCGAGCGGCCCCACCAGACCCTGTTGTTCTCGGCCACCCTGGACGGGGCGGTGGACCACCTGGTGAAGCGGTACCTGACCGATCCGGTTCGCCACCATGTCGAGTACCAGCGGGTGACGGTGGAGGAGATGGAGCACCGCTTCTTGTCGGTGCACCAGATGGACAAGCCCAAGGTGGCGGCGGCCATCTGCCGGGGCAGTGCCAAGACGCTGGTGTTCGTGCGGACCAAGCGCGGGGCCGACCGGCTGGTGGACCAGCTCCGCCGGGAAGGCCTCAAGGCCGCCGCCATCCACGGGGATCTCCGCCAGGGCGCTCGGGAGACAGCCCTACGCCAGTTCTCGGAGGGCACCTTGCCGGCCCTGGTGGCCACCGACGTGGCCGCTCGCGGCCTGGACATCGACGCGGTCGACGTGGTCGTCCACTTCGACCCCCCCGAGGACCACAAGGCCTACCTGCATCGCTCAGGGCGGACGGCCCGAGCCGGGGAGTCAGGCGTGGTGGTCACCCTCACCCTGTGGGATCAGGTCCAGGAGGTGGAGCGCATCCAGCGCCGGATCGGCTTGCGCCTGCCCATCGTCGAGGTCTTCTCCAACGATCAGCGTCTGGGCGCCCTGGCCCAGTGGCGCCCAGGCGAGGACGCGGCCTGACCCTCAGGCGAAGGACAGGGACAAGGCGTAGTCGCCCGCCGGGTCGGTCCACCACTCGGCCAGGTCCAAGCCGGCCGCGGTCAGCTCGGCATCGACGACTTCTTTGCGAAATTTGGTGCTGATCTCGGTACGTATCTCTTCCCCGTCACGCAGTTCGATCTCCAGCCGGAGCCTGGGCAGGGTGACTGACTGGGTGCGGGTCGACCGCAGCCGCATCTCCATCCACTGCTGGTCGGGGTCCCAGCGAGCCACGTGCTCGAAGTACTCGGACGCGAAGTTGGCCCCCAGCTCCCGGTTGAGCATGTGCAACAGGTTTTTGTTGAACTCGGCCGTGACCCCGGCCCCATCGTCGTAGGCGGCCACCAGCCGCGCCGGGTCCTTCACCAGGTCGGTTCCCAGCAGCAGGGCATCCCCCGGCTCCAGCCCCCCGGCCAGGTCGGCCAGCAGCGACGCCCGCTCGGAGGGCTCGAGGTTGCCGATCGTGCCTCCCAGGAAGGCAACCAGGCGCCTCCCACCCCCCGGCAGGCGCCCGGCATGGTGCACGAAGTCCCCTACCACGGCCTGCACGGTCAGTGCCGGATAGGCATCGGCGATCGAAGCCGCCGCCGCTCGCAGGGTTGCCTCGCTCACATCCAGCGGTATGAACCTGCGCAAGTTGCCTGCTCGTTCCAGGGCCTCCAGCAGCAGCCCGGTCTTCGCTGATGTCCCCGAGCCCAGTTCGACCAGTGTGTCAGCCTTGGTCAGGGCGGCGATCTCGGCGGCGCGGTCGATCAGGATCTCCCGCTCTCGCCGGGTCGGGTAGTACTCGGGCAGCCGGGTGATGGCGTCGAACAGCTCCGAGCCCCGATCGTCGTACAGCCACCGGGGGGACAGTCGCCTGGGTCTGGAGCCCAGGCCGGCACGGACGTCGGCCAGCAGGGCTGACTCGATCTCTGCCGGCTGGAGGTGGACCGTCACCTCCAGCGGCGGGGCGGCCACGACTGTGGCTGTCGGCGGTTGCGGCCGCTGCGCCGGTTGCGGCGGTTGCGGCTGTTGCGGCCGCTGCGCCGGTTGCGGCGGTTGCGGCTGTTGCGGTTGAGGAGGGGCGACCCCGGCGTCGGCGCTTCCCATGGACCTGTTGGAAAGGCCGGAGACATCGCCTTCCACCAGGGTGCCGTCGGCCACTGCGGTCCAGCCGGGCTCGTCGTCGCAGGGCTCGGAGGCCACCACCAGGCCACCCGCGGCCAGGCCTGTGCCCCGCAAGGTGAACAGCGAGCTGCCCCAGGCGGTGGCGGCCACGTCCTGGCCGTCGGTCAACAACAGGTTGATCCTCCCGGTGGTAAGGCCGAGGACGGTGGCCGTCACGTCGACCAGGGCATCGCCCAGTGAAGCCCCGTCGTCCAGGCGGTCCAGGACCAGGGCAAAGAGAACCTCGGAGTCGCTGCACCCCTCGATCCCACCGGCCCGGCGCTCCGAGACCAGGCGACCGAGCTTGACCCGCAGGCCGGTGGACGGATCGTGAAAGCCGTTGACCGTGCCGTTGTGGGAGAACAGCCACGGACCAGAGGTGAAGGGGGCGTTGCTGCTGGTCTCCACTGGTGACGGGGGAGTGGCGGCTCTCACCGAGGCCATCACTGCGCCGGAACCGGTCAGGCCGGCCAGGCTGGCAAACGAGCTGTCGGTCCACATGGGCCGGGTGGTGCGGTAGCGGGCCGGTTCGAGGCGCCGGGCCCGGTCGTACCATCCCACCCCGAAGCCGTCGGCGTTGATGCGGCCCACATCCTGGTGGCGGGGGGCCCAGGCCTGGCGGACCAGACCGTGGGGGGGATCCACGAGCAGCGACTCCAGGGTCACCGGCGGCCCCAGGTATGCCAGGTGGCGGCACATCTGGGCTAGGCGTCCCTGGCGCAGCGCAGGCCGGCGAAGATCTGGCGGCGGACCGGGAGATCCCAGTTGCGAAAGGTGGGCCGCGCCGCCCCCGGCCAGGTGGCCCACGAGCCGCCCCTGAGCACCTTGTAACCGGGCCGGAAAAAGACCTCGGAGTACTCCTTGTAGGGGAAGGCGACGAATCCCGGATAGGGCCCGAAGTCCGACGCCGTCCACTCCCAGACGTCGCCCACCATCTGCTGAGCGCCGCAGGGGCTGGCTCCTGGCGGGTAAGAGCCGACCGGAGCCGGCTGTCCGTCCTCCTGGCCCAGGTTGGCCAGATCGGGAGTTGGCTCAGCGGCTCCCCAGGGCCAGAGACGCTTGTCTTGGGACGCTGCGTCCCAGGTGGCCGCCCTCTCCCACTCGGCCTCCGTCGGGAGTCGCTTGCCCCGCCAGCGGGCATAGGCGTCCGCCTCGTACCAGCAGACGTGGACGACCGGCCGGTTCAAAGGGAGGTCTTCTCGTAGGCCGAACCGTCGGTGCGACCAGGCCGATCCCCCCTCCCGGCGCCAGAACTGAGGATGCTCCAGGTCTGCCTCCACCCGCCACGACCAGCCCTCGGTGGTCCACCAGCGGGACTGCTGATAGCCGCCGGCCTCCACGAACTCGAGCCAGTCGTGGTTGGTCACCGGGCAGGTGTCGATCCAGAACGGGGGCAGGTTGACCTGGTGGGCCGGGCGCTCGTTGTCCAGCGCCCAGGCATTGGTGCTGGTCCCCATCACGAACGTCCCGCCGCTCACCAGGATCTCGCCAACTCCGGACGGGCTCTCGGCACGTTTCCTGCCGCGCCTCTCCACCGCTGGATCCCCCAGCATCTGCAGGGCGGCCAGCATGGTCTCGTCGTGCTGGTGCTCGTGCTGGATGACCATCCGGTAGACGAAGGCATCAGCCAGCAGCTCTCCTGAGGGCCGTCCAGCGTCGAGGTCGATGCCGGCCAGCCGGTCCAGCACCTGGGCCCTGACCGAGGCTATGTAGGAGCGAGCCGCGGCCGGGGCCATCAGGGCCAGTTCCCGGCGGTCTCGACGGGGATGTCGAGAGGCGTCGTAGGTGTCGTCCAGATCCGCGCCCGCTCCCGGGCCGCCCAGTGACCGCAGGAGCCAGAGGTCCTCGTAATTGCCCACATGGGCCAGGTCCCAGACGAGGGGTGACATGAGGGGCGAGTGCTGGCCCATGAGGACGGCGTCGTCGTAGGGGTCCAGCAGCCGCAGTGAGCGCCGCCGTCCCGCCTCCAGCTCGGCGGCCACCATCGCCCTGAGGTCGGGCGCCCTGAGGTCGGGCGCCCTGAGGTCGGGCGCCTTGAGGTCGGGCGCCCTGAGGTCGGGCAACACCGTGCTCAGGCCCATGAAGGCTCTCGGCCGGCGGCTACGGGCAGGAGCCGGCCTTCGTCGAGCCACGCCTCCACCAGGTCGTCAGCCGGGCACCGACCCCGCGCCACGAAGCGGTCGTTGAATCCAGCGCAGGCGTCGGCCGTCTCGGTGTCGACGCCTGAGCGGTCCAGCGCGCTGAGGGCGGCGCTGAAGCAGTGACGCGCCGCTGACGCCAGGCCGGGATGGCTCAGGCCGTGGCGGGCCGCCTCCGCCCACCGCCCAGCGGTGTGCGAGGTGGCCCGGGCCGCCGCCGCGAAGGCCTCGGGGTCGCCCAGCAGGACGGCCGGCACCGCGGCCGCCACCCGCCACCACGGGTCAGGTAGGGCGTCGATCATGCGCAGCTCCAGCCAGCCCTTGGGCCGCACCGGAGGGAAGAGGGTGGTCAGGTGGTAGGCCAGGTCGTCGAGATCCGGGTATCCGAGGGGACGCCCGGTGGTGGCTGACTCCGGTCCGCCCCCTGGGCGGCTCATCCAGTCGGCGAAGGTGAGCGGCTCCAGCACCGGCTGGAGGTCGGTATCGCCGGAGTGGATCATCATCACTCGTGCGTTGAGCGCGTAGTCAGCCCAGGTGGTGGCCGGCTGTTGCCACGAAGACCCAGTGCGAGGACCATGGGCCACCGGAGTGGTGCGAGTTGGGTCCATGGTCAGGCACCTGGCCAGACGGTTGGACTTGAGCCCCGATGCAGAGCCGGCCACAAAGGGTGAATTGGCGAAGGTGGCTGCCATCACCGGGCCGAGAGCGTGGGCCAGGGACCACCGCTGCGCCACATCGGAGGGCTTGCCCACATCCAGGTTGACCTGCACCGAGGCGGTGCCGCACATCATGGAGGTGCCGGCCGGCCCTTGGGAGTCGAAGTAGGCCTGCATGGCTACGTAGCGGGCGCCGTCTAGGACTCGGACATCCGGGCGGATCGGATCCAGGCCCATGGCCGAGGCTTCCACGCCCAACTGGCCCAGTGCCTGGCGAAGGGACAGGGCGTCGGCGGCCACCGCCCGGGTGAGAGATGAGAGATTGGTGGCCGGTTGGCTGCTCAGCTCCACCTGGCCACCCGGTTCGAAGGTCAGCTTGCTCCCAGCCGGCAGGGTCCCCACTGCTTGGGCCAGGGCATCCAGGGTGGCCAGCTCCACCCGGGCCTGGCGGTCTCCCGACGGGAAGGTCAGCCATTCCAGCTCAGCCCCCACCCGGCCGTCACCGCCTCCGGCGAAGCACTGCTCCTCCACGAAGCGGTGCACGTCGTCCACACCGATACAGGGGTAGGAGGGACGAGCATCACTCGGCCGGTCCACCCCGACGACCCTAATGGGGGAGATGGGCAACAGTGGTCGCGGCATTGGGTGGTCCAGTGTCTTGCGAACAGCTCGCAGAGATTTATGATCCAATGAGAGCCGGTCCTGAATCGCTGGGCCATCAACAGAGAGGAAGGAAGCGCTGAATGGCTACAGCTACCGTTACCAAGAAACCCGGTCTGACCAAGAGGCTTACGCCGTCGGAGTGGCGCCAGGCCGGCGGTCTCACGGCCGGAGTGGTCCTCATCCACATCCTCGGCTGGGGTGCCCTGGGCTTCTTCGTCTCTCAGGGTGGCAACAAGGCGTTGGGCCTGGGTACGGGGGTACTGGCCTACACCTTCGGCATGCGCCACGCCTTTGACGCCGACCACATCTCGGCCATCGACAACACCACCCGCAAGTTCATGCAGGACGACCGCCAAAAGCGTCCCATGAGCGTGGGCTTCTTCTTCTCTCTCGGCCACTCGACGGTGGTCCTGGCCCTGGCCATGGCCATCGCCTTCTTTGCCAAGAGCGTGATAGGCCAGGTCAAGAGCGACAAGTCCACCCTTCACAACTTCGGCGGCCTGTTCGGCACCCTGGTATCGGGCGGCTTCCTGTACCTCATCGCCATACTGAACCTGGTCATCCTCATCGGCATCATCAAGATCTTTCGCGAGATGCGCCGAGGCAAGTACGACAACGACGAGCTGGAGCGCCAGCTCAACAACCGCGGCCTGATGTTCCGCTTCTTCGGGCCTTTGGCCCGGGCCATCAAGCACCCGTGGCAGATGTACCCCATGGGCTTCCTCTTTGGTCTGGGTTTCGACACCGCCACCGAGGTGGCGCTGCTGGCCCTGGCCGGTACGGCGGCCTCCGGCGCCCTGCCGTTCTACGCCATCATCTCCCTCCCGCTCATCTTCGCGGCAGGGATGTCCATGTTCGACACCCTCGACGGTGGCTTCATGAGCTTCGCCTACGGCTGGGCCTTCTCCAAGCCGATTCGCAAGGTCTATTACAACATCACCATCACCGGCCTGTCGGTGGCCGTAGCCCTGGTGATCGGTACCATCGAGCTGCTCTCGGTTCTGCAGAGCCAGCTCAACCTTTCGGGAGGCATCTGGGACTTTGCCGGCAACTTCGACATCAATCGGGCAGGGTTCTTCATCGTCGGGCTGTTCGTGGTCACCTGGATTTTAGCCCTGGGCATTTGGCGGTTCGGGCATGTCGAAGAGCGCTGGCAGGCCTCGTCTGATCAAGCCCGCCTCTCGGGAGAAACCTCTTGAGTATGCCGTAGTGACTACGGTCAGGGCGTGAGCGACATCGATCCGGAGTTCCTGGCCCTTCCGTTGCGGCGGCTGGCTGACGCCGGCCTCCAGGCGGCTCGGGATGCGGGGGCCGAACATGGCGACCTCCGGGTGGAGCGCATCCGCACCCAGGACCTTGGCGTTCGCGACGCGGAGCTGGAGTCGTTCTCCGACGACGACGACCTGGGGCTGGCCGTGAGAGTGGTGGTGGACGGCACCTGGGGGTTCGCGGCAGGGGTCGACCTGGACGCCCAGACGGCCGCCGACCTGGCCCGGGAGGCGGTCGAGATGGCGCAGGCCGTTCGCCGGCTCAACTCCGAGCCCGTCGAGCTGGCCGCCGAGCCGGTGCACGGGGACGTCACCTGGATCAGCGCCTACGACGTCGACCCGTTCGAGGTCCCCTCCCGGGACAAGGTGGAGCAGCTGGGGGAGTGGTCGCGCCAACTGCTGGCGAGACCAGGGGTGGACCACGTGGACGCGTCCCTGAGCCAGGTCAGGGAGAACAAGTTTTATGCCGACCTGGCGGGGACAGTCACCACCCAGCAGCGGGTACGGATCTACCCCTGTCTGACGGCAGTGAGTGTGGACGCCGCCAGCGGGCGTTTCGACTCGATGCGCACCCTGGCCCCGCCGGTAGGCCGGGGCTACGAGTACCTGGGTGGGACCGGATGGGACTGGACCTCCGAGCTGGAGGAGCTCCCGGACCGGCTGGCCGAGAAGATGCTGGCCCCCTCGGTGGAGGCGGGCCGCTATGACCTGGTCATCGACCCCTCCAACCTGTGGCTCACCATCCACGAGTCGGTGGGCCATGCCACCGAGCTGGACCGGGCGCTGGGCTACGAGGCCAGCTACGCGGGTACCTCGTTCGCCACCCCCGACCAGCTCGGCCGTCTGCGCTACGGGTCTGATCTCATGCAGGTCACCGGCGATCGGACGGTGGAGCACGGCTTGGCCAGTGTGGGCTGGGACGACGAGGGAGTCGAGGCCCAACAGTGGGACCTGGTCCGGGAGGGCACCCTGGTCGGCTACCAGCTGGACCGCGGCATCGCCGGCCGGGTCGGGGCCGACCGGTCCAATGGCTGCGCCTTTGCCGACTCGGCCCGCCATCTCCCGCTCCAGCGCATGGCCAATGTGTCGCTGGCGCCTGGCCGGGATGGGGCCACGACGGAGGATCTCATTGCCGGGGTGGACCGCGGCATCTACGTGGTGGGTAACAAGAGCTGGTCCATCGACATGCAGCGCTACAACTTCCAGTTCACTGGTCAGCGCTTCTACGCCATCCGGGGCGGTCGTCTGGACGGCCAGCTCCGAGACGTGGCCTACCAGTCCACCACCACCGACTTCTGGGGGAGCCTGGCCCGCCTGGGGGGCGAGCAGACCTGGGTCCTGGGGGGGGCGTTCAATTGCGGTAAGGCCCAGCCCGGCCAGGTAGCGCCGGTCAGCCACGGCTGTCCCTCGGCCCTGTTCAGCGACGTCGCGGTCCTCAACACCGTCGAGGAGGGGGGCCGGTGAGCACCGGCCGCCCGGGAGGCGGGCGCATCAGCACCGGCCGCCCGGGAGGCGGGCGCATCAGCACCGCCGGCGACCGCCTGGTCGACGCCGCCCTGGCCGACCTGGGCCCCGACGGGGGGGTGGTCATCGTCGAGCAGACGTCGGCGGTCAATGTCCGGTTCGCCAACACCACCCTCACCACCAACGGCACCGAGGCATCCCGGTCCATGACCGTGGCCGCCCTGGACGGCGAGTCGCTGGGCGTGGTCTCGTCCAGCGCGGTGGGTGACGCCGAGGCAGCGGCCAGGCTGGTGGCTGTGGCCCGGACGGCGGCGGCCGAGAACCCCAGGGCGGAGGACGCTGCTCCATTGCTGTCCGAGGGCGCCGATCCCGACTTCGGGCTACCGCCTGAGCGCACCGGCACCGCCGCCCTGGGCGCCCTGGTGGACGGGCTCAGTGCTGCGTTCGATGGCGCCCGCTCCTCCTCCTGTCAGCTGTACGGCTTCGCCCGCCACGAGCTGCGCACCACCTATGTGGCCACGTCGGCCGGGCTTCGCCGGCGCCACGTCCAGCCCACCGCCTCCCTCGACCTCACCGCCCGCAGCCTGGACGGGTCAGCGTCGGCCTGGGCCGGGCACGGCGCCCGGGAGATGGGCGAGGTCGACGTGGAGGGCGTGGCTGGACAGGCACTCAGGCGCCTGGGCTGGGCCGGACGGCGCCTCGACCTGCCCGCTGGGCGCTACGAGACGCTGCTGCCACCGGCTGCCACCGCCGACCTCATGGCTTACCTCTACTGGTCGATGTCGGCTCGGGCGGCGGTCGAGGGTCGTACCGCCCTGTCCAGGCCCGAGGGCCAGACCAAGCTGGGGGAGCGGGTGGCCGCCATGCCGGTGACGCTGAGCAGCGATCCGACCCGGGATCCCATCGGATGCATACCGTTCCTGGCCACCTCGTCGTCCAGCGAGTACGCCAGCGTGTTCGACAACGGCCTTCCCGTCGGCCCGACCGACTGGCTGAGAGACGGCCTGGTGAGCTCCCTGATCAGCACTCGCCACACCGCCGGCCTGGCCGGGCTGACGGTGACCCCACCAGGCGACAACCTGGTGCTGGAGGTGGGCGGCGCGGAGGGGGATCTGGAGTCGCTGATCGCCTCCACCGAGCGGGGCCTGCTCCTGACCTGCCTGTGGTACATCCGCCAGGTGGACCCGCAGACCCTGCTGCTCACCGGGCTCACCCGGGACGGGGTCTTCCTGGTGGAGGGGGGAGAGGTGGTGGGTGCGGTGAACAACTTCCGGTTCAACGAGAGCCCGCTCGATCTGCTGGGCCGGATTGTCGAGGCCGGCCGCACCGTGGCGACCCTGCCGCGGGAGTTCCAGGACGAGCTCCCCCGAGCCGCCATGCCTCCGCTGCGGGTGGCCGAGTTCAACATGAGCTCGGTGAGCCAAGCCAGCTGAGCGCAAGTGGCCGATGCCCGAGTCACTCGATTCGCCCAATTTCGCGCCATGTTGCCCAGTACTCGCCCAATGGTCGCTGCGGGGCAGTGTGGACCGAACGCTCAGCCGGCTTCTCGATCGATCCGCACGCTGCGCCGCTCCCGCTCGCTCATGCCGCCCCAGACGCCGAACCTCTCGCCGTTGGCGATGGCGAAGTCCAGGCAGTCCTGCTGCACGACGCAGCCCCGGCAGACCTCCTTGGCCTCGCGGGTGGGCAACCCTCGCTCCGGATAGAACAGCTCGGGATCGAGGCCCAGACAGTTGGCCCGGATTTGCCAGCTGCGGTTCAGCTCGGATGAGAACAGCTCGGCCAGTTGCTCCATTTGGTGACCTCCCTCCATGTTTGTAACTACACAAGCGTAACCAACTCAGCTGTGCTCCGCCAACGCAGCGATGTGAGCCAAGATCATGGGATGCCCGACCCGCTCGCCCTCGGCCGCTCGGTGGTGGTGGGGCAGGGGGATCCGACACCTGAGGCCTGGTCGGGTTGCCCGCGGATTCGGGTCAGCGCGGTGGACGGCGGGGTGGCCGACGAGCTGGGGGGCGCCTGGCGGGAGCGGCGCTGCGTCATCGTCGAGCTGACAGCCGGCCTCGGACTGGACGATCCGTGGACGCCACCGGCCGAGGTGGTGACGGGCCGCCAACCGTGGGAGTGGCCGGTGGACCTCGACCTGGTGGGTGAGCGGCTCCACCACGCCATCTGGGCGAACTCGGTGGACGGGAGGGCTGACGGGCGCCCTGGTGAGTCGTCCCTGCGGTGGCGCTGGGCCGAGCTGGCATGTGAGCTGGGTGCCACTCCTGGCGGCCAGCCCGGGGATGGTGGCGCCGATGTGGTACTGGCGGGCGCCACGCCGGCGGTGTGCGACGGCGGCCCGCTCGATGCCGGCCTGGCGGCACGGTTGGGGGTGGCCGTGGTCCACCGGATCTCACTGGAGCACGGGGTGCTCCGCCCGCTGGGGGCCAATGACCCGGCCGGCGTGACGCTGGCGCCCGACCAGCTGTCGGCGGTGGCGGAACCGGGCGGTGGCGCCCGGTTGATCGCCCCGGCCGGGTCGGGCAAGACGAGGGTGCTCACCGAGCGAGCTCGCCTGCTGATGCGGGGATGGGGGCTCCCGCCGGGTGCCATCGCCATGGTGGCCTACAACGTGAGGGCGGCGGGCGAGATGAGGACTCGCCTGGCCGAGGTCCCCGGGGCCCGGGTCAGGACGCTCAACTCTCTGGGTTTGCGCCTGTGCGGGCGCCCGACCACCCTCGAGGAGCTCGACGTGCGCCGGCTGCTGGGCGGGCTGATTGCCTTCCCCAAGAGGGCGGAGAGTGATCCCGCGGCCCCGTGGATCGAGGCTCTGGGACGGGTGCGTCTCGGATTGGCCGATCCCAAGTTGGTCGAGGAGGAGCTGGCGGATGTCTCCGACCTGGACCGGGTGGCCCGGGCCTACCGGAGCCAGCTGGCCCAACGGGATGCCGTCGATTTCGACGAGCAGGTGACAGGGGCCATAGAGCGGTTGCTCGGGGATCCGGGCTTTCGGTGGCGCAGTCAGCGGTTCGCCCGGGTGCTGCTGGTGGACGAGTTCCAGGATCTCACTCCCGCTCATCTGCTGCTCATCCGGTTGCTGAGCGGGCCAGCCGGGGCGGTGTTCGGGGTGGGCGACGACGACCAGACGATCTACGGCTACGCCGGGGCCACGCCTCGCTGGCTGGTGGACTTCGACCGGTGGTTCCCGGGGGCGGCCATGCACTCGCTGGAGGTCAACTACCGCTGCCCGTCCCCGGTGGTCACGGCGGCGTCGAACCTCCTCACTCGCAACGCCGTGCGGGTCCCCAAGCAGATCCGCCCTGCTCCGGCGGCGGTTGGGGCGGAGCCGGGGGACCAGGCGTTGTCCATCCTCGACGGCGGCACTCGGCCGGCCAGCCAGACCGCCCTGCGGGTCCGGGAGCTGGTGGACCAGGGTGCCAGCCCGGCCAGCGTGGCCGTCCTGGCCCGGGTGAACGCCCTGCTGGCTCCTGTGCAGGTCCTCTTGCGCCACGCTGCGCTCCCGGTGAACGGGGGGGTGGGCCGCCGCTTTCTCCAACGGGGGGGTGTCCGGGCCGCCCTGGGATGGTTGGAGGTGGCCACCGCCCCGGCCGGGGCCCTGCCTGGGCCGGTGCTGCGGGAGGCGGCCCGGCGGCCCAAGCGGGGCATGAGCCCCTCGCTGCTCGACCTGGTGGCCAAGCAGCGCTCGGTGGATGGCATAGCCAGCCTCTCCAGCTGGCTGGACCGCAACGGGGGCAACGCCCGAGAGGCGGACAAGGTGCTGGACCTGGCGGAGGACGTGAGCCTGGTGCGCCAGGCCGCAGAGGGGGGAACCACTGGGGCGATCCTGGAGGTGGTCCGGTCACGGATTGGAGACGGCGGCCTGGACGCCAGCGCCACCGCTTTGGACCAGTGGAGCCATGGCGCCATCGCCGCTCACCGCGATGACCTCGACGCGCTCGTGGAGCTGGCCGACCTGGAGAGTGATCCGGGTCGCTTTGCGAGCTGGCTGTCGGAGTTGCTGGGCAGGCCGGCCGACGACGATGGGATCACCCTGGCGTCCATCCATGCCGTGAAGGGCAGGGAGTGGGCTCATGTGGTGTTGCATCATGTCACCTCCGGGGTGATGCCCCACCGGCTGGCCGAGGACCTGGAGGAGGAGCGCCGGGTCCTCCACGTCGGGCTGACGCGGTGCCGCTGGAGCGTGTCGGTGGTTCCCGGGACACCTCCGTCCCCGTTCGTGGCCGAGCTGGCCGAGCCCGGTCAACCTCCCTTTTGGACTCCCACCGGTGGCGGGGTGGCGGGGCGGCCTTTGGCCGATCCCGGCGGCGGCGCAGCGGGGACCCGTCCGGGCGGCGGGACCCGTCCGGGTGGCGGGACCCGTCCGGGTGGCGGGACGGTGGGGCGACCCCCGGCCGGCTCGGGAAGCGGAGCGGTGGCGGCGCCTCTGGCCTGCTCGGTCGGTTGCCGGTTCGACTACCGCGGTCACGAGCACCAGGTGGTGGAGATCACCGAGAACGGAGCTCGGGCGCTGGTCGGGGGCGGCCCGGCAACCGCGACGGTCGCTCTGGGCACGCCCGTGACCGCTCAGGGCCGGCCGGCGACATTGGCCCATCCCCTATGGGCCGAGGCCTGGGAGCGCCTGCGGAGCTGGCGGGCCGAGCGGGCCCGGGCGATCGGCAAGCCAGCGTTCGTCGTCTTCGACGACAAGACGCTGCGCCTGGTGGCCGTCACCCTGCCCACCAACGAGGCGGCCCTGCTGGCCATCAGCGGGATAGGCCCGGTAAAGCTGGAGAGCTACGGAGACGAGCTCATCTCGATCGCCGAGCAGCTTCGGGCCGGCTGAGCCCCGAGCAGGCCCACGGCGGGCTGGCTCATCTGGGCCCGCCTCCCCGGGCGGGCTGGCTCATCTGGGCCCGCCTCCCCGGGCGGGCTGGCTCATCTGGGCCCGCCTCCTCGGCGGGCCGTGCCTCGCTTGTTCTCGATGAAGTCGACCAGGATGTAGTCACCCAGCGTCTCCGGGGTGGTGAAGAAGGCCCGGCCCCGGTTCAGCTTGGTCATTTGCTCCACGAACTCCCGCAGGTAGCTGGTGGCGTCGAGCATGAAGGTGTTGATCCGGATCCCCTCCCGGGTGGCCCGGACCACCTCGGTGAGGGTGGCGTCCACCGTCTGGCGCACCGGCGGATAATTGAAGAACACCTCACCGTCGTCCATCACGTGAGCGGTTGGCTCACCATCGGTGATCATGATGATCTGCTTGGTGCCCGACTGGCGGGCCAGCATCCGCCGGCTGAGGGCCAGGGCGTGGTGAATGTTGGTCCCGTAGACGAAATCCCAGGACACCTCGGGCAACTGCTGAGGCTTGAGCTCCCTGGCCACCTCGCTGAAGCCGACAATTCCGAGATAGTCCCGCGGGAACTGACTGGAGATAAGGGCATGCAGCGCCATGGCCACCTTCTTGGCGGCCAGGAAATTGTCCCTCATGGGCATGGACAGCGACAGATCGATCATGAGCACGGTCGAGGAGCGGGTGAGGTTCTCCGACCTCTCCACCTCGAAGTCCGCCGGAGTGAGGCTCACGGGAGTGCCACCGCCGGTGCGTTGGAGGGCGTTGCGCAGCGTGCGCTCGATGTTGAGATCGAACGGGTCACCCAGCTCGTAGGGCTTGGTGGCATGGGCCCTTTCCACCCCGACCCCCTCCCGCTCCATGGGGTGGCCGCCCAGGCGGTCCTTGGCCAGCTTGGAGAACAGCTCGGACAAGGCATTGCGCCCGATCTTGCGCAGCCCGGCCGGGGTCAGCTCCAAGCGTCCCTCCCGCTGGGCCACCAGCCCCGCCTCCTCCAGGAGGTGGCCCAGCTCAGCCAGGCGCTCCAGGGATCGAGCCCCGTCCTCGCCGACCAGCTGGCTAGCTGCCTCGATGTCCACGTCGGCCAGGGCCCCAGGGCTGGTTGCCGACCGCAGGAGGTTCTCCAGCTGGTCGAGGTCACCGAGGCGGTCCATGAGGCTGGCGCCCTCGGGCAGTGAGAGAGGATCGGTACCGCTGAAGGAGTACCGCTGGTCCCATCCAGCCTCGGGGAAGGCCGCCTGCAAGTTGCCTGCCAGGCGATCGACCTGCCAGGCCAGGTCCAGGTCTCCGAGGAGCTGACTGGCCAGGTCCTGGAGCTGGGCCCGCTGGGCAGGGGTCATCGAGTTGAGCAAGGCGGCCATGCTCGCCATCTGGCGAGCCATCTGCTCCAGCAGCTCGTCCAGGGTGGTCAGGTTGCCCGGGAACAGATCGCCGAAGCGGGCCATGAAGTCCCCGAACGCCTTCTCACCACCGTCTGGGCTGCCGGCAGCACGCTGCTCGATCAGCTGGTTGAGGGCATCGAGCATCTCCCTGGTCCGCTCCAGCTGCTCAGGGGTGCTGGCCTGCATGGCCCCGGCCATCTGGTTGAAGTAGCTCTGCATCACCTGCTGGCGCAGTCGGTCCAGGAGCTGGTCGAAGCGTTCCCGAGCTTGGGAGGAGGTGAACTCGTAGCTCTGTAGCGAGGAGACCTGGCTGGCCAGGTCAGCGGGGACCATGTCCAGCTGATGGCGCCGCTCGGTCACCACCTCCTCGGTGATCTGCCGGCGCCGCTCGTCGTCCGACGCCCTGGCCTCCTCGGCCAATTCGCGCAGGCTGGCCCGCTCCTGGTCCATGACTGACCGGATTTCCTTGGCTATGTCTTCGTAGGTGCTCCCCAGGTCGTAGTGCTCGAGCTCCTCCCGCCGCCGTTGGCGCAGTCGGTCCAGCAACTCCCGCAGGCCCAATACTTGCTCGCCATCCCGGTCGCCAAACCCGGCCTGCAACATGCGGCGCAGAGCTGCGTCAAGGTCGCCGTGGTAGAGCAGGTCGTCGGTGACCTCGGCCAGGACGTCATCGGCACCCAGCTCGAAGCCGGTCTGGGTGCCGTCCCATCGGGAGTACTGGTACCGGTGTGCCATCTGGTGCCCGGCCGGCCCTCTCAGCTCCGGCTCCTCAGCAGCCGCACGTCAGCCCCGGCCCCTCAGCCCCGGCCCCGGTAGGTGGTCCGGTTGCCGGCGGCCGCCTTGTTGAGGCGCTTGGACAGGTGGAGTCCTTCCAGCACCAGCTCCAGGGCGCTGGCTACTGCGGCCGGCGTCTCGCTGGCCGCCAGACCGAGGACCGGGCGCTCCAGCGCGGGAATCTGGCGCAGCACCTCCACGTAGTCCGACGAGGACACGTCATCCCCGGCGTGGATCACGGTTCCCTCGTCAAAGGCCAGCACCGCGTCGGCCAGGGTCTCGGCTGGGCAACGGTCCCGGAACACGCCGAGGGTGGCCGCCCTTATCAGCTTCTCCACCACCTCCCCCTCCCGGCCGTCTTCCAGGGTCTCGATTTCCACCTTCCCGGCGGTGGAGGCAGCCAGGGCGGCCAGGTCGCTGACTCGGGGAACGACGTCGGCCTCGCCCAGGCGCAGCGCCCGGCGGGTGGCACTGGCCACCAGCGTCTCGTAGTTGGCGATGCTGAGCCGGACCGACACGCCCGAGCGCTGGTTGATGCTGGCGCTGGCCCGGGCCAGCTGGGAAAGCTCGGCCACGATGTCGGCCATGTAGTCGGGGACCTGGACCCGCAGCCCGGGGGCGTCCAGCGCTCGGGCCTCCTGGTGGACGACCGCCAGCTCACTGGCCGGGTCCAGGGGGTAGTGGGTGCGGATCTGGGCCCCGAAGCGGTCCTTGAGCGGGGTGATGATGCGCCCCCGGTTGGTGTAGTCCTCGGGGTTAGCCGATGCCACCAGCATGACGTCGAGGGGCAGGCGCAGCTTGTAACCCCGCACCTGGACGTCGCGTTCCTCGAGGACATTGAGCAGGCCAACCTGGATCCGCTCGGCCAGGTCGGGCAGCTCGTTGATGGCAAAGATGGCGCGGTTGCTCCTGGGCACCAGTCCAAAGTGCAGGGTGGCCTCGTCGGCCAGGTAACGGCCCTCGGCCACCTTGATGGGATCGACCTCACCGATCAGGTCGGCGATGGAGGTGTCCGGGGTGGCCAGCTTCTCCCCGAAGCGATCGTCACGGTGCACCCACTCGATGGGTGTGTCGTCGGCCCGCTCGGCCACCAGGTCGCGCCCGTGGCGCGACACCGGACGGTACGGGTCGTCATTGATCTCCGAGCCGGCCACCACCGGTAACCACTCGTCGAGCAGACCGGTGATCGAGCGGATCAGCCTGGTCTTGGCCTGGCCCCGCTCGCCGAGGAAGATGACGTCGTGGCCGGCCAGCAGGGCAGTCTCCAGTTGGGGCAGCACCGTGTCCTCGAACCCGATGATCCCTTCGACAATGGGGAGCCCGGCGGCGATGCGGGCCAGGGTGTTGGCCCTAACCTCCTCCTTCACCGGGACCGACGCCCATCCCGACGCACGCAGCTGGCCCAGGGTTGCCGGTCGGGAGCTCATGACATCGAGCCTACGCTCACCATTCACCACCAGACTCGCGAGCAGAGGGGAGAAGCGTGATGGGCGCAGGTGATGGGCAGAGGGTTCTCCTGGCCCGCAGGGAGAGCTCGATGGTCCCGTACAAGTGGACAGGGGTGGAGCCCCAGGGGTTGGACGACGTCGAGACAGCTCAGGAGCTGGGAGCCTCCTGGGAGGGCGACGAGCTGGTGACCTACGACCTGGTGGGCCTCAGTCAGCTGTTCGAGTACCACCAGAGCAACGACTACCTCATCGACAACGACTGAGGGCCCCATCTCCGCCGAGCCAGCTCTGCGGTCCGCCTCCCCGGCGAGTGCCGAGGTGTCCACCCTGCGCCCGGACCGATGGTGGCTGCCACCTGCTCTGACCGCGGCTGCCCTCACGGCCTTCGTGGCCTACAGCACCTGGGCCACCCTGGTGAACCGCGACTACTACGCCAGGCCCTACCTGTCGCCGTTCTACTCGCCCTGCATCACCAATCGCTGCGGAGCAGGGGGCAGGGCGGCCACCTGGCACCTGGTCTCCTGGTGGCCCTTCTCACCGGCCATCCTCATCGTCGTTTTCCCGCTCGCCTTTCGCCTTACGTGCTACTACTACCGCAAGGCGTATTACCGGTCCTTTTGGCTCTCCCCGCCGGCCTGCGCGGTGGCGGACCGTCACTCGACCTACACCGGGGAGAGCCGTTTCCCGCTCATCTGGCAAAATGCCCACCGCTACTTCTTCTATCTGGCCGTGCCTCTCCCGGTCATCCTGGCCTGGGAGGCAGTCAAGGCCTTTCACTTCCCGAGCGGCTGGGGCATCGGCCTGGGCAGCGCCATCCTGGTCGTCAATGCCGTCCTGTTGGGCCTGTACACGGCATCCTGCCACTCCTGCCGGCACCTGTGCGGCGGCAACTTACGGGCGTTCTCGAAGGGGCCGGTGCGCTACTGGCTGTGGCGGCGGGTGACGGCCCTCAACGTCCGCCACATGCAGCTGGCCTGGGTCAGCCTGGGCTTCGTGGCCCTGGCCGATCTGTACGTGCGCCTGGTGGCGGCGGGCGCCTTTCCCGATCCGCACATCGTCTTTTGAGGTCTGATGGCCGACCAGGAGACCTACTGCCTCGACGTCTTGGTCATCGGGGCCGGGGGGGCTGGCCTGCGGGCTGCCATCGAGGCTCGTACGCAGGGGGCTCACACCGGGATCGTGTGCAAGTCCCTGTTGGGCAAGGCCCACACGGTGATGGCGGAGGGGGGGATCGCCGCGTCCATGGGCAACGTGTACCCGCAGGACAACTGGGAGGTGCACTTCCGGGACACCATGCGGGGAGGCAAGATGCTCAACCACTGGCGAATGGCCCAAATCCATGCCCAAGAGGCGCCGGCCCGGGTCGAGGAGCTGGAGGAGTGGGGGGCGCTGTTCGACCGGACGGCGGACGGGCGGATCCTCCAGCGGGACTTCGGCGGTCATCGCTACGCCCGACTGGCTCACGTGGGCGATCGCACCGGTCTGGAGATGATCCGCACCCTCCAGCATCGGGTCACCTCTCTGGACATCGAGGTGTTCATGGAGTGCACGGTCATGGCGCTGCTGCTGGATGACGACCACATCGCCGGGGCGGTGGCCTACTGGCGGGATTCCGGTCGGTTCGTGGTCTTGCGGGCCAAGACGGTGGTCCTGGCCACTGGCGGCATCGGCAAGGCCTACCGGGTGACTTCTAACTCCTGGGAGTACACAGGGGATGGCCACGCACTTGCCCTGGAGGCGGGGGCGGAGCTGATCGACATGGAATTCGTCCAGTTCCATCCGACGGCCATGGTCTGGCCCCTCTCGGTCAGAGGGATCCTGGTGACCGAGGGGGTACGGGGAGATGGCGGAGTCCTGCGCAACCGGGAGGGACGCCGGTTCATGTTCGACTACATCCCGCCCATGTTCGCGGCCGAGACGGCCGACACCGAGGAGGAGGCCGATCGCTGGTACCAGGACCGGTCCAATGCCCGGCGCACCCCCGACCTGTTGCCCCGTGACGAGGTGGCGCGGGCCATCACCAGCGAGGTCAAGGCAGGCAGGGGCAGCCCTCATGGCGGGGTCTTCCTCGACATTGCCTCCCGCCACGACGCCGCCTACATCCGCCGGCGCCTGCCCTCCATGTACCAGCAATTCAAGGAACTGGCCGACGTGGACATCACCGCCGGCCCCATGGAGGTGGGGCCCACCTGTCATTACGTAATGGGCGGAGCGCGGGTGGATCCCGACACCGCGGCCACGACCGTGCCCGGCCTGTACGCGGCGGGCGAGGTGGCCGGTGGCATGCACGGAGCCAACCGCCTGGGCGGCAACTCCCTGGGTGACCTGCTGGTGTTCGGGCGCCGGGCCGGCCTCTCGGCGGCCGCCCACGCCGGGGGCCTGCCGGCCCTGCCCACCCTGGACCAGGCCCAAGTGGACACCGCGGTTGCCGCCGCCCTGGCCCCCTTTGAGCGGGCTGGCAACGAGAGCTCATACAGCATCCAAAGCGATCTTCAACAGACCATGCAGGACCTGGTCGGCATCGTTCGTACGGGCGAAGAGCTGCGTCGGGCCATCGAGGACATCGCGGTCCTGAGGCAGCGGGCGGCGGCCGTGGCAGTGGTCGGCAACCGTCAGTACAATCCAGGCTGGCACCTGGCCCTGGACCTGGCCCCGCTGCTCACCGTGTCGGAATGCGTGGCCACCGCTGCCCTCCAGCGCACCGAGAGCCGGGGTGGCCACACCCGCAACGACTACCCGGCGCCTGACCCCAGGCTGGGGCGGCTCAACCTGGTGATCCGCCGGGGGGCGGACGGACTGTCGGTGCGTCCCGAGCCATTGCCAGAGGCACCGGCTGGGTTGCGCCAGCTGCTGGACGCGGGTTCATGAGCCAGGCCGAGCCGTGCGCCCGGGCGGCCCCTGAGCCGGGTCGAGCCGTGACCCGGGAAGGGACCGTGACCCAGGTCCGGGTGAGCGTGACCATGCGCCTTTGGCGGGGTGACCCCGGCGGGGGCGCGTTGTGCGACTACTCGGTGCCGGCCCAGGAGGGCGAGGTGGTGCTCGACGTCATCCACCGGGTCCAGGCCACCTTGGCGCCCGACCTGGCCGTACGCTGGAATTGCAAGGCCGGCAAGTGCGGGTCCTGCAGCGCCGAGGTGAACGGCCGGCCCCGCCTGATGTGCATGACCAGGATGAGTCTTTTCGAGCCTGGCACTCCCGTCACCGTGATGCCCTTGCGGACCTTCCCGATCGTCAAGGACCTGGTGACCGACGTCTCGTTCAACTTCGAGATGGCCCGACGGGTGCCGGCGCTGGCGCCCCGCCCCAGGGAGGCGGACGGGACCCACCGGATGGCGCAGCGGGACATCGAGCGGCCCCAGGAGCTTCACCGCTGCATCGAGTGCTTCCTCTGCCAGGACGTGTGTCATGTGATCCGGGACCACGAGGAGAACAAGGAGAGGTTTGCCGGGCCCCGCCTGTTCGTTCGCTATGCCGAGCTGGAGATGCATCCCCTGGATACCAGGGACCGTCGCCCGCTGCTCCGGGAGCAGATGGGCCTTGGACTGTGCAACATCACCAAGTGCTGCACCGAGATGTGTCCCGAGGGCATCAAGATCACCGACAACGCCATCATCCCGCTGAAGGAGCGGGTGGTGGACGCCTATTTCGACCCGGTGGCCTGGCTGGGTCGCAAGATCCTGCGTCGTGGCCGCCCTCGTGTTGACTCTCAGAAGGACTAACCTGGGTGGCCAAGGTGCCAACCTCCAGAGCTGATCACCGGGTCCTGCCCCTCTGGCTGCATCAGGGCGCCGAGTATGGCGTGGGGCTGCTTCTGGCGTACATGGCCCTGCACATCAGCGGGCAGATGAGGATTGCCCTCCTGGCTGCAGCCGGTGCCATGGTGGCCATTGCGGTGCTCACTGACGGCCCGGTGGGGGCTCTGCGCGTGCTCGGGCCCCGAGCCCACCAGTGCGCTGACGTGGGCCTGATGGTGGGTTTGGCGGTCTCGCCTCTGGCGGTGTCTGGGCACCTGGACACGCTGGCCATCATCGTGGCCGAGGCGGCAGCGGTGATCCTCCTGCGAATGGCCACCCTCACCCGTTACCGCCCCTCGGTGGGCACCCCCGGTGGTGGGCTGATGATGCGCACGGTCAGGCTGGCCGCCTCAGCCTCGCGTTTGCCGTCAGCGGGGAGCGGGCCACCGCCGGCCCGTGGGGCCAGCCGAGGCCCTGCCAGCCGAGGCCCTGCCAGCCGAGGCCGCACTGCCAGGACGTTGGGCTTCCTGGCCGGCCGAGTCCAGCGGGAGACCCTTCGTCAGGCGCCCAGGGCCGACCGGGCAGTGGCCAACGGGGCCCGCCAGCTCGGTACTCTCCTGGGCAGGCGTCGCAGGCAGCCCCCTCGGGGCTGACGCTGACGGGCTCGGTAATCTGGTCGTGGCTCAGCTCGGGAACCAGGCTCGGAGAGAGCGGGCAAACATTCATGTCTCCCGATACCTTGAGCCTGCCGTTCATGAAAGCCTTCATTCCATCCAGCCTGCCGGCCGCCAAGCGTGCCGCATCAGCCAGGCCCACCGCGAAGATGACGCGAGGCTGGCCGGGTGCGCCCTGCGTCGTAGAGACGACTCCATGATCGATAATGAGCTGGTAGGAGTGGATGGCATCGGGCGCACTCACATCCCATTGGAGAACCGTGGTCGGCGCGCTCGCCAGGTTGTCATCCGACAAGGCGGTTAGGCCGGTCATGGTTTCCCCCACCACATCCGCCATGACCGCGAAGACTTGATTGAGTGCCGCCTCGGTGCCTATGCCTCCCAGCAACTGGTTGATCTCGGCGTCAGAGCGGCCCTCGACCAGGGCCTCCAGGCGGGCCCGGGTGAGCTTGGAGGGACCCTCGGCCACGGTCGGTGCTCCGTTCGGTCTGGACGGGTTCGGTCTGGACGACTGGGGTCATCCTAAATCGTCACCCGTCCCAGGAGCGCCGGGCGACCGGCAGGGCGGCCGACTTCTCCTAACCCGGCCCGACCCGCTACATTCGGCGCCGTGAACATGCCGTCCGGGCGCCTCAGCCGTGCCCGTCTGCTGCTTGCCCGTTCCGGTGGCCTGGCCAAGAGAGTAAGCCTGTTGGCCGGGGTGTCACTCTGCCTGGCCGGGTGCCGCCTGCCGAGCTTCGGCTCGTTCGACGCCCCCACCACCCAGGGCCAGAAGACCTACCACCTGTGGCAGGGATTCATGGTCGCCACCCTGGTGGTGGGGGTGTTTGTGTGGGCGCTGATCTTCTGGGCAATATTCGCCTACCGCAAGAACAAGAGCGGAGGCGACGGACTGCCCAAGCAGACCCGGTACAACATGCCGTGGGAGGTCACCTACACGATTGTGCCCCTGCTCATCGTGGCCGGCCTCTTCTACTTCACCGTGGTGGCAGAGAACCAGGTCACCCAGGTGGTCGCCAATCCCCAGACCAGGGTGACGGTCACCGGCTTTCGCTGGGGCTGGCGCTTCGACTACACCGACGCTTCGGGCAAGGTCCTTACCTCGGTGGTGCCTCCCACCGTGGGTCAGGGCTACCCGCAGATGATCCTGCCCGACCATGAGGTGACCCGGGTGACGCTGGTGTCGCGCGATGTGGTCCACGGCTTTTACATCCCGGCCTTCGACTACAGCGAGTACGCCCAGCCGGGGCTGTTGAACAAGTTCGACCTCACGCCGACCCGCGAGGGCACCTTTGACGGCAAGTGCGCCCAGTACTGCGGCCTGCGCCACGCCCAGATGCTGTTCACCGTTCGCATCATGAGCTCCTCGGACTTCCACACATGGCTGTCCAGTCAAGAGGCAAAGGTGTCAACATGACAATCCTCGACGAGCGTCCCCAGGTCGCCCTCCAGCCCCCCGAGCACGAGCACGAGCCGTCGGGGGTTTACAAGTGGCTCACCAGCACTGACCACAAGGTCATTGGCAAGAGCTACCTGATCACCTCGGTCCTGTTCTTCCTCATTGCCGGCATCATGGCCTTGCTGTTCCGGGTGCAGCTGACCTCGCCCAACAACACCTTGCTCAGTCAGTCCGCCTACAACGAGCTGTTCACCATGCACGGCAGCATGATGATGTACCTCTTTGCCGGCCCCTTCGCCTTCGGAGGCTTTGCCAACGCCATCGTGCCCCTCCAGGTGGGGGCACCGGACATGGCCTTCCCGCGCCTCAATGCCCTGTCCTACTGGATATACGCGGCCGGTGGGTTCATCATGCTGACCGGGTTTGTCACCGCCGGGGGGGCGGCGGACTTTGGCTGGGTGGCCTACGCACCCCTGTCCAACGCCGTCAACTCACCGGGGGCAGGTGCCGACCTGTGGATCATCGCCCTGGTCCTGACCGGTTTCTCGGCCATCTTCACCGGTATCAACATCATCACCACCGTGTTCTACCTGCGGGCCCCGGGCATGACCATGTTCCGCATCCCGATCTTCACCTGGAACATGGTGGTCACCGGGATGCTCATCCTCATTGCCTTCCCGGTGCTCACCAGCGCCCTGATCATGCTCTTCGCCGACCGCCACCTGGGAACCCATATCTTCGAGGTCTCCGGCGGTGGTGTCCCAGTACTGTGGCAGCACCTCTTCTGGTTCTTCGGGCACCCGGAGGTCTACATCCTGGCCTTGCCCTACTTTGGGATCGTCACCGAGATCTTCCCGGTGTTCTCCCGCAAGCCGGTGTTTGGGTACAAGGGCCTGTACTTCGCCACCCTGCTCATTGCCGGATTGTCCACCGGAGTTTGGGCCCACCACATGTTCACCACCGGAGCCGTGCTGCTGCCCTTCTTCAGCGGGATGTCCTTCCTGATCGCGGTACCCACCGGGATCAAGTACTTCGCCTGGATAGGCACCATGTGGCGGGGCCAGATCACCTTCGAGACGCCCATGTTGTTCGCGGTGGGCTTCCTGGTGGTGTTCCTGGCCGGAGGTCTGACCGGGGTGCTGCTGGCCGCCCCACCCATCGACTTCTTCACCCACGACACCTACTTCGTGGTGGCCCACTTCCACCAGGTGCTCTTCGGCACCGCCATCTTCGCCGGCTTCGGGGGCGCCTACTACTGGTATCCCAAGATCACCGGTCGCATGACGCGCCCCGGCCTGGGCAGGGCCCACTTCTGGATCCTGTTCTGGGGGTTCTGGGTACAGACCGTCCCCCAGTACATCCTGGGCCTGGAGGGCATGCCCCGGCGGATCCCCACCTACGCCAATCACCCGGAGTGGGCCTTCTACAACCGGGTGTCGACCTTTGGGGCGTTCATGATCGGGCTGTCCTTCGTGTTCTTCCTGGTGAACCTGTGGGTGTCGTGGCGCAAGCCGGTGGTGGCGGGTGACAACCCCTGGGTCTATGGCCAGGCCCTGGAGTGGGCCACCTCCTCCCCCGCTCCCCATCACAACTTCCACTCCATCCCACCCATACGCTCGGAGCGGCCGACGTGGGACATGAACTTCGGAGATCCCCCGCCAGGAGCCAGCACCGAGGGCCCGATCGGGGCCAGCGTCAAATGACCGCACCTCGCCGCAGCGGTAGCCGCGGCGGTGGGGGGGTCGGCGCGCCATGAAGATCGAGGGTTACATAATGCTGGCGGTGGCCGCCTTCTTTGGTGCGGTCCTGGCCCTCTACTGGTTCACCTCCTACGAGGATGCCGGTGCCCTGATGCTGCTGGCCACCGCCGCCCTTGGCTCCCTGATCGGCGGCTATCTGTACTGGTGGTCCAGGCGTATGGTCCCCAGGCCGGAGGACCGTCCGGACGCCAATATGGCAGATGGGGCAGGCAATGTCGGTTCATTCCCGGACACGAGCATCTGGCCGTTCACACTGGGAATCGGTCTGGCCGGCGTGGGGCTGGGCTGGGTGTTCGGAGCATGGCTGGCGGTGATGGGGGGAGGCATGGTGTTGGCCGCCTTCGTCGGCGTCATCGTCGAGAGCCGTCGAGGTGGCGTAGTCTAGGACGGCTCCACCGGGGTCTCGCCGATCAGCCAGGGTCGGTCCGGTCCCCCTGCTCGGTTGCCTTGGCTTGGCGGCCCTCTCGATAGCGGCGGCCCACCCATACCGCGGCCGGGAGAAAGATCCATACCATGGCCACCGCCACGATCCTGCCCGGGTCCACCCTCAACGCCGACAGGAGCACCGGGATGGCGAAGATCCCCATCAGCACCCAGACCAGGGCCAGACGCGACAGGCCTATGGGAAACGAGGTCGTCTCGCTCCGGTCCCCGCGATTCCTCCGGTTTGTAGTCGGCCGATTGTGTGGTGCCATCACCATGTGATCGTATTACCCGTCACGCTTCGCCACCGGGCGAGGCGGCGGCTGCCCCAAAGGTGCCGCCGCCGCCTCCCGGTGTGTGCTACTCCTGGCCGTTGAACTGGTGATCGACGTTCCCGGCCGGGTCCTGGTGACCGCCGGGACCGTCTGCGCCCTGGGCTGAACCGCTCTCCTGGCTCGATCCGTTAGGTGCCTCTGGGGCCCCCTTGGGCTCGGCTGCGGCTGCGCCGACATCCGGCGTATCCACGTTTGGCCCACCCACCACGCTGGGAGCTGTCGAGGGCCCCGAGGTCGGGACGGTTACCGCTGGAGGCGCGCTGTTGGCGGTGCTGGCATAGGCCAGCCCTCCGCCCAGGCCAAATACCGGAAGGGCGGCGAGGGCCCCCATGACCAGCTTGTTCTTGAGACTCATGGCTGTTCTCCTTTGTTTGGTTGGATGGTGCATGGCCAGCTTGCGCCTCCCCTCGTGGGATCATGGTGTGGAGTCGATGTGGTGACTCACATCTTCTCGGCCATCTGATGTGGGTCTGACAGGCAGGTGAAGATGAACTGACGCACCGCCCTCGGGTCGGTTGTCGGCCGTCACCCACCCTCCATGGGCCTCGACCAAGGCTCGGACAATGGCCAGGCCCAACCCGGCTCCTCCGTGGCCGCGGCCTCGATGGTCGTCGGGACGTCGGAAGCGCTCGAAGGCATGGGCCACGAACGCGGCAGGGAAGCCAGGTCCCGAGTCGAGGACCTCTACGTCCAGGGAATCGGTGGCCGCGGTCAGACGGAGCTCCACCACCGAGCCCACCGGGGCAAATCGGAGCGCGTTGTCGACCAGGTTGTCCACCATCTGGCGTAGCCGGACGCTGTCCACCATGGCTGTCAGATGGTTCGCAGCGGTGAGACGCAGACCTACTCGCAGGGCATCGGCTCGGGGACCAAAGGCCTCGATGCAGCCCCTGAGCACGATCGGCACGTCAACCGGGGCCAAGTCCACCGAGAGGGCGCTCTCATCGTCACGGGCCAGAATCAGGAGATCCTCGGCCAGTCTCACCAGTCGGCCCGTCTCCTCGTTGGCCCGGTCCACTGCGGTGACCAGCTCGGAGGGGGACCGTCCCGGACGCCCGGCCAGCTCCAGCTCTGCGCTGAGGATGGCCAGCGGCGTCCGCAGCTCATGGCTGGCGGATGCCACGAAGCCCCGCTGGCGGCTGAGGGCGCCCTGCAGCCGGGCCAGCAGGCGGTTGAGGGTGTCGGCCAGGGACGCAATCTCGTCCTTGGTGCCCGGTACGGCCAGGACCACGGCCTGGTCGCGCTCGGAGATTTCGTCTGCTTCCCGACGCATTCGCTCGACCGGAGCCAGAGCCGCGCCGGCCAGCCTCCAGGCCCCCAGGCCGGCGAGCAGCACAGCCAGCGGGCCGCCCACCGCCAGGGCGCTGATCACGCGGTGGACCGCCTGGCTCACGGTGTCGAGTGATGCGCCGGTCACGACGACGACCCCGGACCGGTCCTGGACCGGCACCCCCAGGAGGAGGACAGAGCCCTCGCCGTTGGGGAGGTGACCCTGCACCAAGAGGCTGTGATGCCTCGCCTGTGCGAGCTGGGAGGGGGTGAGGAGGGGCGTAACTGCTCCTCCAGAGGAGTCGACCACGCCGCCGTGCGCGTCCACCACCTGGGTGATGGGCTGGTCTGGGCCGACGCCGGGCCAAGCCGGCAGGCGTCCTGGGTCCTGGAAGTTGAGTCCTCCGCCCGGATCAGGCAGAGCCTGGGTGACGTCAGCTGCCCGGACCTCAAGTGTCGCGGCCAGCGAGGACCGTAGGCCAACCGACAGCTCGTGGACCAGGGCTGCTCCAAAGACGCTGAGCAGCATGGCGGTGCCAACCGCAAACAACAGGGCCAGACGAACCTTGATCGACACCGTCAGCCTCGGTCGTCGCGAAGGCGGTACCCAACTCCCCGGACCGTTTCCAGGTCACTGCGATGGAACGGCCGGTCCAGCTTCTTGCGCAGGTAAGCCACATACTGATCGACGACGTTCGATGTCCCGTCGTAGGCGAAGTCCCAGACGTGGTCGATGATCCGAGTACGAGTAAGCACACTGCCGGGATTGCGGAGGAACATCTCGAGAAGGGAGAACTCCTTGGCCGACAGGGCCAGCTCAGCGTCTCCCCGCCACGCTAGATGGCGGACGGGATCCAGCCGTAGGTCGCCCACCGACAGAACCACCGGGCGCTGGCCCTGACCCCGACGGATGAGGGCCCGGACCCGTGCCGACAGCTCGGCGAAGCTGAACGGCTTGGCCAGATAGTCATCGGCCCCGGCATCGAGGCCCTCCACCCGGTCGCCAATCTCGTTACGGGCAGTCAGCATCACCACGGGGGCCCACTGACCGGCGGCCCGGAGCCGGCGGCATACCTCACAGCCGTCAAAGCCCGGCAGCATGACATCGAGGATGATCGCTGAGTACTCGTTGGTGGTTCCCATCCAGACCGCTTGTGGCCCGTCGCCGACGACGTCGACTGCGTGACCGTCCTCTTGCAGTCCTCGCCTGAGAAGCGCAGCCATCCGGGTGTCGTCTTCCACGACCATCAGGCGCACAGCTACAAGGATATGGATCGCACCTGTGAAGATGATGTGAAACCAGACGATGGGCCAGGACAACCTTGGCGCCGGCTTTGAGCTGGACTGACTGGTCCTGTCCTGCGCCCTACGCTGGCCGGGTGCCAGGCCCCGTCAGTCGTCGTGCCAGTCAGCTAGCAGGAGCGCACGGCTGGCGAGAGGGCTTTGCCCCACCGGGGTTGGCCGGAGCGGTCCAGATGCCGGGGTGGGTGGTGTTGCCCCTGCATGCGTTTCTCGGTGCCACGTTTACCTACGCCGGCCTGCAAAAGCTGGCCGACCGCCACTTCTTCGACGCCAACGACCCGGCCTCCATCCAGGCCCAGATGCGGGCCATCGCTCATCACAGCCCGATCGGTGCCCTGGTGGGAGCAGCCGGCCATGTGGCAGTGCTGGTCGGTCTGGTCATCGCCCTGGGAGAACTGGCGGTCGGGCTCGGGACGCTCCTCGGTCTGTGGGCCCGGGTGGCGGCCGCCGGGGGCATGCTGTTGTCACTCAGCTTCTTCCTGACCATCAGCTTCCACGCCCGACCCTATTACTACGGCGCCGACATTGTCTTTCTATTCGCCTGGACGACGCTCCTGATGGCGGGAGGGGGCGGAGTCCTGTCCCTGGACACCCGTCTGGCCGAGCGGTCCCGGCGGGAGTTGCGGCTGGGCTCCTCAGGGATGGTGCCCATCTCCTTTGCGACCGTTCGCCGGCTGTGCGGGGTCTACCAGCAGGGAAGATGCGGAGCTCGCGCAGGTGCGCCCTGCGCTGCGCATCCGTGCCCGGTGCTGGCCTCTGTGCCCGCCCCACGGCCCGCAGTGGCCGAAGAGCTGGACCGGCGAACCCTCCTTCGTCGGTTCGGAGCGGCCGGCGTAGTGGGGTCGGGTGGCCTGGTCGCCGGGGCAGCGGCCGCTGCGGCTGGACGCCTTTTCCACTCGTCGTCGACCGCCACCGTGGCGACCCTGAGCCAAGGGCCGCCGGAGACGCAGTCCGGACCACCGGGCAGCCCCCCCGGCCCCCCCGGAGCGGCGCCCCCCGGCCCCCCCGGAGCGGCGGTCGGGTCATCGCCCACGCCGGCACCCACCGCGGCGCCACCCAAAGGCACCCCCGTCGGCGTGGCCAGCTCGGTCCCGGTAGGATCGGCGGCGTCCTTCACCGACCCCACCTCGGGTGAGCCGGCCTACGTGGTCCGCCCTGATGCCGCCAGGTTCGTGGCCTACAGCGCCATCTGCACCCACCAGGGCTGCACGGTAGGCTTTGCTCGGTCGGCCGACACCTTTCAATGCCCTTGCCACGGCGCCGTGTTCAGCGCCCAGACCGGCCAGGTCCTGCAGGGGCCCGCCACCCGGCCACTGCGTTCCATCGCCGTCCAGGAAGGCGCCGACGGCCGCCTCTACGTGAACAGTTGAGTCTGAGCCAGCCGCCCGGCCCGCGCCGGAGCGTGTCACCGGGCCGCTCGGTCGGCGCCCTGCGCCGCGCCTCGCGCCCCCGCCCGTCCGGCGCCCACCGGAGCAGCCGACGACCGCCCCCCGAGGCGCTGGTCCGGCGGTGGGCCATGGTGCTGTGCGTGCCGGCGCTGCTGGTGGCGCTTCTACTCATCGTCAACCGAGGGTCCAGCCCTGGATCGAACACTCCAGCCAAGGCCGTAGGCCAGTCTCATGGAGCCGCGGCCACCCCTCGGTCGGCTGTGAGCCGGGGGTCGACTGTCACCCCCGCGGCTGGCCTTGCTGGTATGCCGCCCGTTCTCGACCCCACCAACATCTACTCGGCCGACGCGCCGAGCAACCTGAGTTCGGCCGTTCAGGGTGATCGGCCGCTCATCTATGTTCCCAATGGCGTGAGCAACTCGGTGACTGAGATCGACCCGACCACCAACCGTGTGGTCAGGCAGTTTCCCGTTGGGGCGTTACCCCAACACGTCGTGCCGTCCTGGGACCTCAAGACCCTTTGGGTCACCAACGACAAGGGCAACAGCCTTACCCCTATAGATCCCAAGACCGGCCTGCCGGGACCACCGGTGCCGGTCGAAGATCCCTACAACATGTATTTCACCCCCGACGGCCGCTACGCCATGGTGGTGGCCGAGGAGCTCAAGCGGCTGGACTTCCGCGATCCTCACACCATGGCCCTGGTCCACTCGCTGCCAGTGCCGTGCGCCGGTGTGGACCACATGGACTTCTCCGCCGACGGGAGGTACCTGCTGGCCAGTTGTGAGTTTGGCTCCAGCCTGCTCAAGGTGGATGTGGCCAGCCAGTCCGTCGTGGGAACCATCGCGCTGCCCAGGCGGTCAATGCCCCAGGACGTGAAGCTGTCACCCGACGGCAAGGTCTTCTACGTCGCCGACATGGTCCACAACGGCGTATGGGAGGTGGACGGCGACACCATGAAGGTGCTCGGCTTCCTGCCCACCGGCAAGGGGGCCCACGGTCTGTACGTGAGTCGAGACGCCAAGCAGCTGTACGTCTCGGGCCGGAACGAGGGGACGGTGTCGGTGGTCGATCTGGCCAGCCGCCAAGTGGTGGCCACCTGGCGGCTGCCCGGCGGCGGCAGCCCGGACATGGGCAACGTGTCGGTCGACGGTAAGGTGTTGTGGCTGACCGGCCGCTACAACTCCGAGGTCTACGCCATCGATACCACCACCGGGAAGCTGCTGGCCCGAATACCGGTTGACCACGGCCCGCACGGGCTAGCCGTCTGGCCGCAGCCCGGCCGGTACTCGCTCGGTCACACCGGGATCATGCGGTGACAGGCAAGCCCGTCCCGGCCGGCGTGCCGCATCCCTCGGCGGGGGCCACGGCCACCGGTTGGGCGGTGTTGCCCCTGCGCCTGTTCCTGGGCGTCACCTTCGTCTTTGCTGGCGTACAAAAGCTGGCCGATCCCCGGTTCTTTCGGGCGTCGTACCCCGGCTCCATCCAGGCCCAATTGCACGTGGCCGCCTCCGCCAGTCCCTTGCGGCCGCTGTTGGACGGCGCCGGCCATGCCCCGGTGGTGGTGGGGGTGCTTCTGGCGCTGGGGGTGGGGGTGGGGGGCGCCGGCGCCCTCCTCGGGCTGGGAGCCCGCCTGGCGGCGGTGGGAGGCATGGCCATCTCCGCCGTGCTCTTCCTCACCGTGAGCTTCCACGACAGCCCCTACTACCTCGGGTCGGACATCGTGTTCCTGTTCGCCTGGACACCCCTGGCCCTGGTTGGCACCGGCGGCGTCTGGTCCCTCGATGCCCACTGGTCATGGCTGACTGGCTGGCTCCCTCGCGGCCTTGGCCGACGCCGGAGTCCCGACGGCATCCCGAGCCCCGCCCCCACGCCCGCGGCCCCCGCGCCCGGACCGGTCGCCGGACCGGTCGCCGAGCCAGGGGACGCCCCAGCGCTCACGCCCGCCGCTGACCTCACGCCCGCCCCCGCCGCGCCCGCCCCGGCCACCATCGGGCGGCGGACGTTCCTCGGACGGGGTCGGATCGTGGCCCTGGCTGGCGCAGCCGGCCTGTTGGCGGCCGGCCTGGCCGAGTGGGTGGGTACGCGGCCGGGACAGACACCGACAGCCAAGCGTGGCCGGTCCATAGGGCGGACAGATGCGCTGTCACCTGGAGCCGCGGTGGCCTTCACCGACCCGGCCACCGGCGACCCCGCCTATCTGGTCCAGCCGGGCACCGGCCAGCTGGTTGCCTTCGACGCCACCTGCCCGCACGCCCGGTGCCCGGTGGGCTACCTGGTGGACTCGGGCCAGTTCGTCTGCCCCTGTCACGGTTCGCGCTTCGATGCCCGTACCGGGGCGGTACTCACCGGTCCGGCGACCGTCGGGCTCACCCGGATAGGCGTATCCGAGTCCTCTGACGGCCGGATCTACGCGGGCGACCCGCCGCCGAGCCCATGAGACGTACCACCCGTTCAGGTCTGTGTAGTGAAAAGTGTCATTATCAGCACAAAATGCTACACAGACGAACAGGAACCGGTCCCCGGCCCAGTCGGTCGGTCATCACCGCCCTACTGGCTCTGGCTATCCTGGGCGCGGCTTGCAGAACAGGCTCGAGTCAAGCCAACACCTCGACGGCGTCCAGCCGGCCGAATGCCAGCCAACCGAAGGCCAGCCAACCCAATGCGAAACAACCCAACGCCAGCCAGGCCAATGCACCCACCTCGTTCAGCGCCACCCTGGCCCCCTTCCAACTGCCGGTAGCGGTGTCGCGCCCGGTGGTGGTGGCTGATGGGAACAAGCTGGTGGCCCTGGGCGGCCTCACCGCCGGTGACACGTCGTCGTCGGCCATACTCCAGGTCGATCCGGCCAGCGGGCGTACCAGCCAGGTGGGCCAGCTGGCCCAGGCCTCACACGATGCCGGGGGGGCGCTCCTCGGCGGGCGCCTGGTGGTCTTCGGCGGGGGGGCGGCCAGCGTCCACGACACAGTGCAGGCCTTCACTCCGGGAACGCCGGGCACTCCGGGAACGCCCGCCGCCCAGGTGGTGAGCCACCTCCCCCGCCCTCGGGCCGACCTGTCCACCACCACTGCCAACGGTGTCGCCTACGTGGTGGGGGGCTACGACGGCACCTCGGCTGATCCGGCGGTGCTGGCCACCAGCGACGCCAGGACCTTTCGAACGGTGGCCCAGCTGCCCCATCCCGTGCGTTACGGGGCGGCCGCCGCCCTGGGGACCTACCTATGGGTCTTTGGAGGGGTGAGCAACGGCGGTACCGACAACTATCCGGCCACCAGCTACATCCAGCGTATCGACACTCGCACCGGCCAGGCGACCGTGGCCGGGACCCTCCCGGTGTCGCTGAGCCACGCCGCCGCGGTGGTGGTGGACGGGACCCTGCTGGTGGCCGGCGGCCTGGTGGGGGGCCATGCCAGCTCGACCATCTGGCGCCTGGACCCGGCCACCGCCAGCGTGGTGCCGGCCGGCACGCTCCCCGAGACGGTCTCCATGCCCGGAGCCGCGGCCATCGCAGGGGTGGGCTACCTGGTGGGGGGCGAGAACAGCGCCGCCCTGCGAACGGTGGTGGAGCTGCGACCGGCCTGAGGCGATTGCCCCTACGGAGCAGTGTCGCGAAAGTGGCCGATGCCCTGGTCACCTCCCTCGCCCACTTTCGCCAATTCAGTGCACGACGACCGAGCGGGCCACCTCCCCGGCCTCCATGGCGGCAAAGGCGCCGTTGACCTGGTCCAGGGTGATGGTCCGAGAGACCAGCTCGTCCAGCTTGAGCTGGCCGGAGCGGTAGAGGCCGATCAGGCGGGGCACGTCCCGGCGCACGTCGGAGGAGCCGTACCAGCAGCCCTTGATCGTCTTCTCGGACAGCACGACCCCAAAGAAGGCGGGTTGGCTGACCATGGCGTCCATGGCCGGCACCCCCACCAGGATGGCCTGACCGCCGCGGCGGGTCATGGTCAGGGTCTGGTCGATGGTGGCCTGCAGGCCGATGACCTCGAACGCCACGTCCGCCCCCCGCTCTCCGGTCATGGACATCACCTGGCTGACCGGGTCGCCCTGCCGGGCGTTGAGGGTGGCGGTGGCGCCAAAGTCGCTGGCCAGGGCCAGCTTGGATTCGTTCACGTCGATGGCGATGACCTCGGCGGCCCCGGCCAGTCGGGCTCCCTGGATGACGTTGAGGCCCACCCCGCCACAGCCCACCACCGCCACCGTGTCACCCTCGGCGATGTCGGCGGTGTTGGTGGCCGCCCCCACGCCAGTGAGCACCGCGCAGCCGATGAGGGCGGCCAGCCGTAGGTCGAAATCCTCCGGGATCTTCACCACGCCGATGGCCGGGACGACAGTCAGCTCCGAGAAGGTCCCCGATCCCGCCATCTGGTGCAGGGCCACGCCCCCCGAGCTCATGCGGGTGGTGCCGTCCAGCAGGCCGCCGCTGGCCATGGCCGACCGGGCCACCTCGCACAGCTGGGGTTGGCGCCGGGCGCACCAGAAGCACTTACCGCACTGGGCCACCCAGGATATGACCACGTGGTCGCCGGGGGCCAGGTCATCGACGTCGGGACCGATCGCCTCGATCACGCCCGCCCCCTCGTGGCCGAGCACCATGGGCACCGCCGCCAGCATGGTGCCGTCCTGCATGGACAGGTCGGAGTGGCACACTCCAGAGGCGGCCATCCGGACCCTGACCTCGCCTGAGTGGGGCTCCTCCACCTCCACGTCGTGGCGGATCTCGAGGGGCCGGCCCACCTCGGTCAGGACGGCCGCGGTGGCGCTGGGCATGCGCCATCCTCGCACCGGGTCACCAGGTTGACCAGCCGGCCGCGTCCATCACTCGGGCCAGCGTGGCCGGCAGATCGGCCAGGCTGAAGTGGCGCCGGGCGACGTCGAGGTTGTGGGCGGCCAGTCCGGCTGGAGCGGGGTGGGGCTCGGCGGGGTCGTTTCGGTCCAGCCAGTTGGCCAGGACGCTCGGCCGCCCAGCCGGGAACCACCAAAATCCGAATGCCTCCAGCTCAGCCGCCACCGGGTAGCTCCCTATGGCCAGCGGTCGTCGGTGGATGGCCGCCTCCACCGCCGGGTTGCCGAATCCCTCCCACGTGGAAGGCAGGACCACCACGTCGGCGGCCGCGTAGGCGCCGGCCGGATCCTCGATGGGGCCCTGGCGCACGGGGCACCTGGCGTCGGCCAGCAGGGTAGCCAGGGTCGGGCCGTAGCCCTCCTCGGCCGGCCCCGACAGCCAGTAGGTGGCGCCCAGGGCCTCGGCCAGGGCCAGGCCGGCAGGGATGTTCTTGCGGCCTATGGCCCGGGTGGGCTGGATGACCAGGCGCTGGCCGGTCTCCACCCCCAGTGACCGGCGCACTGCCTGGGCGGCGGCTGAGCTGGCGGGCGACACACTGGTGTCGAAGCGGTTGCGTACCGTCGTGGCCCGGATCCCCCAGGCCGCCAACTGGCGCCGGCTCAGGTCGTTGACCGTCACGTGGGCCCACGTCGGGTCGGTCGGCGGGGGACCCAGATGGGCCAGGTGGCAGCGTTGCCAGGCCAGGTCGTGGTGGCGGAGCACGGCCGGTCGGCCCCGCAGGGCACCGGCCACCACCCCCATGGCGGGCGGGTTGAGGGGTAGGGAGCACAGGTTCTCCACCACCACCAGATCGGCGGGAGCGAGGGCGTCGGCCACCTCACCGGCGGGGGGCGCCTCGGCGGCGTGCATGGCCAGGCCCGGAAGAATTTGGTCGGCTCTGCCCTCCCCGGCGACGGTGAACGTGTCGAAGCCCAGGGCGACGAGGGCACCCAGCCACTTGGCCGCCTCCACCGACACGCCGTCGGTGCCTCCCAGGCGGAACGAGACTACGGCGGCGGTGGGTATGGGCGGAGGCTACCGTCAGGGCAATGGCCAAGCGCGCTCTGATCACCGGCATCACCGGGCAGGACGGCTCCTACCTGGCCGAGTTCCTCCTCGGACAGGGCTACGAGGTGGTGGGGATGATCCGGCGCAGCAGCACGGTCAATTTCGAGCGCATCGCCCACATACAGGACCGTCTCACCCTGGTGGCCGGGGACCTGTTGGACGAGGTCTCGATGATCAACCTGTTGCGTGAGCAGCGGCCCCAGGAGGTCTACAACCTGGCCGCCCAGTCGTTCGTACAGACGTCCTGGGGCCAGCCGGTCCTCACCGGCGAGACGACCGCCCTGGGTGTCACCCGCATGCTCGACGCCATCCGCATAGTCGACCCCGAGGTTCGCTTCTACCAGGCCAGCTCCAGCGAGATGTTCGGCAAGGTCCAGGCCGTCCCCCAGCAAGAAGCCACCCCGTTCTACCCGCGCAGCCCCTATGGCGTGGCCAAGTTGTATGGCCACTGGATCACCGTCAACTACCGGGAGAGCTACGGCCTGCACGCCTCGTCGGGCATCCTCTTCAACCACGAGAGCCCCCGGCGAGGCCTCGAGTTCGTCACCCGCAAGATCACCTACGCAGTGGCCAGGATCAGGGCCGGCCTGGAACAGACCCTGGCGTTGGGGAACCTGGATGCGCAGCGGGACTGGGGTTACGCCCCTGACTACGTCCGGGCCATGTGGCTGATGCTGGCTCAGGACGAGCCGGGTGACTACGTGGTGGCCACCGGCGAGACCCACTCGGTGCGCGAGCTGTGCCAGCTGGCCTTCGCCTGTGTGGGGCTCGAGTACCGCGACCACGTGGTGGTGGACGAGCGCTTCATGCGCCCGGCTGAGGTCGACCTGCTGGTGGGGGACGCCTCCAAGGCGGTGAGCACGCTCGGATGGCAGCGGGAGATCGACTTTCCGGGGCTGGTGGCGGCCATGGTCGACTCCGACGTGAAGCTGGTCGAGCACCAGCAGCGGTAGTGGCCTCGGCCGTCAGGGATCGGCGGCCGGGCAGCGCCGGTCAGTACTGGGCTGGCAGGAGGGGGCTCAGTACGCCGAAGAAGAAGAAGAGCACAGCCAGGAACGGCAGGGCCCCTGCCGCATAGGCCATGGCCCGGCGGAACTGGCTGGCAGGGCGCCTGGCCACCAACCACACCAACAGGCCGACCAGGAGCAGCCCCAGTCCCCAGGCCATCACCGGCACCCACGGGCCCCGCCGCCCGACCAGGCTGGGTGATCGGGCTGGGTGGTGGGCCGCTGCTGCTGCCGTTGCCGCCGCCGGCGCGGGAGCTGGGGCGCGGGCCGGGTGGCTGACCATGTCGGCCACCACCACCATGCGCTGAGTGGCACTGAAGCGGGGATGGCAGGTGGTGAGGGTGAGCCGGTTGCCGGGGGTGGGATCGAGCACGGCCACGTCGGACGGGTCGACCACGGTGGTCTTGGCCACGTCGTACTCGAAGTTCCCCTGGGGGGTGGTGACATAGATCGGGTCCCCTGGGTTCAGCTCGTTGAGCCGGTAGAAGGGTGCGGCGTAGGTGGTGCGGTGGCCGGCCACCGCCGCGTTGCCGGGCTGGCCCAGCATGGCTGTGTTCGAATAGTGGCCCGGCCCCTGTTTGAGCTGGGCCTCCCCGATCCCTTGGACGACCACCTTGTCCAGGCCGATCTTGGGGATTCGCATGGAGGCCACCGGGGCGCCGTCGGCTGGGGGCGGACCGGGAGTGGGCGGGGCCGCCTGGCCGCCGCCGGGGAGCGTGCTGGTGGGGCCGCTCGGGGGGGCTGTAGTGGCGGGCGCCCCCAGCTGGTGACTGAAGGCCTGGCGCAGGGCGGTCTGGCTGTGGGCCTCGGCCATCCCGGTCCCGAACAGCTGGTAGAAGACGAACAACAACAGCAACAGGCCGGCACCGATCAGGCTCCGCCCGGTACCGCCCAGGAGCCGCCTGGCGGGGCTGATGCGCTTGCGACGCCGTGCCCTCACCGGCTGCCGCGGCCGCTGGCTTCCCCGCTGCTTGGAATTCTGGTCCTCGGGGCTCCTAGCATGGCCGACTAACGCCATGGCCGCTGCCGTCCACTTTCGCAATGTCGTCGCCCTGTCCGGGAGATTTCCGGCGCTGTCGGGTGTCGACCTGGAGGTCGGCTCGGGTGAGGTGGTCCTGGTCGAGGGTCCCAATGGGGCCGGCAAGACCAGCTTGCTGCGTGCCTGTGCCGGACTGCTGGCGGTGGTGGACGGCGAGGCCGAGGTACTGGGCCACAACCTGCGCAGCGACCGCCGGTCGGTTCGGCGCAAGGTTGGCATGTTGGGCCACGCTAGCTTCCTTTATGACGACCTCAGCGTCACGGAGAACCTGACCTTTGCCCTCCGGGCAGCGAGGCTGCCGGTTGCTGGTGTCCGGCCGGTCATGGACCGCCTTGGCCTGGGCGGCCGGTTGGCTGACACCAGGGTCGGGTCCTTGTCAGCTGGTCAACGGCGGCGGGTGGCACTGTCGGTGCTGGTTGCTCGGGCCCCGGTCCTGTGGCTGCTCGACGAGCCACATGCCGGCCTGGACGAGTCCGGGAGGGACATCCTCGACCAGTTGGTGCACGAGGCGGTCGACGGGGGCGCCACCGTGGTGCTGGCCTCTCATGAGCCGGACCGGGCCGGGGCCCTGGCTCACCGGGTGGTGAGGATGGCGGGGGGCTGCGTGGTCGGCCTGGCGGTTCCCGGCCCAACTCTCGGGCGGGTCCATGTGGCGTGACGCCCTGGTGGTGGCGGGCAAGGACCTGCGGGTGGAGGTCCGTTCCCGAGTGGCCACCAACCAGGTGATCCCCTTCGCCGTCCTGGTCCTGGTCCTCTTCGCCTTCGCCCTCGGCCCGGACCGGCGCGTGCTCTCCCAGGCGGCGGCCGGACTGTTGTGGGTCGCGGTGCTGTTCTCCGCAGTGCTGGCCGTGCAGCGCAGCTTCGCCCTGGAGGCGGCTGACTCGGCGAGGGACGGCCTGCGTCTTTCCGGGCTCGATCCGGCGGGCATCTTCCTCGGCAAGGCCGGGGCGGTGGCGGCCCAGTTGCTGGTGCTGGAGGTCATCCTGGCCGGTGCGGCAGTCGTGCTCTACGATGCCCATCTCCACGGTGGCCTGCTGTTGGTGGCGACCTGTCTGACCGCCACCGTCGGCCTGGCCGCAGCCGGTACCGTCTATGCCGCCATGGCCGCCGGTTTGAGAGTTCGTGAGACCCTGCTGCCGCTGTTGCTGATGCCGGTCGTGGCCCCTGTCCTGCTGGCTGCCACCAAGGCCTGGCAGGCTGGGCTGGCCGGTGTGCCGGCCAAGGGGGGGCCCTGGTTGCAGCTGCTGGCCGTGTTCGCCGTCGTCTACGTGACCCTGGGTCTGATCACTTTCGGCGCCCTGTTGGAGGAGTCGTGACCGCTACCGCGCCCGTCACCGGTCGTACGGCCGCCGATCAGACCGTCACCGGTGGTACCGCCACCGGTCGTACGGCTGGCGATCAGGTGGGGGGCGGCCGGTCTGGGACAGCTGGTCCATCCTCGGGGGCCTGGCGATCCTGGGTCACCCGGTCGTTGGGTCTGTCCGCCCTGGTCTGCCTGGCTGGCACCGCGGTGCTTGGCCTGTGGCTCACACCCCCCGATGTCTTCCAGGGCAACCTGGTACGGCTGATCTATGTCCACCCGCCGGTTGCCTGGGTGGCCTACCTGGCCTTCGGGGTCACCACCCTGGCCAGCTTGGCCTACCTCTGGCCCCGGACCAGGGACCCGCGCTGGGACCACCTGGCTGGGGCATCGGCTGAGATCGGGGTCGTGTTCTCCCTGCTCACCCTGGCCACCGGCTCGATCTGGGGACGCCCGACATGGGGCGTGTGGTGGACCTGGGATGCCCGGCTCACCACCACGGCCATCCTGGCGGTGCTCTACCTCGGCTACCTGGCCCTGCGGCGGGTTCCCAGCGATGGGGGCACCGGCGCTCGACGCTGCGCGGTGGCCGCCCTGCTGGCCTTTGCCGACGTGCCCATCAGCTACTTGTCGGTGTACTGGTGGAACACCCTGCACCAGACGGGCACTGTGCTCAACCCGCAGGGTCAGGCGCACATTCACGGGTCGATGGCCTGGACCATGCTCCTGGGCTTCTGTGGATTCACGCTGCTCTACTCCTGGCTCCTCGTCCACCGTTACCGGGTCGAGGCAGCTCGAGTGGCGATAGGTGATCGCAACCTGGAGCTGGCCCTGGCTGAGCGCCGAGCGGAGGCCGTCGGCTCGTGACCCCCTACGTGGATGCTGGCTACGGCCTGGTCGGGGTGGTCTTGGCCGCTTACTCTCTGCGGGTGGTGCTTCGCAGTCGGGCGCTACTGCCCGGACCGCCCGCCCAACCCGACAGGGACGTCGAGACGGCGCCGGCGCGCCAGGGTCAGGTGGGCTCGTGATCGACCAGTCGGTGGACCTGACCACCGAGCCAACCACTGCTGAGCCAACCACTGCTGAGCCAACGGGGACCGGCTTGGCCGCTGCCGCCGCGCCGGGGGACCGCCGTCCGCCCTCATGGCAGGGGGGCGCCCGAGGGGGGGGCCGAAGGAGGTTGTGGCTGGCCGGGCTGGTGATCGTCGGCGCCCTAGCCTTCCTGGTGCTGAAGGGCCTGGGCAGCTCGCTTGTCTACTTCAAGACCGCGGACCAGGCGGTGGCCGCCCGAGGTCAATTGGGCACCAGCGCCTTTCAGATAGAGGGGGTGGTGGTGCCCGGCAGCGTGCACCCCACCACAGTTGGCGTCGACTTCGTCATTGCCAACGGGGGGGTGACGGTGCCCGTCACCAACCAGGGATCACCTCCCCAGCTGTTCCAGCCCAACGTCCCCGTCGTCCTGGTTGGTCACTTCGAGGGGCCGGGCAATCACTACCTGAGCGACCAGATAATGGTCAAGCACTCAGCCAACTACGTGGCCAGGCATCCGGGCCGGGTGACCGCGCCCGACGGTTCGCTACGTTGAACGGGGCGGTCGGGCGCAGCGCCGTCCTGCTCGGCTTCGTGGCGGCGATGGTTGGCGTCGGTGTCCTGGGCGTTGGCCTCGCCAGGCGTCGGCCCGAGGCCCTGCGCCAGGGTCCGATCTACGCCGGTCTGGTCCTGTTGGGCGCGCTGGTGGCGACCGGGGCCATGGAGCACGCCCTGCTGACGCACGACTTTTCCCTTCGCTATGTTGCCGACAACAACAGCCGCGAGACGCCACTGCTGTTCACCATCACCGGGATGTGGTCCGCCCTGGAAGGATCGATCCTCCTCTGGGGGCTGATCCTGGCTGGCTACATGGTCCTGATGGTCTGGCATTTTCGGCGTCGGGCCACCGACCAGCTGGTGGCGTGGGCCACCCTGGTGACGTTGTCCGTATCAGTGTTCTTCTTCGGTCTGATGCTGGGCCCGGCCAACCCGTTCCGAGCCGTCGGGGGGCTGGTGCCGGCGGACGGCACGGGCCCCAACCCATTGCTCCAGGACCACCCTCTGGTGGCCTTCCATCCGCCACTGCTGTACCTGGGCATGGTCGGTTTCACCATTCCCTTCGCCCTGGCCATCGCCGGCCTGGCCACCGGGCGACTGGGTGACGGCTGGCTGGTCGAGGCCAGGCGCTGGACGCTGTTTGCCTGGGGATTCCTCACCGTCGGGCTGGTACTGGGCGCATGGTGGTCGTACCAGGTGCTCGGTTGGGGTGGCTTTTGGGCCTGGGACCCCGTGGAGAACGCGGCCCTGTTGCCCTGGCTGTGCGGGACGGCGTACCTCCACTCGGCCATGAGCCAGGACCGCCACGGCTTGTTGCGAGTGTGGAACCTGGCCCTGCTGGTGGCCACCTTTAGCCTGACCATCCTGGGGACCTTCCTTACCAGGTCGGGGGTCCTGCAGTCGGTCCACTCCTTCTCCGACGGGACGGTGGGCCCGGTGATCCTGGCCTTCTTCGCCGCCGTGGTGGCCGCGGGCGTGGGCCTCATTGGCTGGCGAGGTGACCAACTACGGGGCCAAGGTCGAATCGACGCGCCGATCTCTCGCCAGGCGGCCTTCCTGGCCAACAACGTGCTGTTCTCCGCCTTTGCGTTCGTGGTGCTCCTGGGCACCGTCTTCCCACTGCTGGCCGAGGCGGTCAACGGCAAGCAGATCACCGTGGGTCGTCCCTACTTCGACACCATGACGACGCCGCTCGGACTGGCCCTGCTCTTTCTCATGGCCATCGCCCCCGCCCTGCCCTGGCACGGTGCCTCGGGCCAGCTCCTGAGAGCGCGCCTGGTCTGGCCGGCCTGGGCCGCCACCCTCACCGTGCTGGGCTGCGTGGCGGCCGGGTTGCGGGGGCTGGCCACCCTGGTCGCCTTCGGGTTGGGGGCCTTCGCCGGGACTGGCGCCCTGCGCCAGCTGGTGGTGTCGAACCGCCTGGCCCGACGCCGAGGGGAGAAGGTGTGGCAGCGCCTGGGCGACCGGGCCAACGGTGGCATGGTGGTCCATCTGGGGGTGGTGGTCATCGCCGTGGCGCTGGCGGCCAGCATGTCCTATGGGCAACGGGGTCAATTTCGGCTCGGCCTGGGCAAGTCGGTAACCTTCGCGGGTCACACGGTCACCTACCTTGGGACCCACAGCGCGGTCCAGCCCAGTCGATCGTCGCTGGTGGCCAACCTGCGAGTGGATGGGGGCGGGACCTATCACCCGGCCATCAGCCAGTTTGGTGCCGACACCCAGGGTATTGGCACCCCCTCGGTGGACAGCGGGCTGACCGGTGACGTCTACGTCACCCTGATCGACGCTCCGCAGTCGGGCAGTGGGCCGGCAACCATCGGTGTGGTGGTGCAGCCACTGGTGATGTGGTTGTGGCTTGGGGGGGCGATCATGGCTCTGGGCACCCTCATGGCAGTCGTACCGGGTCGTCGCCGACGGGGCCATGACGCCGTGGCGGCCGAGGAGTCCGAGGCGGCCGTGGTGGCTGGGGCGGCCGGGCCGGCGGACGTCGCCGTGCCAGTCGGGACGGCCGTGGCGCTCGGTGAGACAGCTGCGCGGCCGGAGGGATCGCCACCCGGGGATCCTGTCGGCATCCAGCGGTGACCGGCTCGCGAACCCGGCACATGTTGTGGATTGCCCTCGGCGTGGCGGTGGTGACTGCCGGGCTGGTAGGGGTGCTGGCCTCTCGGGGGCCGGCCACCGCCTCTCCTGGGCCGTGTGCCATTTGCGGAACGGCCGCGCCGCCCATAACCGGCTCATCCATCGACGGCACCCCGATGAGACCCCTGGGGGGCCGCTTCGCGGTGGTGAGCTTCTTTGCCAGCTGGTGCGGACCGTGCCGCCAGGAGGAGCCACAGCTCGAGAGCTTCGCCCGAGAGCACCGGTCGAGAGGTGACGCCACCGTCCTGGGGGTGGTGTTCAATGACGACCCAGCCAACGCTGCGAGCTACCTCGCCGCCAACCGGGCCTCCTGGCCGGCCGTGGCCGACCCTGGGGGCCGCATCGCCCTCGACTACGGGGTGGCCAACCCGGCCGAGACCTATCTGGTGGCGCCGGACGGCATGGTGGTAGCCAAGTTCTTCGGAGCGGTACGGGAGAGTCAGCTCGACCGGGCGATGGTCAGCGCCCGGGCGGAGGGGGCCTGATGAGCTTGGTCAGGTGGTGGCGATCGAGGCTGGCCTGGGCGGTGATGGCGGTCGCCCTGGTGGCGGCCCTGGCCATCGGAGCGCAGTCGACCCCCGGTACGCAGACCTCGGCCCAGCGAGTCAATCAGTTGGCCAGCCAGATCCGCTGTCCTGGCTGCACGGATTTGTCGGCCGCCGAGTCAAGCGCACCGTCGGCGGTGGCAGTCCGCCAATTCATCGCCAACCAGGTCAGGGCTGGTCGCAGCGACGGGGACATCGACGCCTTCCTGGTCAGCCGGTACGGGGCGGGCATCCTCCTGCGACCGCCGCCCGATGGCGTGGGTGCGGCCCTCTGGTTGCTTCCGATCGGCGGCGGGGTGGTGCTGATTGGCATCCTGGCGATGGTGGTCATACGGCGCCGGGAGGCCACGGCGCCGGTCCCCCCACCCTTCCCGACACCGGTCCCCCCCCCACCCCCGACGCCGCCCCCCGCACCGGTTCCTCCCCCTGCCCCGGTGCCGCCGCCCCCCGCCCCGGACCCGCCCCCCGCCCCAGTGCCGCCGCCCGACCCGGTCCGGCCCGCCGACCCGACGCCGGTCACTGCTGACCTGCCGTCGCTGGTCACCGTGGCCTCGCCGGTGGTGGCCTCGCCGGTGGCGGCCTCGCCGTCGCTGGTCACCGTGGCCTCGCCGGTGGTGGCCACCCGGTCGAGAGCCGCCCAGCGTTGGGGCAGGGGGCCACGACGCAACATCCTCGGAGTGGTGGGGTTGGCCAGCCTGGTCGTGGCCGGCGCATTGGCCGCCGGTTGGGGCCCCGGCGGCCGCCGGGGTGGCTCCACTCCTGACCAGCCGACGGCGGCGACCCCTGACCAGCCGGCGGCGGTGAGCGCCGGCTCGAGGGCGGCCGGAAGTGACCAGCAGACGGCTCAGCAGATGGTCAGGGCGCGGAGCCTGGTCGGGTCCGGGCAGTACACCCAGTCTCTGCAGTTGCTCGACCAGGTACTCCAGCGCCAGCCGAACCAACCTCAGGCACTGGCTTACCGGGGCTGGGTCCTCCGGCTTACCGGCGTAGCCTCCCATCGTGGCGGCCTCATCCAACAGGGCAAGGCGTCAGTGGCCACTGCGGTCGCCGAGGATCCGTCCTATCCCGACGCTCGAGTATTCCTGGGCTACATCTTGTACCAGGACTACCACGACCCGGTGGATGCCGTCGCTCAGTTCCGCCAGTTCCTGGCCGACGACCCACTGCCCCAGATGGTGGACCTGACCCACGATGTGGTGGCCCAGGCCTTTGCGGCAGTTGGCCAGCCAGTACCCCGTGCCAGCACCGGTTCCCTGGCTGCTCAACCGTAGATTCGCCGGGCACCTCCGCCGGGAGGACCGGGCGACGTCGGGCATGCGCTGGCGGCGCGGGATGGGTGAGTCGTGCATACTGCTCGACATGAGGAGCCTTCCGGACAATCCGCCCGCACCTGACCCGCGCCCGGTGTTCGGGGGTGTGGCCGAGACCTATGACCGGATCCGACCAGCCTATCCCCACCAGGCAGTTGACGATTTGATCGACTTTGCCCAACCCCAGACCGGGGATCGGATGCTGGAGGTGGGGGCGGGCACTGGAAAGGCGACGGTCCTCTTCGCCGGCAGGGGCTTGGACGTGGTGGCTCTGGAGGCCACTCCAGAGATGGCCGAGGTAGCCAGGCGCAACTGTGAGGGCTTTGCCGACGTCTCGGTCCGGACGTGCGCCTTTGAGGACTGGCAGGAGGAGTCGCAGGCCGGCTCATTTCGCCTCTTACTGTCGGCCCAGTCCTGGCACTGGATACCGGTGGATCGCTGTGCCCTGGCCCATCGTGCCCTGATGCCAGGGGGCAGCCTGGCCGTCTTGTGGAACACGACCACCTGGCCCGATCCGCAGCTGCGGCACCGCCTGGAGGACGTCTATCAGAGCCTGGCCCCGACCCTCACCCTGGGCGGTCCCCCCACCGACCACTGGCTGGCGGAGATGACCGACTCCGGCCTCTTCAACTCTCCCCGGCGCCTGGACTACCGCTTCGAGGTTGCCTACCCGATCGGGCAATACCTGGAGCTCATTGGCACCTACTCCGACCACCTGGTGCTGGATCCGGAGAGTCGGCGCAGCCTGCTCGATGGCGTGGCCGAGGCGGTGGGCTCGTCGGGAGACTCGTCTGGCGCGGTGCGAGTCGAGTACCAGACCAGGTTGTTCCTGGCTCGCCGGGTGGGCTGACAACCAGCATCCTGCGAATGTGGCAGTTGAGCTGATCGAGGCGGCCGTCATACTCGGCTGATGCCCTGCCCGGGGCTGGACAGCGCGTCGCTGAGCCCCGGTAGCGTGCAGCGAATGAAGGTCTGGTTGGGAGCCCCCTACCCGCTCGGTGCCACCTACGACGGGGCAGGTACCAACTTCTCTCTGTTCTCGGAGATGGCCGATAGGGTGGAGTTGTGCCTGTTCGACGAGGAGGGTAACGAGACCTGCGTCGATCTGCCCGAGGTCGACGCCTTTTGCTGGCATGGCTACCTTCCCGCAGTGGCCCCGGGTCAGTGCTACGGCTACCGGGTCCACGGGCCGTCGAACTGGTCCGAGGGCCAGCGGGCCAATCCGGCCAAGCTGCTGCTCGACCCGTACGCCAAGGCGGTGTCCGGGGAGGTCATCTGGGACCCGGCCGTGTTTGGCTACCGCTTCGATCGTCCCGACGTTGCCAACTCAGACGACAGTGCGGCCTTCGTGCCCCGCTCAGTGGTGGTAAATCCGTTCTTCGACTGGGGCCACGACCATCCCCCCAGGACGCCGTGGCATGACACGGTCGTGTACGAGCTGCACGTGAAGGGCTTCACCACTCGACATCCCGGCATCGAGCCCGATCTGCGGGGCACCTATGCCGGACTGGCCAGCCAACCGGTCATCGACCACCTGAGTGAGCTGGGCGTGAGCGCAGTGGAGCTGATGCCGGTGCACCAGTTCATCCACGATGCTGGGCTGGTCCAGCGGGGCCTGCGCAATTACTGGGGCTACAACTCCATCGGCTATCTGGCTCCGCACGCCGCCTACAGCTCGGGCGGCCAAGACGGCCAGCAGGTCCAGGAGTTCAAGGCCATGGTGAAGAGATTCCACCAGGCCGGTATCGAGGTCATCCTCGACGTGGTCTACAACCACACCGCTGAGGGGAACCATCTGGGGCCCACGCTTTGCTTCCGCGGCATCGACAACCCGGCCTACTACCGCCTGACCGAGGACGACAGGCGGTACTACAAGGACTTCACCGGCACGGGCAACACCCTCAACATGCGCAACCCCCACGTCCTGCAGCTCATCATGGACTCATTGCGCTACTGGGTGCTCGAGATGCATGTGGACGGCTTTCGCTTCGACCTGGCCTCGGCGCTGGCTCGCGAGCTGCACGACGTGGATCGCCTGTCCACCTTCTTCGACCTCATCCAGCAGGACCCGGTGGTTAGCCAGGTCAAGCTGATAGCCGAGCCCTGGGACGTGGGCGAGGGCGGCTATCAGGTGGGCAACTTCCCCCCGCTGTGGTCGGAATGGAACGGCAAGTACCGCGACTGTGTTCGCGATTTCTGGCGGGGTGAGGATCGCGCCCTGGCCGAGTTCGCCTATCGCCTCACCGGCAGCTCCGACCTCTACGAGCTGTCCGGGAGGCGTCCCTACGCCAGCATCAATTTCGTGACTGCCCATGATGGCTTCACCCTGTCCGACCTGGTCTCTTACCAGGAGAAGCACAATGGGGCCAACGGTGAGGGCAACCGGGACGGCACCGACGACAACCGCTCGTGGAACTGCGGGGCGGAGGGACCAACCGATGACCCTTCGATCTTGGCGCTGCGGAGCCGCCAGCAGCGCAACCTGCTGGCCAGCCTGGTGCTGTCCCAAGGGGTCCCGATGCTCCTCGGCGGCGACGAGCTGGGTCGCAGCCAGGAGGGTAACAACAACGCCTACTGCCAGGACAATGAGCTGTCGTGGCTGGATTGGCAGGCCATCGACACAGACCTGCTGGCCTACACGACCGGCCTGTTGGCGCTGCGCCGGGCCCACCCTGTGTTCTGCCGGAGGCGGTTCTTTCACGGGCGGCCGCTGCGCGGGTCGGGTGCCGGTGACATCGGTTGGCTGACCCCTGACGGGGTGGAGATGACCGACGGAGACTGGCACGGCGGCCTGGCCCGCTCGATTGGGGTATTTCTCAACGGTGAGGCCATCCGCAGCGTTGACGATCGAGGCGAACCGGTGGTGGACGACACCTTCTTGTTGCTGTTCAATGCCCACCACGAGCCGATCGACTTCGTGCTGCCCAAGGGTGGCTGGGGCGATGCCTGGACCAAGGTGCTGGACACCGTCGACGCGGTGATCACCGCCCAGCCTGGTCCTGACGCGGTCCGCCACGCGGCCGGCGAGGAGTTGACGGTGACCGAGAGGTCGGTCATCCTGCTGCGCCGTGCCGGCTGAGCCGCCGGCCGCCAGTCACGACCACCCGGCCCCCGGCCGCCAGCCGCCGGGCACTCGACCGGCCCCTGCGCCCCTGTCCACCTACCGCCTCCAGCTCAGCCCCGACTTCGGCTTCGACGCGGTGGCCGAGGTGGCTGGCTACCTGGCTGAGCTGGGGGTGAGCCACGCCTACCTGTCGCCCTGCCTGCAGGCCGCCCCGGGCAGCACCCACGGCTACGACGTCGTCGACCCCACCCGGGTCAGCGACGATCTCGGTGGTGCGGCGGCCCACGCCCGCATGTGCGACGCCCTGGGTCGGTCCGGACTGGGCCAGGTGCTCGACCTGGTGCCCAACCACATGGCCATCACCGGCCCGGAGAACCTGTGGTGGTGGGATGTGCTGGAGAACGGTCCGGCCAGCACCTACGCCTCCTGGTTCGACGTGGACTGGGACCCCCCTGAGGCCCGGTTGCGCAACAGCGTGCTCCTGCCGGTCCTCGGTGACCACTACGGGCGGGCCCTGGAAGCGGGGGAGCTGACAGTCTGGCGAACCGGAGGTGCCCTGGTGGTGCAGTACTACGACCTGGCCTTTCCCATCGCTCCCAACTCCATCGACACCCTGCTGTGGGAGGCGGCCCAGGACCTGGCCGCCGCCGCCGGCCCCCCCGCGGCGGCCGGGGCGGAGGGCGGCGAGAGCCGAGACGAGCTGGAGAGCATTGCCACTGCCCTGGGTCGCCTGCCTCCCTCCTGGTCGACCGACCGGTCAAGTGTCAGGGAGCGCCATCGGGACAAGGAGGTCCTGCGTCAGCGACTGGACGAGCTGTGCGACCGGGTGCCGGCGGTGGCCCGAGTGGTGGATGGGGCAGTGAGCCGGCTCAACACCGATGCCGAGGGCCTCGACGCCCTCCTCGAGCGCCAGAGCTACCGGTTGGCCTACTGGAGGGCGGCCGACCAGGACCTTGACTACCGGCGCTTCTTCGACATCTCCACCCTGGTCGGGCTGCGGGTGGAGGACGAGGAGGTGTTCGCCCAGACCCATGCCCTGGTCCTGGCCTGGCTCAGGGACCACGTGGTCGACGGCCTGCGGATAGACCACATCGACGGGCTGAGAGATCCAGCCACCTACCTGGAACGCCTCGCTCAGGCGACCGATGGTGCCTGGGTGGTAGTCGAAAAGATCCTGGAACCAGGCGAGCATCTGGTGGCCGACTGGCCGGTGGCCGGTACCACCGGCTACGACTTCGCCACCCTGGTCGGCGGCCTCTTCGTCGATCCCGCCAGTGAGAGTGCCCTCACCGACATCTACTCGGAGCTGACTGGAGAGGCAGACCCCTTCGAGGAGGTGGTGCACCAGGCCCGCCACCAGGTCATGGCCCAGGTCCTGGCGGCTGACCTGCGCCGGCTCACCAGCTTGATGATGGCGGTCTGCCAGCGCCACCGCCGCTACCGGGACTTCACTCGCCTGGATCTCTCCAGGGCGATCGAGGAGGTGATCGCCTGCTTCGACGTATACCGCACCTACGTGGGCAAAGACGCCGCCCCCGACGGAGCCGGTCCCGGGCCAGCCAGCCCCCAGGACACTGCTCGTATCGAACATGCCCTGGCCGAGGCCGCCCGGCGCCAGCCCGAGATCGACGCTGAGCTGCTCTGGTTCCTCGGTCGCGTACTGGTCGGTGACCCATCTGCATCACAGGGCGATCCCGAGCGGGAGTTGCGCATGCGTTTCCAGCAGGTCACCCCGCCGGTGATGGCCAAGGCGGTGGAGGACACCGCCTTTTACGTCTACAACCGCCTGGTCTGTGCCAACGAGGTGGGCGGCGATCCGTCCCGCCCGGCTACCACTCCAGACGACTTCCACCGGGCGTGTGACCAGGCCCAGCAGCAGTGGCCGGCCACCATGGTGGCCACCTCCTCCCATGACACCAAGCGTGGCGAGGACGTGCGGGCCCGCATTGCCCTGCTTTCCGAGCTGCCCGAGCAATGGGGCGAGGCAGTCCGCAGGTGGGCGGCCCGCAACCAGGCCCACCGCCGGGGCCACGACCCCGACAACCAGCAACCCGATCGCAACGCCGAGTACCTGCTCTACCAGACCCTGGTGGGGACCTGGCCCATCGAGGTCGAGCGGGTGGTGGCCTACATGGCCAAGGCGACCAGGGAGGCCAAGCAGCACACCTCGTGGACCGATCCCGATCCTGATTACGATGCCGCCGTCGACCACTTCGTGCGGGCGGTCCTGACCGACGATGCGTTCGTGGCCGAGCTGGAGGCGTTCGTCGAGCCCCTGGTCGAGCCCGGACGGGTGACGTCCCTGGCCCAGGCCCTATGCCGCCTCACCGCGCCGGGCGTACCCGACACCTACCAGGGTTGTGAGCTGTGGGAGTCGAACCTGGTGGACCCGGACAACCGCCGCCCGGTCGACTTCGAGCGGCGCCGGGCGGTGCTGGCCGAACTGGACGGCCTGGCCGCCCAAGCAGACCGGGGCAGAGCCCAGCTGGCCGCCGCCCTGAGAAACCCGGCCGACGACGGCCTTCCCAAGCTGGCCCTCACCCGGGCCGCCCTCCAACTGCGCAACCAGCACCCCGACTGGTTCGACAGCCGAAGCAGCTACCGACCCCTCCCGGTCACTGGGGAGCAGGCCGATCACGTGGTGGCCTTCACCCGGGCCGAGTCGGTGGTGACGGTGGCGCCCCGGCTGGTCGTCGGCTTGGCGAGAGTGGGCGGTTGGGGCGACACCCGGGTAGAGCTTCCTTTCGCAAAATGGCTCGACCATCTCACGGGTATCTGCCACTCCGGCGGCTCGGTGCGCCTCGACCAGCTGTTGGGTGCGTTCCCGGTGGCCCTGCTGGCCAGGCAGGACCAGGAGTGACCGTTTTCCGGGTGTGGGCGCCCAGCGCCGGCTCGGTGGAGGCCCAGGTGCGCCGGCCCGGCGCCCCCGGCCAGCACTGGCAGGCCATCCCCATGGCCGGCCCGGACGGCCACGGCTGGTGGCAGGCGGAGGTGGAGGAGGCGGGGGTGGGGACCGACTACCGCTACTCACTCGACGGCGCCGAGGGGCTCCCCGACCCCCGTTCCCGGTGGCAGCCGGAGGGAGTGGACGGGCCGTCGAGAATCCCGGCCGACCCCATCTGGACCGACGCCGGCTGGCGGGGCGCCCACCTGGCCTCGGCCGTCATCTACGAGTGTCATGTGGGCACCTTCAGTCCGACCGGGGACTTCGACGGGGTGGTGGAGCGCCTCGACCACCTGGTCGCCCTGGGCATCGACGCCATCGAGCTGATGCCAGTGGCCGAGTTCCCCGGGGACCGGGGCTGGGGCTACGACGGCGTCGACCTCTACGCCCCCCACCACGCCTATGGCGGGCCGGCCGGCCTGGCTCGCCTGGTGGACGCCTGCCACGCCCGGGGCCTGGCGGTGGTGATGGACGTCGTCTACAACCACCTCGGCCCGGCCGGGAACTACCTCGGGCGCTTCGGCCCCTACTTCTGTGACCGATACTCCACTCCATGGGGCCAGGCGGTGAACCTCGACGGCCCCGGCAGCGACGAGGTGAGGGCCTTCTTCGTCGACAATGCCCTCTGGTGGCTGGAGCACTACCACTGCGACGGGCTGCGCCTGGACGCCATCCACGCCATCGTGGACACCTCGGCCACCCACCTGCTGGAGGAGCTGGCCGACCGGGTGCACCAGCTGGGCGACCACCTGGGCCGCCCGCTGTGGGTGATCGCCGAATCCGACCTCAACGACCCCCGCCTGGTGCGCTCGACCGCAGCCGGCGGCTACGGCCTGGACGCCACCTGGAGCGACGACTTCCACCACGCCCTGCACGTGGCCATGACCGGGGAGCGACAGGGGTACTACGCCGACTATTGGGGGTTGGACGACGTGGCCACCGCCCTGCGCCAAGCCTACGTCTACGCCGGCCAGCACTCCCGCTACCGGGACTGTCGCCACGGCCGGCCCACCACCGGCCTGCCCGCCACCCGCTTCCTCGGCTACTCCCAGAACCACGACCAGGTGGGCAACCGAGCCCTCGGAGATCGCTCCAGCGCCCTCATGACCGAGGGCCGCCTGCGGGTGGCCACCGGGCTGGTGCTGACGGCCCCGTTCGTGCCCCTGCTCTTCCAGGGGGAGGAGTGGGCGGCGACGACTCCTTTTTGCTACTTCACCTCGCATCCTGACCCGGACCTGGGCCAGGCGGTGGGGGAGGGCCGGAGGGGGGAGTTCGAGGCCTTCGGGTGGGATCCGGACCTCATCCCCGACCCTCAGGATCTGTCTACGTTCTTGTCCTCGAAATTGGACTGGCCCCAGCTCGCCTCCCCCGCCCACTCACGCCATCTGCGCTGGGTCACCGAGCTGATCCAGTTGCGCAGGGCGGTGCCCGCCCTTACCGATGCCCGACCGGGCGGGGTGCGGGTGTCAGTGGACGAGGACGGCGGCTGGCTGGTTATGGCCCGGGGCGACCCGGCCGTCGGAGAGGTGGTGGTGGCGGCCAACATCGGTGCCTCCCGAGCCCGGCTGGACCTGGCCCAGCTGGCGGGACTCGGGCCAGGCGTCGGCCAGGTGGTGCTGGCCGCCTCCGAGGACTCGGTGGTACTGACCGGCGACCACCTGGAGCTGCCATCCGACTCGCTAGCGGTGGTGGGGACGTAGGAGGTTCGTGCCCCAGGCCGAGCCGGTGACCGTCGTGGCGGTCTGAGGCGTTCCTATTGCCAGCCTGACCTGGCGAGGGAGGCCAGGTCGATGGTGACGGTGGCCTCATCGGTTGTCAGAGCCAGCTGTCCAGTTGCCCTTAGCGGCAGTTTACGCCAGCAGGGTCTGGCCGGCCAGGATCAGGTTGGGATTGGCCAGGTGGTTGGCGGCCGTGAGGGCGGTGACCGACGTGGAGAATCGCATGGCGATGATGCTCAGCGTGTCGCCCGGCTTTACCACGTATGGGGCGAAGGCGCTCATGGCCGAGGCCACGGCCGGTGCGGCCGGAACGGTCTTGGTGGCCGCCGGCGTGGCGGTGGCAGCACGGTTGGTGGCTGGTGCCGTGGAGCTGGCAGCCGCGGTGGGCACCGAGCCCAGCTGGCTCGAGCAACTCGGCCACTGGGAGGAGCTGGACCGCTGGCGGAGCTGCTGGGCGGCCTGGTCCTGGGTGGCTGGCGAGGCCTGGCTGGGAAGGCCGGAGTAGCCGAGGCTGTGCCAGGTGGAGGCCGAGAACTGGTAGGCGCCGTAGTAGCCGTTGCCGGTGTCGGTGGAGTAATTGCCGCCCGACTCGCACTGGCGTAGCGCCTGCCAGCCGGAACTCGAGCCGGTCGACGCGTCCGCCGCATTGGCCAGCGGACCAGCGACGACACCGGCGGTGGTGGCCGCCGAGGCGGCCAGTATCAGGAACGAGTGCTTGCGAATGATGGAATCCTCCTTGAGAGCGGGCGCGCCGACAGATCGACAAGCCTGGGGCCTTCCCGTATGCCGACGCACGCGTCTTGCGGGCGGCGGGACGAGGAGGGTTCTTCGGTCCAGCGACACCACCACGCCAACCATTGGGGCCTGATGGCTACATGACTTCAGGGCACAGCAAAGCTGGCCCATCACGGCCGAACGACCGCCATCTTACACACACCGCGCCACGGGCGCAACTCGGTCGGGCTCGCACGACCTGCACGACCTGCACAATTGACCTATAGTGCCCCACACTGACTCACAAGGGGGATCAATAGGGTGGTCTGGGAGTGGATTGGTGTCATAATTGGCTTCGTGGTGGTGGTACCAGTGCTGCTGTTCTTCCTCCAGCGGTTGCTCCGCCCGGCGATCGCCATCAAGAAGGTGGCCGACGACATCCTGGAGCACGGGGTGGGCCTCGCTTCTACGCTGGACTCAGTGGACGCACTGGTGACCACTGAGTACCTAACCGCGGCAGCCAAGGTAACGGCACCCCGCTATGTCACGGCCGTGGGCAAGGTGCTGGCCCTGTGAGACCCGTGCGGGGGCACTCGACCGGCAGAGGGAGGGTATAGCGATGCTGTTGGCCTATTCGTTGAATGTCGACACACCGACGATCCTGTATTTTGCCTTGGCTTTTTTGGGCGTGGCCGCGCTGGCCATCTATCTCATCGCCATCACCTTCATATTGCGCAAGGTATCCTTCGCTCTGGGCACCGTTCTCATCGGGGTCAGGGCCATCGCCGCCCGGACCAAGCCATTGGACAAGGTGGTGGGGGACATCGCCGGCAACGTCGGAGCCATCTCCGGTGCTTTGGGTGCCGCGTTGGGTGAGGAGGAGGAAGCCCCTACTCGTACCACCCGCCCGCGCCGCGCCGCTCGTCCCGCTCCAGAGTCGAGAGCGCGGCCCAGCCGCTCCGGACGGGCGACCTCAAGCGCGGGTCCTCCCGCCAGGCGGCGCCGGACCGCCGTTCGCATTCCTCCACCTCCGGTTGAGGAGGAGCCCGAGGAGGAAGAGCCGGAGGAGGAGATGGCCCCCGTGGCGGCGGCGACGCCCGCCAGGCGGCGCCGGACCGCCGTTCGCATTCCTCCGCCTCCGGTTGAGGAGGAGCCCGAGGAGGAAGAGCCGGAGGAGGAGATGGACCCCGTCGCGGCGGAGCCAGAGGAGGAAGCCGGCGAGCCGGTGGCCGTAGGAGCGCCCTCTGGCCGATTTGTTCCCGGTCGCGAGCCGGGCGCCTGGAGATTCGAATGACTGCCGCGGGCCTACGGCCGAACGGGGCCGGCAAACTGCAGTTGCCCAACGTGCCAGGCACACCTATTGTGGTCCTGGCCAACAGACAGGGGGGTCAATACAGTGTTGCTGGCTGATTCCGGTTATACCGGCTGGTATGCCGGGTTTGCCATCGCGGCGGCGGTGGTCGTAATCGTGGTGATCGTGGTATCGCTGATCTTGGCGCTGGCTCATAAGATTGGTCAGCAGGCGGAGCAGATAGCACTTGGCCTCGATGACGCCCGGGCCAACACGGTGGTCCTTGACCAGATTCCCAATCTGAACAGCACCGTGCTCACAGTGAATCGAAGGGCAGCTGCAGCCCGCGAGGCTGCTACGGCGAAGGTGATCCAGCTCGGCCTAGTCAAGGAGTCTGACCTATGATCCATCTACTCGCCTTTTCAAACAATAACTATACCTTTTGGTGGGTTGCTATTGGGTTGGGTTTCGTGGTGGTCTTGGTGGTGATAGTACTACTGTCACTGTTGGTGTCCTTCGTCAGGGACATCGAGGAGAATGCCGTCGATGTCCTGGATGGAGCGGGTCGGGTGGCGGCTAATACAGACAAGCTTGAAGATCTGAACACGACTGCCGTTGCCGCCCAGGCTCTGGAAGCCGAGGTCAAGCGCCATGTCGCCCTGTTGAGCAAGTTATGATCAGGAGAGACTGATGCTACTCATTCATGCAGTTCTCACCGCCGTCGACGTGTTGTTCCTCGCCGCGGTGCTCATCTACTTCCTCAACCGGATCGCCGGTCAGCTCAAGCGAATCGGCGCCAACCTGACCGAGGTGGCGGCCGGAGTGAGGACGCTGGAGAGCCGGTGCTCGGTCATTGGCCCAGCTGCCAGCCGAGTCAACCGTTCGCTAGTTCAGGCAGAGCAGGGTCTTCGGGTGGGGATCAACGTGTTGGAGCCGATCGTCGGTGGCCCTGACTGATTAGAAATTCAGATCCTCACAAGGATTTTGGGTAGTGACTCGGGCCAGACTCCGAATGGTGCAACGAATTTTCGGGACTCTCGGCATCCTGATCGGCTTGAGCGCCTTGGCAACGACGTTTCTCCCGTTTCGGATCCTGGAAGTCCAATGTGGCCCGGCCATCACTGGGTCCAAGGTGGAGATTGGCGGTCCCCGAGGTAGCCTGGTTCAGTACCATGAAGCGCCCATATGCCACAACAAGGGCAGCAGCCGGCTGATCACCGCCGGGGTCGTATTTGTCTTGGCTGCTGGTTTGGGCTACGCGGGATGGTTCCTGCCGTTGGGCCCTTCGTGGTTGACTGAGGACGAGGAAGAGGCAGAGAGTTCTTCTGATCGGCCCGCAGCAGCCGGTAGGGATTGGAGCGATCCGCCGGCGTCCACTCGACCTGCCCGGGCGGCGGCGGGCGTTGCGGGCCCGAGAAGGGTCCGACTGGCCAGTTCGCCGGGGCCGTCGCTCGCTGCCCGAACCCGATCCCCCACGAAGACAGCGGGGCGAACTTCCGCACGGGCCGCCTCTACGCCCGTAAGGGTGCCAGTCACGGCGCCCGACTCGGAACCCGTCGCTCCGCCAGCCCGGCCAGTGGTCAAATCCCCCGCAGGAGGTCGGCAGATCCCGCCCGTCCCGCAGGGGGGAGGTACAGCGAGGGGACGGCGGCGCTAGGCGGGTCTGAGGTTGCGGTGGCCGACGGAAGTCTCGGAGTCGCCCTGTCGCATCGGAGGATCTGGCGATACGCTGGAGCAAGCATCCCGAAACGAAAATGGAAGGCGGAACATGATGCCGAGAAGGAGGCGTTTCGGAACGGACGACGGCAAGTCGTCAGCTGAGTTGGAGCGTGAGGCAGCGGCCGAGCTGAACAGGGTGATGAGGGCGGCACCGCCGTCGGCTCGGCGCCCGGTCCCGCAGGGTCCCACCTCTGGTGGGCGGCCTCCCGAGGGATCGCCGTCGGTCACGCTTCCCTTCTCAAACTTCCTCTCCGCAGAGGATGAGACGGAAGCCAGCACGGAGCTCGCTCTTTTGCAGTTGGCCGAGCGTTCAGGCGTTCCACCGGAGCAGGTAGCCCTCAGGCAGGATCCGGGTGAGGCGGCCGCCATCCGGGATCGTGCGCTGGCAAGTTATGTGGGCAACAAGAGGATTGCATCCCGCGGCCGCCGACCAGCAGAGGTGCCTGGGCCTGCCACCAGGCCAGCGAGCACCAGGCCAGCGAGCACCAGGCCAGCGAGCACCAGGCCAGCGAGCACCAGGCCAGCGAGCACCAGGCCAGCGAGCACAGGGCCGGCCAGGAGCACAGGGCCGGCCAGGAGCACAGGGCCGGCCAGGAGCACAGGGCCGGCCAGGAGCACAGGGCCGGTCAAGAATGTAGGCGCAGGCAATGCGGAGGAGGTGCCCGGGCCAGCAGCTGGGAGGGCTGGGATGGTGAAACGGGGCGTGCCACCCAAGACCCGCGCTTGGGGGAAGCCTTGGTAGCTGTAAACTGAACCTACCGCTTTCCAGCCGATCGAGGAGGACACCCATGTGCCTTGGCATTCCCGGGCAGGTTGTTGACATCGTTGACCCGGCCCAACATCGCGCCATCGTCGATGTCAACGGTGTGCGCCGAGAAGTGAACGTGGGCTTGGTGCTGGACGAAGGGCTGGCGGTCGGAGATTGGGTGCTGATCCATGTCGGCTTCGCCATGGCTCGCATCGACGAGGAAGAGGCTGAGCGCACCCTGACCTTCATGCAGGGCTTGGGCGCAATCTTCGAAGACGAGATCGGACAGTTCCGGGGAGACGAACCTGGTGCCGTGACGGCGGCGGTGGCCCACATTGGCTGACAGTTGCATCGGAGCTTGCACCACAGGCGGCTAAAGGCCGGTCACCGGTCATACGGTGGCTGATCGACCGGCGGCTGGGCTGCTGCACTCCGGCTCCTTCCGGCGGCTCTACGTGGCCCGGACGGCATCGCAGTGGGGCGACACCTTCAACACCGTTGCCATCGTCATCCTGGTCTACCGGCTCAGTGGGTCCGGATTGTCGGTGGCGGCCACGGTCATCTTCGAGATTGTGCCGGTACTACTTCTTGGCTTGGTCGCCGGAGCCGTAGTCGATCGACTACCTCGTGTTCTCGTGATGATCGTCGCCGACCTGGCCCGGGCGGCCGTCGCCGGCCTTCTGGCCGTCTTCGGCCATCACCTCTGGATCGTCTACGCGGCAGCCTTCACCATGTCCAGCTTCACGGTGTTCTTCAACCCGGCCGCGTCGAGCGTACTGCCGGCAGTGGCTGGCGACGACAACCTGTTGGGCGCCAACTCGGTGATCTGGTCGACGGCGGTCGTCTCGCAGGTCGCGCTGGCACCGCTTGCCGGTGTCCTCGTGGCGACTGCCGGCGCCGGCCCTGCGTTTGCCATCAACGCCGTGTCATTCCTGGCTTCAGCCTTGCTGCTGGCCAGGATCCGGGTACCCCGCCCTCCGGCCACAGTCCGCCAGGGCCGGGTCGGCGAAATCATTGACGGCCTGGCCTACATCAAAGCCTCCCGCCTTCTCTCGACCCTGGGTGCCGTCCAAGCTCTCGCCGCCCTCTCCGCCGGTGCCACCTCCGCCCTGCTGGTGGTGCTCGCCGAACGTCACCTGCATCTCGGCGCGGCACGCTTCGGTCTGCTCCTCGCTGCCATTGGCATCGGCGCCGGCATCGGACCATTCATCGTTCGCCGGTCGCTCCACAATGTCAGACGCCCCCTCTTTCTCTTTGGCCCTTACCTGCTGAGGGGCTTCGTCGACATCAGCCTCGCTACGTTCACCTCGTTCGCAGGAGCCCTGGCCGCTCTCGGTGCCTACGGGATCGGAACCTCCAGCGGCAACGTCACCTTCAACACGACACTCCAAACAGTGGTTCCGGACAATCGAAGGGGACGAGTGTTCGCCTTCTACGACGTGGTCTGGCAAACTGGACGCTTGACCTCAATCGTCGTCGGAGGGGTTCTCGCCGACGAATTCGGGATCACCGCCGTGTACTACCTCGGCGGCACGCTGCTCATCGTCGCCGGCGCCGTAGGGTTCACCCGGCTGCGGCCTGGTGACATCGAAAGCGATCACGCTGCTCTGGCATCACCCAGCGGACCAGCTGCACCAGCAACGCCCAAGCGCTGCCAGCCAGAGTAGCCAGCCATGGCCGAAGGGCCGCCCAGCCGATCAGGCCAACGTAGCGAGGAGCTGCTCCCCCAGTTCCACCAGGCTTCGCACGGCGGGGGCGTCGGGGGCAACGTCGAGAGGGGCGGCCCCCACCCGGTCAGCCTTCACGATCTCGGGGTCGTCAGGGACAGCGACAACCTCGGCCCCCGGAAAGCTGGCCTGTATGGCCGCCAGGTCAGCGTCCCCCCGGACCCGGTTGCCCACCACGATCAGGCGGCCTAGCGACTTCTCGGTCACCAGGGCGGCAGCCCGAGACCCTACCTCGAGGGACTTGGGAGTGGCCTCCACGACCACCAGGACAGCGTCGACATCCTTCTCCGCAATTCGTGTCAAGGTGCCGATCCCGGCCTCCATGTCGGCAACGATCACCTCACCATCCTGGCCAACGTTCCCGAGCAACTGCTCGGGCGAGAGCCCGCATCAGGGGCAGCCGGGCTCCGGGTTGTCGATCCTCGTCACCACCGCCAGGCGCACCCCGTCGGGGCCGAGGGTGCCGAAGCGCTCCAGCAGGTCGTCCCAACCGGGAGCGTGCTCCTCCTCGCCCTCACTGAGAGATTGCCGCATGGCGGCCAGCCGCTCGGTCTCGTCCTCCCCGATGCCGAGGGAGATCCCGAGGTTGGGGTTTGAGTCACAGTCGAGGGCCACCACGGACCGCCCATGGCGAGCGAGCGTCCGGGCCACCACTGCTGACGTGGTCGTCTTGCCCGACCCGCCCTTCCCGACCACCGCCAGCTTCATTTACTGTCCTCCTCCATCAGACGATCTACCAGAGACTCTACCGCGGCGACGGCGGCCGACTTCGGCGCGTGATCTATCGGGGCCAGGCCCCGGCGCTCGGCCTCGGCCAGTTCCTCGTCCCAGGGCACGGCGGCAATGACGTCCAGTCCGGCCCTGCGGCCCACCTGCTCGAGGTCGTCACCCTTGCGCACCTTGTTGACGACTGCCACCACCCGCTCGGGAGCCGCCTCACCGAGGGCCAGACGAGCCAGGCGGCGGGCCGACAGCAGTCCCTTGGCCGTGGGCTCGATGACCACCATGATGGTCCGGGCGTAGTCACCCCAGCCGAAGAAGGGCTGGCGGGTGCCACCGGGCAGGTCGCCCACCAGGCTCCAACCGTCGTCGGGCAGCTCGTCCAGGATCTGGCGAAAGGCTAACTGCGAGCGCATGAAGGCGCCGCCCGACCCCCTCAGCTTGCCGAACTGGAGGAAACGCACCCCATCTGGGCCATGGGCGGCGTAGAGCTCCACTGCGTGGGAGGCGCTCAGGCCAGGGCGGAGGCGATAGCGAGGCCCGTCTTCCCCCTCGGGACGGGCCTCCACCGCCTCGTCGGGGATGGCGGCATCGGTAACCTCCACCCCGACCGAATAGGCCAGGCCCGGCATTGGATCGGAGTCCAGGGCCAGGACCGGTTCTCCCCGGCGCGCCACGAACCGGGCCAGAGTGCCGGCGATGGCCGACTTCCCCGCCCCACCCTTTCCCACGAAGGCTACCCGCACCAGCGGGATGCTACCGTCGGCGGGGCCCTCACCACGCCAGCATCGAGGCACTGACGAATTTGGGACCTGTTGATCTGTCACCGCCAGCGCTGGGGCCAGAGCAGGTACACGTATGGGTCCTGCGACCCGAGAGGGTCTCCGGCTGGGGGGCGTTGGTTGGGTTGCTGTCCCAGGAGGAGCGCCTGCGGATGGGCCGCCTGCGGACAACAGAGTCCCGACGGTTGTTTGCCGCCTCTCATGGATTGCTCCGGATGGTGATGGGGGACTACACCGGGCTGGGTCCGGCCAAGGTCACCTTCGTTCGCCGCTGTGGCCGGTGCGGCCACCCGGGCCATGGTAAGCCCAGGTTGGGTAGGGCCGGGCTGGACGAGGCGGGCGGGTCTGGAACTCTCGAGGTCAGCCTTACCCGCTCGGCCGGCCTGGTTGGCGTGGCAGTGGCGCGGACGGCTGTCGGTCTCGACCTGGAGCGGGCTGAACCGCAGTGCTGGTCGCTGTCCTTTCCGCCTCGGTCCACGTTGGAACGGCTCTGTTCTCCCGCCGAGTTGACCATGCTTGCGCAAGCCGGGCCGACGTCACCCCGTGCCTTCTTGGAGACCTGGGTGGCCAAGGAGGCGGTGGGCAAGGCGAGGGAATCGGGGTTGCTGGGGCTGTGCGCCCTGCCTGTGGCACCCGCCAGTGCGGGCGAGTGGCGTCGGGTCCCCGACGGGGCTGACGAATGGCAGGTGCGCCTCATCGACGTAGGGCCAGATCACGTCGGCGCCATCGCCACCAGGTGGCGTCCAATGAGGGTAACCGTCATGGAGGCGGGTTTGGCCTGTCAGACAGCGGGCGCCCCTTCTCCGTCGGGGCTCGTGCCCTCCAGCCCCAGGGCGGCGGCCAGCAGCTCGTACGAGCGCTGGCGGGACCTCAGGTCATGGCAGACGGTCAGGACAACCAGCTCCTCCACTCCGTAGGCGCCGGTCAGGCCCTCGAGGTGATCTCGCACCCGGTCGGGCGCTCCGACCACCCGCTTGGCCCGGTCCTGGTCCAGGAGCAGGCGCTCGAGATCACCCAGAGGGTAGGCCTGGGCCTCCTCGATTGACAGGAGCGGCCCCCGCTCGGCGCCCTCCGGATGCAGGCGCCAGATGTCGGCGCTGGTGGCCAGGCGCTGGGCCTCGGCGTCGGTCTCGGCGCAGATCACTGACACCGCCACGGCCGCGACTGCCACTGGGCACATCCGGGTGGCCCGGAAGCGCCGGCGGTAGGCGGCCACCACCTGGGGCCCGAAACCGGGGGATATGAAGTGAGCGAAGCAGAAGCGCAGGCCCATGTCGGCGGCCAGGGCCGATCCGTCGCTGCTCGACCCCAGGACCCACACCTGAGGCGGCCCCGACCCGTCGGGCATGGCCCGGACGCCAGGACCGTCGAGCATGGTGCGGACCTCAGCCAGGGGATCATGTGGATCCAGCCGGTCGTCGAGGAAACCCACCAGGTTGGCCAGCTTGTCAGGATAGGAGGCGTCTTGCGGCGCGCCGGGACCCTGTCCGAGGGCAGCCGCGCCGGCCTCGTCCGCCCCCGAGGCCCGGCCGATGCCGAGATCAATCCGTCCCGGAAAAAGAGCCTCCAGCGTCCTCCATGCCTCGGCCACCTTGAGCGGGCTGTAGTACGGCAGCAGGACGCCACCGGCACCCACCCGGATCGACGACGTCCGCGCCGCCACGCAGGCGGCCAGCACCTCGGGCGCCGAGGCGGCCAGAGAGGCCGTGTTGTGGTGCTCAGCCAGCCAGTAGCGTCGGTAGCCGAGTCGCTCGGCCACCTGGGCCAGGGCGACAGTATCGGCCAACGCCTCGGCCGGCGTGGACCCTTGGGGCACCGGCGACTGATCGAGCACGCTGAGGACGGTCATGGCCCACGACGGTACTGGCTCAGAGGGCCAGGCGGCATGGACGCCGCTACCCTGGGCGCCCGGGAGGTGTCAAGAGTTGCGTGCCCTGTTCAGTTGCATCCCCGGCTTCGGCCACTTCCACCCATTGGTGCCCCTGGCCAAGGCCATGGAGGGGGCCGCCACCAGGTGGCCTTCGCCACTGCCGAGCGGTTCTGCCGGGGAGTGGTGGAGCCGGCCGGCTTTCGGGCCTTCGGCGCCGGGCTCAGCCCCCCCGAAGTGGAGGAGCGAATGGCCGGGCGTCGAGAAGCGGAGCCACTGGACGGCGACCCGGCGGAGACGGCGGCGCGCATGGGGGCTTTCATGTTCGCCGGCGTGGCCGGGCCGGCCAAGGTGGCCGACCTCACCCGGGTGATCGGCGAATGGGAACCGGACGTGGTGGTTCACGATGCCATCGACTTCGGGGCCCCGGTGGCAGCCGCTGGTGGCGGCCGGCCCTGGGTCAGCCATGGCTTTGGCGCCCTTTCACCGTCCCGCCTCTGGGAGCTGTCGGCATTGGCCATGGGGCCCACCTGGCGGGAGTGGGGGATGGAGCCGGCGGCGGATGGAGGGCATGGGGTTCACCTGGGCCAGGTCGTGGGAGTCGAGCCCCCATTCGCCGGCCTTGCCCGGGCGCCAGTTGTGGAGGAACACGTCGGCCTGGGCCGCCAGCTCTCGCAGGGCCTCCCGGCCCGCCGGGCGACCCAGATCGAGCTGGGCCGGCTCCTTGCCCCGGTTCATGCACAAGAAGAACGCCCCGGTGTCGCCGGCCAGCGGGGCGGTCATCCGGGCCGGGTCACCTCCGGGCGGCTCCACCCTGGTCACCCGGGCCCCCAGCATGCGGAGGAGATGGCCGGCCAGCGGTCCCTGGATGCGACTGGTCGCCTCCACCACGTGCAGGCCCTCGAGGGGCAGGCCTGCGGCCTGGGGCGGCGCGGCGTGGCCGGGTCGAGGGGGGCCCAGGGCTGGCGGAGCGAAGGAGCAAAGCCGGGGATGGGCCGAGGACAGCTTGCCCCCCACGCCGGCCAGCACCTCGTCGTAGCCGCTCAGGCGGCACAGGCTCATCTGGCTGGCGGCGGCCAGGGCCTCCAGCTCGGCCAGGCTGGCCTTGGCGGTGGCCTCGTGGAACCCGGCGGGCATGGAGCCGGCGGCCGTCGAGTAGCGCGGCAGGAAGCAGCGCCATCCCTGGGCCAGGGTGGCCCGGTCCAGGCCGAGGGCCGACCAGAAGGACTGCCACACCTCGGCGGACTGCGTGTCCAGCTCCACCCAGTGGCCATCGGCCGTGCGGAACGGCGGACCGGGGGCCGGCCCTGCCGCCCGGCCCCAGTCACCCCACTCGTCGGCCGAGCTGGCCCGGGCCAGGTACTGGGATATCTCCAGCAGGGCGGCCTGGAGCACCGACGTCTGTACCCGGCTGACGCGGCCGCCCCGGCAACGGGCGACCAGGCCAGCCAGGATGCCCTGGGTGGCCAGCAGGCCGGCCCCCACCGAGGCCACCTCCAGGCCCAGCCGGCGGGGCCTCCCCTGCTCCAGGCCGTGCAGGTGCATGAGGCCGGCCAGCGCCTGGACGGCTGCCTCGCTGCCGGGACGGTTGGCCCCGTCTTCGGATGGGCCCCACCACGACACCGCGCAGTCGAGCGGGGCGCTGCCCTGGGCACCGTCTCCGTCCACCTCGAAGCTGAGGGGGCCGGGCGGGGCCACACTCGCCAGGTGGAGCACCGGTCCAATTTCGAGGGCGCCCAGGCGCCGAGCACAGGTGGCCACCACAAGCGGGGGGCCGGTGACGGTTATGCGCATTCACCCATCCCTGTCAACGATGGCGTGGTGCCTTGGCCGTTGGACCTGACCGGTCAGGTGACCGACGTCGGCGTGCAGGCTTGACGGCAGTGAATTTCAGGCTCGCCACCCTTCTCGTCACGCCTGCCAGCTCGGAGCGGCTGACGGGCGGACTGACGGAGGGGCCAGGGCAGCGGGCCATGGCCTCGAGCTCGTGGGGGGCCAGCCGGTGGCGGGCAACGATGCCGATGTCAGTGAAGCCGGCCAGGCCAAGAGGACCCCCGCCGGTCTCGGCGAAGGCGCCGTACCTGGCCCTGACCAGCTCCGATGTGTCCATGTGGTTGCGGGTCAAGATCCCGTACTCCGCCGTGAGCGCCTCCTGGTTTCTATACCATCGTCCTTTCTGTCACACCCGCCGGGCACAATCAAGCCATGGTCGCAACCAGGCGAGACTCCATGGCCGTGATCGGTCGGTGCACAGTAGCCAACTGCGGTCGGGCGGCCACCGAACATGTCACGATCAGCGTAGGGCTTGACGTCGTCGCCGGCGTGGTGTGCGACCACTGCGCCACGGCCACCGAGCGCGCCGCCTTCCTCCTCGACCTGCGGGCGGCCTGAGTGACCGTTTTCGCCCGAGAAGTTGACCACGAGTGCGAACTGAGGCAGGGCGGCCGGTCTTTGAGCAAGAAATTCGGCAGAACATGACCCCACGCCGTCTGGGCGGCCTGGCGTAAGCTGTGTTCTCGTGACCGATGCTCTGATGCGACGCCGCTTCAGCGTCGAGGAGTGGCAGGAGATGGGGCGCCTGGGTCTGTTCGACGAGGATGCCCGGGTTGAGCTGATCGACGGGGAGATCATCGAGATGGCGCCCATCGGCGACCGGCACATGCTGTGCGTCACCCGTCTCGCCCACCTGCTCCAGGATGTGGTGGGCGACCGTGGCGTGGTGTCGGTTCAGAACCCTGTCCGCCTGGACGCCCACTCCGAACCCCAACCTGACATCGCCCTGCTCAGCCCACCCTTGGATCGTTACAAGACCCTGCCCGGGCCATCCGACGTCCTGCTGGTGGTTGAGGTGGCCGACACCACATTTGCCCGCGACCGGGCCAAGGCCCGCTTCTACGCCCGGGCCGGGCTGCTCGAGTGTTGGATCGTCGACCTGGCCGGTGATCGGGTGCTGGTAATGCGCCGGCCCGGGCCGGAGGGCTACGCCTCGCAGCGGGATGCCCGCCGGGGCGAGACCGTGGACGTCGACGACCTGCCAGGGGCCAGTCTCGGGGTCGGTCAGGTGCTGGGCCCGACCACTTGAGCCCGACCGGTTATGCCGGGGCCCTTTGTTTGGCTGGTCACTGGGTCGCTCGTCGGGAGACAAAGCACGTGTAGTTCTGCCAGGCCAGCTTATCAGGGCGATGGGCAATGGCTTGGTCCAGTACTCGCAGGATGGTCCCGAATTCGCTGTGGTCGATGCCCACAAAGATCGCGCTGCCGCTGTGGGCTCGGCCTGCCTCGGCCCACCGACTCACGATCCGCGGAAAATCCGCCACGTTGAAGGTGACCAGCACCCGGACCTCGGTGGCAGCCAAGGCCAGCAGTTCCTCGTCTCCCATGCCGTCCAGCAGACGCTCCTCATCGGCAGCTCGAACATCGTGGCCCTTTTCACGCAGGACCCTGGCGATGCGCCGTCCCGAGACCTGGGCATCGAGAAACAGGCGCACCGGACGTCATTCACCCTCGAGCACGTCTATGGCGGGAAAGCGCACCCTCAACTCTTCGATGCTGGCTCGACTCTGCTCGATCGTCTCGGCGACCTCGGCGGGAAACTGTGCAGAGTAGGCGAGGGCTAGTTGGACCTGGCCCTCCGAGAGGTCGGTGTCTGATGTCATCCTCTCGACGGAACCAAAATCCCTGAATGTCATCACGATTTCCCACACGTCAAGGGCGGTCCCGACCACCCATGCCCGCCGTTCCCAGTCGGTGCCGCGAAAGGCGATTCCGGGGTAGCGGCGCATACGCAGGGCCTCGCCTGCCAAAGCTTCGACCACAGCACTCTTGCTGCGACGGGTGCGCCTTGCCTCATCGGTGATCAAGGCGTCATTCTCTGGCGAGAGCCGGATGCTGAACGGTTGTGATTTCGTCACACCATCAGTACTACCGAGATTACGGTGTAACGAGAGGCTCCGGGCCCGGCCGACCGAACCGTGTTCACGCCCTCGTCCTCTCCGACCATGTCGGGTACCCAGTTCTACCTGCAGCTCCAGGGCGGCGCCTACGATGGCTACGCCAACTCCGGGCCGGTACTGCTTGGGTCGATCATCCCCGGTGGGCGGCCAGCTCCTGACTGACCGCGGTCGGCTCGTCCAGCACCAGTATCCCGGCCCCAGCCCGCACAGCAAGCAGGGCCCGGGCCGGCGCCACCCGCTGCCACTCCCCACCGGAGAGGTCGCAGCCACCGGCGAACTGGCGGCTGAGGACCGTGTCCCAGTCCGACGGGAGCCCGGCGATGATCTCGGCCGCCCCCGCCCGCCCGGGCCGCGCCGTCCAGGGCCACCGTGATGCCCAGGGCGGACAGGGGGGGCACCCACCGGCCCCGGCGCCGGTCCGCCCAGAAGTCGACCATGGCGGTCTGCCACAGGCCCTCGAAGCGAGTCGCCACCCAGCCGGCCAGGCCGAAGATCCGCAGCTCCCTGGCTGCCGCCGGCAGGAGGGCCAGATCCCGGATGTAGTCGACCCGCCGGAAGCGCTGGGGATGCCCGCGCATGGCGGCCACTCCCCGCTTGCAGTTGTCACCGAGGAACCGGACCAGGGCTACATAGAAGCTGAGCAGGGCCAGGGCCAGCCACCATCGAAACCCAGCCAGCAGCACCGCCGAGGCCACTCCCCGGGCCCGGATGGAGGCCACCCTGAACAGTCCCACCACCGCCTCGCGGGGGTGGCCCAAGCCGACGCCACGCCCTGGGCCTGAGCCACCTGGTCGAGCACGGCTGGATCCTCCAGGTGAGCCACGCCGACAGGGGCCAGGGTGGCGGTCATCACCCGTAGCTGGAGCTTGGCCACCAGACGCCGGCCCAGGGACGTCGCCAACGTCCCGCAGGGCTGGGCCGGCCAGTTGCTGAAGGACGAACAGCACTATGACTGCCAGCACGGCCATCAGGAGCCTGTGGCCGGCCGGCGATCCCAGCCCTGAACGTACCGCCCCCCGCAGTGAGGACTATGGCCAGCACGGCGGCCCGGGGCCGGTGGGGTCTGTGTGATCGTTCGGCGCGTTCGGTAAGTTGTGGCCGACTTGGTAAGCGCACAACCAGGCAACCCTTCAGCTCCTGTCGGTCAGCGGCCGCGTAAGCTCCGAGCTGTGGCCGATCTAGGTGACCTAGGCATGGTACCGGTGCAGAACTGATGAGGCGAAGTAGCGACGAGATCGCCAAGATGCGCAGGGCCGGCCGGGTAGTGGCCGAGATGCATGCCCGAATCCGAGCCGCGGCCCGGCCGGGGGTCACCACCGGTGATCTCGACCTGGTGGCCAGGCAGGTTCTCGATCGCCGGGGGGCAACGTCGAGCTTCTTGGATTATCACGGTTTTCCGGCTGTCATATGCGCGTCCCCCAACGACATGGTGGTCCATGGCATCCCCGGTGACTTCGTGCTGGAGGAGGGAGACATCGTGTCAATCGACTGTGGCGCCATCGTGGAGGGCTACCACGGGGACGCGGCGTTCACCATGGCCATCGGCAGGGCCAGTGCCGAGGCCACCGAGCTGATGCGGGTGACCGAGGATGCCCTGTGGGCAGGGATCGCCGAGATGACCGACGGCAACCGCCTCCATTACATCGGCTGGGCGGTGGAGGATATAGCCGACCAGGCCGGGTTCTCGGTGGTCCGCGGCTACGGAGGCCATGGGATCGGCACTGCCATGCACGAGGATCCCCACGTTCCAAACTACTGGCCGGGCCGTCCAGGGCCAAAGCTGCGCGTTGGCCACGTATTGGCGGTCGAGCCCATGATCACGGCTGGCAGCCCGGAAACCCGTCCGCTGGACGACGGCTGGAGCGTCGTCACGGTCGACGCCAGCCTGTCCGCCCACGCTGAGCACACCATCGCCGTCACCGAGAACGGCCCGGAGGTACTGACCCTGCCCTGATCGCTTCTTGGCCGTTACCCATTCACGGATACCGCCTCTACTGGTGGACCCTTTCCCCGGCCCGCTCGTCTTCGATCTTCTGCATTCCCTGTTGTTCTGGCTCGATGGGTGTGGCTGACACCGGCGCTGAGGCCCGGCCTCGGGCGGTGACCACGCCGGCACTCTCCGAGGAGCGGGACCTGCTGATCCGCCCGTACTCGAGGAGGCTCCAGAAGGCCAGGATCCCGGCCAGCTCCCAACCGGCGTTGTAGGAACCCAGATACTCTTCTACCGCCACCGTGCTGGCGACCAGCAAAAAGAGTGCTCCGCTGCCCCGGACGGCCTTGGGGTTGATGTACGAGACGAGCAGGAGGGCCACGCCCACGAACCCGTAGACCACCAGGTGCTCGTACCCCGGGATGTGGAGCCGGGTCCCGAGGGTCAGCCCCCCGCCAATGGCCAGAGCGACGGTACCCGCGCCGATGTATCGCTCTGCCGTCCCGTCAACCAGCCAGGCCAGGGTGGCCGCGGCGCCAAGCACGGCCAGGCTCTCGTAAAGCTTAAACCCCAACAGGTCCGTGCCGACGGCCACTGCGGCCGCTCCCGCCAGTAGCACGGTCGCTGCCAATACCTCCCTGAGTAGGCCGATCTTCCCGATCTCTCGGCGTACAACTGCGGTCGATGGCATGTGTACCTCCTTGTGAATTCTTGTGCGGCTCCATCTTATCCCTGTACCTGTCCACTCAAACCCGAGCCATCAATCGGCTCTGTACTAGATGTAGTTGGCACCTATTGATCTCAAGTGTTCCCTGGACGATAATCCTGTGTTATGAAATCCATGACAGCTCGTACCATGACAGCCAGCACCATGACAGCCAGCCAACACGGTCAGGGATGTCACCGCGGTGGGCAACATCGGGTTCTCGGGTGATTCGGGGAGCACGGCCTACGGGGACGGCATACTGATCGAGGCCTCCAGCAACAACCGCATCCTGGGAAATACAGCCACCAACAACGGGCCCTTCTCGGGCATCGGGCTGGTGCAGCTGGCCGACTCAGACCACCCCTTCACCGGCGGCCCCAGCACGTCGGGGAACCTGATTGCCGGCAATACCGTGACCGACAACGTTGCCTGCCGTCAGGGGCCGTTTTGTGACAACGATGGCATCCGCCTCGAGCCCCAGGTCGGGCCGGGCAACGTCGTAGAGGCCAATACGGTTACCGGCAACGGGCTGGACGGTATCTCGTTGTTCGCGGATACCGATCACAACGTGGTCCGAGCCAACACCGTCAACGCCAACGGGTTCCTGGGCGCGGTCCCCGGTGACGGCATACGGGTGTTCGCCAGCAGCAACCTGATCGAGGCCAACACCGTTCGGGACAACGCGGCGGGCGGGGTCAGCGTGGGGCGGCGGCCCATGTTCAAGCCGGGATCGCTTCCCAACAATAGGAACACCGGCAATCCCCGGGGCAAGAACAACCGGCTGGTGGCCAACCACACCGGCGGCAACAAGATCGTCGACCTCTACGACTCCAACCCGGGATGCGACAACAACATCTGGCTCCACAACTCGTACCAGACTGCGAACCCGCCCTGCACCACCTCGTAGCCGCGCCTGCCGACCTGGCTCAGCTGTTCGAGGCCCAGGCCCGGGAGACCCCCGAGGGCACCGCGGTGGTGACGCCGGCCGGTTCGCTCACCTACGCACAGCTGGACTCCCGGGCCAACCGGCTGGCGCATCATCTCCAGGGTCGGGGGATCGGCTCAGAGGCCATCGCTGGGATCTGTGTCGAGCGATCGGTGGAGATGGCGGTGGGCATCTTGGGCACGCTGAAAGCGGGCGGAGCGTGCCTGCCACTGGATCCGTCGTACCCGGCCGAGCGCCTGGCCTTCATGGTCGCCGACGCCTCCCCTGCGGTGGTGCTCACCCAGGAGCGCCTGCTGGGACGGGTGCCGGCTGGGGGACCGGACGTCGTCTGCATCGACCGGCCAGGTGCGCCGAGCGAGGACCGGGATGATCGGCCGGAGCGCCAGACGACACTCGACGGCCTGGCGTACGTGATCTACACCTCTGGGTCTACCGGTGCGCCCAACGGGGTCATGCTCACCCACCGGAGCCTGCTCAACCACGCCCGGGCGGCGGTTGAGATCTACCAGCTCAGCCCGGCGGACCGGGTGCTGCAGTTCTGCTCGATCAGCTTCGACGTCTGCATCGAGGAGCTCGTTCCCACCTGGGCGGCCGGCGGGGCGGTGGTGCTGCGCCCCGAGGACATGGCGCTGTTGGGCCGGCCCTGGCTCGACTGGCTGCGAGACCAGGCGGTTACCGTGGTGAACCTGCCCACCGCCTACTGGCACGAGTGGGTCAGGGACCTCCAGCATCTGGGCGAGCAGGTGCCACCGGCCATCCGGGTAGTCATTGTCGGGGGGGAGAAGGCGCTGGGCCGGGTCTACCGCGAGTGGTTGGCGGTAGGTGGCGGCCGCTCCCGCTGGTACAACGCCTACGGCCCGACTGAAGCCAGCGTGATGGCCACCATCTACCGGGCGCCGGCCAGCGGTTCGCTGGGGGAGGACGACCGGGACCCCCCCATAGGCCGGCCGCTGCCCAACATGGAGGTCAGGGTAGTCGATGCCCAGGGCCAACCGGTACCGGCCGGCCAGGTTGGCGAGCTCTGGATCGGCGGGGAGGGTCTGGCCAGGGGCTACCTTCACCGTCCGGAGCTGACAGCCGAGCGCTTCGTCCCCGATCCCTTCTCCGAGGCGCCCCAGACCCGCCTATATCGAACCGGCGACCTCGGCCGCCTGCTGCCCGCCGGGGACCTCGAGTTCGTCGGACGGGCCGACGACCAGGTCAAGGTCCGGGGGTTCCGTATCGAGTGCGGCGAGGTGGAGGCGGCGCTGCAGGCCCACCCGGCGGTGCAACAGGCCGTGGTGGTGGCCAGGGAGGCCCTGGCGGGGGACAAGCGCCTGGTTGCGTACGTGCTCACTGCGGATGGCCAACGGGTCACCAGGCAGGAGCTGCGTGGTTTTCTGTCCGGCCTGCTCCCCAGCTACATGGTGCCGAGTGCCTTTGTCGCCATGGCTACCTTTCCGCTGACCAGCAATGGCAAGGTCGACCGTTCTGCACTGCCAGCTCCGACCGCAGAGCCGTCACAGCTGGGCGTGGACCTGGAGGAGCCGACGACCGTTACCGAGAAGGCGGTGGCCGCCATCTGGTCCGAGGTGCTGGGGATCGACTGCCTGGGGGCGCAGGACGACTTCTTCGAGCTGGGCGGCCATTCGCTCCTGGCGGCCCAGGTGGTGGCCAGGCTGCAAGAGAGGCTCGGAGTCACCCTTCCCCTGCGGGCCATCTTCGAGGCACCTACTATGGCCGGACTGGCTGGCCTGCTGGACGGCCAGGGAGGTGGGCACCGGCGGGGCGAGGTACCACCACTGGTGCCCCAGACCCTTCCAGCCGACGGTCGGGTGCCGCTGGCGCTGCCCCAGGAGCAGATGTGGAAGGTCCAGACACGGTCGGGGACCCGGGTGGACAACAACGTCACCGCCCTGTTGCGCCTTTCCGGAGCCGTGGATGTCGATGCCCTCAGAGCCGCCCTGGGCCAGTTGGTCGAGCGTCACGACAGCCTGCGTACCAGCTTTCCAGCCGACCCGCTTGGTGGTGAAGACCCCTATCAGTCGATTAACGACTCGGTGTCGGTGGAAGTCCGGGTTACTGACGTCGGTGATGGCCCGCCCGCCGAGCAGGAGGCGGAGGTTGACTGCCTCATCAGGGCCCAGGATGCTCTCCCGTTCCAGCTGGCCGACCCACCGCTGTTACGGTTCGGCCTGCTTCGCTGCGGAGACGCCGCCTCAGTATTGGCGCTGACCTTCGACCACCTGGTGTGTGACGGCCCCTCCGCCTACGTCACGCTATCCGAGGTGGCCGAGCTCTACCAGGCGCGGGTTCAGGGACGGGCGGCCGCCCTGCGCCCCCTCAGCGGCCAGTACCCGGACTTTGCCGTCTGGCAGAGGAGCTGGCTCACCGAGGCGCGCCTGGCCGAGCAGCTCGAGTACTGGAAGCGCTCGCTGGCGGGCATGCCACTCGGGCCGGCCCTTCCCTTCGACCGGGTCCCGGCCACTCCAAGTCGCACGATCGCCGCTCGCCCGCTGGCGGTGGGGCCGGCCGCTTACGAGGCGCTGGTGTATCTGGCCAGAAGGACTCGAACAAGCGTGTTCATTGTCTGCGTGGCGGCGGTGTCGGCTGTCCTGAGCAGGCAGGGTCTCCTCGATGACGTGGTGCTCAGCACCACCCTGAGCGGCCGGCAGTGGCCAGAGGTGGAGGGGGTGATCGGCAACTTTGCCGGTACCGGGAGGCTGCGGACCGACCTGTCGGGGGATCCCACCTTCGAGACCATCCTGGCCAGGGCCAGGGACAGCGTGCTGGGTCTGTTCGAGCACCAGGACATTCCGTTCTTCCGGGTCCGCGACGCTCTCGTCCCGGACTTCGCGCAGCGGGCCGGAGGCCGCCCGCCGCTAGCCCTGGTGCCGATCGAGCTGGGTTACTTCAGAGCCTCCCACGACCATTGGGCGCCCGGGGCGGGAGTCGTCGAGCGCCCGCCATTGACCAGTACGGCTGTCGTGGACCCGCCGGCCGGCAGTGCTCCGAGGCTACCGGGAGAGCCACCGGGTGAGATTTTCTTCAAGGGCCAGCTCCACCCGCTCAGTATCACGTTGCTAGACGACGGGACCCAGCTGTGGGGGGATGTCAGCTACAAGGTCGACTTCTACGACCAGGCGACGATCGAGCGGCTGGCCGTCGGGCTCGAAAGGCTCGTGGAGAAGGCGAGCGGTGCCCCAAACCTTCGCCTGTCCGAACTGGATATCTGTATGTATACAGCATATAGTGGGACAACCGAATCAATTGTGCAATAATAATGCGCCTGGGGCGTGCTATTCGACACGCGTCATCTCAAGCCAACTAACCTCGATCATTCATCCAGGAACCGGCTGGACCCGGTTGACTGGTTTGCGGCGGCTCCGAGGTTCACTCGGTGAACTTGGCATCGATGAGTTCACCAAGGGCGTGAGCGTCCCGGGCGGGACGCCATGGTGATCGGTTGTTGCGCCCAGGCGATCCTGGGTGGGTCGGGCGCTGGACCCGGCGCATCAGGGAAAAGCGGTCCGCAGACTGGCAAAGGCGTCGGCCAGGTGCTTGGCCCAGGGCCACGTCCGGTCCAGTCGCAAGACCAGGGAGCGGCCCCGGCGGACCAACAGGCCAGCGATGTGGAGCAGCCGGTAACGAATGGTCTTGGGCTCTGCCCGGGCCAGGTCGCCGACTAGACAGGTAAGCGCCGTCCAGGCCAGCAAGGCCCCGGCGACCAGGCTGACCGCCACCCAGGCCTCGTTGCGTACGTAGCCCTCGAAGGGCAGGTTGGAAAGGCCACAGTCCTTCCAGGCTCGGATACGGTCCTCCACTCTGGCGTGGCCACGGTGGCGAAGCTCCAGGACGGCGATGTCCTGGGCGGGGGTATTGGTGATGAAACAGGTGTGGCGGAAGCCCTCGGAGGTGTCGAACAAGCTGAGCTGGGCTCCAGGATGCGGACGCTCACGACGACAGATGAGCCGGATGCCCGGAGCCTCCCAGCCCTCGAGGTTCACCAGGTCGGTGAGCTCAGTGACCCATGCCCCGTTACGGATGGCGCCGTTGGTCTCGGTCGCTTGGACCCAGTCCTCTTCTTGGGCCAGCATCAGGGAGTCTCGGACCCGCCCGTCGATGGCATAGCCGATCGAGAAGTCGCAGTTGGCTTCCACCAGTCCCCTCACGAAGCCATGGACCGACCCAGCCGAGTCGGCCCGGACCAGGATGGGGTGCACCACGTCAGCGGGGCCATCTTCGATCTGGTGGCCGACCTGGTAGTCCACCGGCAAGGCGGCGATGGCCTGATCCAACAACTCCAGGTGATCGTCGGCAGTGTTGGAGCCGGCGTTGCCGGGACGCAACATGGCGGCCAAGGGCTCCTTGGTGGTGTCGCACCACACCCCCAGGGGATGAAAGCCGAATCCCCGTGGGAATGATGCTCCGACTTGGCCCCACTTGAGGCCGTTTTGATGGCTTGATTTGGCCCCACCCCCAACACACCAACCCTACGTTCGGTAGTTGCCAAGACCGCCGAACGAAGGAGAAGGAGATGT